>PDWI01000142.1_pt1 | contig 101626 bp, 84 predicted proteins | sample 1430891 | NCBI WGS metagenome assembly PDWI01 (sample SAMN01162508, study PRJNA174530) | Oral metagenome, whole genome shotgun sequencing project. | biome: Marine environment; feature: Marine mammal; material: Swab sample of the gingival sulcus; isolation source: swab sample of gingival sulcus... | reverse complement strand
TGATCCAAGTGATCCAAGTGATCCAAGTGATCCAAGTGATCCAAGTGATCCAAGCGATCCAAGCGATCCAAGCGATCCAAGCGATTCAAGTGATCCAATCGATCCAATCGATCCAATCGATCCAAGTGATCCAATCGATCCAACTGATTTAACCAACACAAGCCAGGCAATCAGAGTAGAAACCCTGAAAAATGCTTCCAAATTTTTAGCACGCTCTACTTTTGGCCCTACTAAACAAAGCATTCACAACCTGCTTGCAAAGGAAACCTATGAAGCATGGCTCGATGAGCAATTTCAAGCACCACCGACCTACCACCTTGCTCAGGTAAAAGCGTTAACTAAAAAAATGTGTGCTGATAAGGATGACGACGGTGACATTCGTGTTGATACGTGGGAGGCTGTTTATGCTCGACACCAAATATGGTGGGAAACCGCACTAAGAGCTGATGATCAGCTCAGACAGAGAGTTGCACTAGCCTTGAGTGAGATTCTGGTAATCTCAGATTCGCAAGGTTTGGGTCTTAGTAGCTTTCAATATGCAGTAACCAGTTATTATGATGTGCTCGTTAAGCATGCGCTGGGTAACTATCGGGACTTACTCACAGATGTCACTCTACACCCAGCCATGGCAGATTTTTTGAGTATGTCACGCAATAAAAAAGCCAATGATGAAGGAACCATTAGGCCGGATGAAAACTATGCCAGAGAATTACTCCAGTTGTTCACTATCGGTGTTCACGAGCTCAATATCGACGGCACTGTTAAACGCGATACTAATGGGCATGCAATACCCACCTATAATCAACAGACAATCGAAGAATTTGCCAAAATATTCACCGGATGGAATTATCAAGGGGTGGAGTGGCACAGGTACTTTGCTAATGCCGACCATACTATCCCTATGGTTGCTGTTGAAGAATACCACGACACATCAAGTAAAACGCTGTTAAACGGTGTAAAAACTACTCCAAATCAATCTGCCAGAGAAGACCTTGATTTTGCACTGGATAATATTTTTCAACATGCCAATATTGCCCCTTTTATCAGTAAACAATTAATTAAGCGATTAGTGACCAGTAATCCAAGCCCTGAGTATGTTGCCCGTGTTGCTGAAGTTTTTAATGATAACGGTAAAGGCGTAAAAGGCGATCTCAAAAGTGTGGTAAGTGCAATCTTGTTAGATGAGGAAGCACTGCAAGAAAATAAGCCAGACACTTTTGGTAAATTACGTGAGCCTATCTTGCGTATGAGTCACCTGTGGCGTGTTTTTGATATGCAGACCTCTTTAAAAATTGGTAAGTACTGGGAGCCTGAAAAACGCTGTGGTCAGGGTGCGTATCCCATTTTCCGCTTTTATGATGCGCTTAACTCATTTGTAAAGAAAACTGGCCAAGGCCCCTTGCAGGCGCCGTCTGTTTTTAATTTCTTCCAGCCAGACTATTCCCCTGCTGGCGTGCTTAACGATAATGCGCTAAGCGCCCCTGAATTTGAGATTATCAATGAAAATACCATGGTCTCGGGGAGTAATTTATATCATCTGTTAATCGAGAATTTCAGCGAGAGCAAACCCATCACGCCAAAAGTGGGTGATTATTCCAAATTTAATCTGCAAAAAGTTACTGCACTGGCAGCAGACACAGACCAATTATTAGATTATTTGAACCTGGTGTTAATGGATAATGATATGAGCGACTCACTCAGAAACATCCTTACCAACTACTTAAATACACCTGATCTGTTCAAGGAGGGTGAAAAAGGCCAGCTCAGCAAGGCCAGAGAAGCAATTTTACTTATAAGCAGCTCACCAGAGTATTTAATCCAACGCTAATTTGCGTCACTAAACGAGGTCATAATAATGATAAAAAGCCATATGGCATCACGCCGCAATTTTATGAAAAAATTAGCACTAGGAATCGGTTCAACATCATTGCTGGCAACTCAGGGAAAGTTTCAGCTAATCAATGCTGCCATGGCCGCAGACAGCAACTACAGCCACCTGACTGACTATAAATCCCTGGTCTGTGTATTCCTTTTGGGTGGAAATGATGCATTTAACACTATGGTACCTTATGAAAAAAGTGCCTACAAAAAATATAAAGAGGTAAGAACCGACATTGCGCTGGCAAGAGACACGCTACATCCCTTAAAAGGTGGACAGCATGCATTTCATCCCTCTTTTGCCGATTTAAAGCAGCTCTATAATGACGACAAACTTGCAGTCGTTAGCGGTATTGGCGCACTCATTGAGCCAACCACACGAAAAACCTATAAAAATAGCAGTGTACAATTGCCTCCTGACTTGTTCTCCCATAATCATCAACAGGAATTTTGGCAAACCGGTACTACGGCGAAAAATAGTGTTCATCCACCTGGCTGGGGCGGCAGAATGGTCGACATGTTGGCATCGGCCAACAGTATTCCCAGTGATCCTGCCATGTATAGCATAGCGGGTAATACTGTTTGGCAAAAAGGCTTCAAACCGCTTGATTTTGTATTAAATCCTAACGATGGCGTTTCACAGTTCCGAGCATTTACACCGGGTCTATGGCCAGACCCTCGCTATAAGGAAGATCGCATAGCCACCTGGAAAAAAATCATGGCTGATAACCCTGCATCGCTACTCCAGCAACATATGAAAAATACCTATATTTCAACGGAAGAGCGTATTAACTTGCTGGCTGAACAGATTACACAAGCACCGGAAATAACCACTCTTTACCCAGATGATAATAGTCTTGCAGACCAATTAAAAGTGGCCGCTAAAATGATTTCGATTAGAGAAAGTTTGGGGCAGAAACGTCAGGTATTTTTTGTTGGAATCAGTGGTTGGGATACCCATAAAAATCAGTTGGATAAACATGCCGAAAATCTTAGCAAAGTCAATGACGCACTCAAGAGCTTTTACGACACCACGGTAGAACTTGGCATTGCCGACAGCGTTACCACCTTCACCGCCAGTGAATTTGGCAGAACAATGAGCATCAATGACGATGGTACAGACCACGCCTGGGCAAGTTACAACTTCATCATGGGGGGTGCAGTAAAAGGTGGAAAAATTCATGGTGACCTTCTCGACCTGACCATCGATGGTCCCGACGATGCAGGAGACACTGGACGATTCGTCCCCAAATATGGTGTTGACCAATATGGCGCAACCCTCGCCAAATGGATGGGAATGTCCGACAGCGACATGCAGGAAATTTTCCCCAATTTAAGCAACTTCAATACCCATGACTTGGGTTTCATGGCCTAAACAATGTAAGCGCCAAACCAACTACACCCTTTCATCTTTTTCAAGGTAATAGTTGATCCACATCTTCAATTTTCTGAGCCTTTGGTAATTGTGTGAATACATGCTTAAGATAAGCATGTATTCATATTGATTGGCTTTAGTGGCTTCAATCGGCTTATAAAGTTTGCACTGGCATTTACTTCTTGCATACTTGCATTTAAGAGCCCGTTTTTTCAGCCAATCACAAATGGCCGAATGGCATTTTCTGCCTGATAGACAAAAAATCAGATACACAATTCAAATAGTAAGGTTTTAGCGTGTAACTCACTGAAAACAGGTTGAACAAATATAAAAGATAAAGAGCAACCGTGATTATACTAGATTTTTAAAGGAAATAGCGCTACCTTGATCATAGGTGGTCTATATCTAATTAGGTTTGGTTATCAGTTACAATTTGTCGGGCAGGCTGTATTTCTCAAATTCTTATACACCAAATTTACTTATGGCTTAATAACATAAAAAAATCTCTTGGCGATTATTTTAAAATTTTAGTAGGGCAATCTGATTTAGATTATGCGTAGTGGTGCTTTTGCCTATGATGAGGTTGACGGTGAAGTGCCAATTTCTATTGAGGGTAAAATGGGATAATAAAACAGTCGGCGTCTATACTTTAAAATATATGGCACAGAATAGAGTAAAAAATAAGGCCACCGCTGATTTTACTTTGGCAGTAGTGGAAAAATATAGCGCCACCTATGACCTCAAACGAGGATGTTGATAAAAATAGCGAATTTGTCATGAATGTCGAATGCAATAAAACTAAAAAAAACAAAGAGGAAAGTGATTTACAAAGAGCTTGTAATGTCTTTAGACAGAACACTATGGGAATCCGCAGTATACTGATTATATGCAAAACCTGATAGAGATTGGTGGAATAGAGTTTTTGACTAAGTTTTAGCACGCTGTCCTGAATATAAAAGCGGAAATATAACGGGCTCATTAGTGGAAATATAAGGACAAATGATGGTACAAAATTTGGCTGGGCGGCTAACTGTCGTGCAGCGAAAGAGAAAATATTTAAATATTTCTTAGTTGAAAAAGTAATGGGGCATTATGTATATAAGGGAGATAATTTTATTCAAAATCATCCTGAATGCGAAACCCTAATATTAAAACAATTGCTGGAACGTCAGCAACGATATAGAAAAAACAATATCAGCAGGATTAGCGATATTTTATACCTGCTAAAGTAAAAAATTAATTTACTCATAACGGAGAAAATACGATGTTTAAGAAATTATCCCCCTTATTATTAGCTGCTAGTATGACAGCTATTAGCATGACGTGTGCAGCAGACCAAGCAATGATTGTTTTAGATGGCTCGGGCAGTATGCAAGGGCAAGTCAATGGTAAAGCTAAAATAACGGTTGCCAAAGAAACCTTAAATAAAGTTGTCAATGACTGGGACGAAAATATTGATTTCGGTTTAATGGCTTATGGTCACAATAGAAAAGGCGATTGTAGCGATATTGAGGTGTTAATTCCTCTATCCAAAATCGATAAAAACGCCGTGTTAGAAAAGGTGAAAGCCATTACGCCTAAAGGGAAAACACCGATCAGCGATTCCCTACAGCAAGCGGCGAAAAAATTGCATTTTACCGAAGATAAGGCAACCGTTATCTTAATCAGTGATGGTAAGGAAACCTGTGACGCCGACCCTTGTGCCACGGCAAAGGAACTTGAAAAACAAGGAATTGACTTTACCGCCCACGTGATTGGTTTTAATGTCGATACCAACACCGATAAACAGTTAGCCTGTATTGCCAATGCCACTGGCGGGGAATATTTTTCTGTCAAAAATGCCGATGATTTAAATAACGCGATGAAAAAAGCGGTGAAAAAGGTGGTGAAAAAAGAACCGCCTAAAAAAAGAACCATCAAAGTTCAACCCATTATTAAAAATAACATCGTTGTAACAGCAAGTGAAGTTGAGGGTGGAGAGCAGATAGATGCAACTTATACCATTCTACAAGAGGGTGAAGAAGGTTTAGAGCCAACTCACACATGCGATTCAAGTGGAAAATTTTCATATTCCTGTAGAGGAAAACTTCCCGCGGGCGATTATGTCATAAGAGTTGAACGTTACCCGACTTTTGCTGTAGATAAGAAGGTCACCCTTAAAGATGATGAAAAAACCGTTGTCAATATGGTAGTAGGGGAACCAAGCGAGATGGATATTAGTGCAACGGTGGGCGATAGTGACGAGTCAATACGTGCTAATTTTGTCGTTACCAGAATAGTAAAAGACAAAAAAATAGTCGTTGGCGGTTGCGATAATTTTAATCAAGGCTGCAAAGTCAATCTTCCACCCAGTGAATTTATCATTGACGTAGTTGTGCCATTTGGGAAAAATCAAGGCAAATCGGGAAGTGCCAAAGTGACTTTACAACCCAACGAACAGCTTTCTGTAGTTGTCCCTGTCGATTAATATTATTAACCACCCAAAGCCCCTGATAACCATTGGGGGCTTTTTTACTTTCGTTTTGCTACTGACAATCACTGCTCTCTTTTTAAGAGCGGTCATTTTTCACCATTAAAAAGAGGAAAAAATGCCCAGTCCACCTATTTTTGCCGCCATCTTGATTGGATGGGTTGTAGTTTTTTTGCTTGTCTCTTCAAGGAATACGCGTTTATTTGATAAAAAACTTGAAAAACAAATGCTTACAAAAGATGAGCAGTATTTTGAAATAAGATATTTCAAAAATATTCCGTTTCTCTACCTACTTATTTCTATTGTTGCAGCGTTTGCGGTTTTCTCATTTTATAAAGAGATGTATTACTTCAAATGGTGTATCAGTATTATTGTTGTCGGAGCAGGCATTGCCAATTATATTTACAGAGCGATAATGTACAAAATCGTTTTTGATCACGGGCAGATTACCCTATACATCGGCAAAAAAGTGAAAGAAACAGGTACGTTCGATGAAGCTAAAGGTATTTCCAGACCTTATACTGCTAGAAATTTAGGCCCATCTCTTCCTTATCTAATCATTTTTGAATGGGGAGGCGTGATAAAATCTGCAAGATTGATAGAATTTAATGAAGATATGGACAACAGCTATCAATTGGTCGCCCTTTTAGAAAAGGGTGATTATTTTGAGAAAAAGAAATACAAAAAAGAATAAAACGGAAAAATACAGCAATAAATTGCATTTGGTTGTTGAATCCACAGACACCCAGTTTCAGTACTGACTGTCAGTTAAAGTGTAACTACTTATGCAGTTTTTGAGATCGTGTCAATTTTTTATGCATTGCTGTTGGCTTCTTCCCTGATCTTTAACGCTGTGCTGTTCCCTCATTTTCTTATTGTATTTTGGCATATCAACAGCCCTTGATGTTTTTTCATTGTTTGAAGGCTTTGATAAACTTACCGAGCGTGTCAATTTCAAGGCGCACGGCGCATAGAAAGCGGAGTTTACACGGAGTAAATGAGCATTTCGAGCACCGCGCAACACAGACATTGGCTTGCGCAGGTGGTTTTGCAAAGCCTTCTGTTTTTATATTCATCAATGACCTTGGTTGCATCTGGACTAAGTAGCACGCTTGTTTTTCGTTTATTTGTTAATTGCGTACATTACTCAAGCTGCTGTATTAATTTTTGATAATGTCTGATGTTACGTTGCTGAGTTCTCACTTCCAAAGTTGCATCGAGAAACGCATGATAAGTCTCCTGACGCTTTGAGCGAAATTCGCGAATAGCGTCTTCATATCCACTCATACCGAGCTTGCCAACCCTTACTTGCGCAAGTAGTTGTTCATGGCGCACATCGTATTCTTTTTCAGCTTTTTTATAATTGACCTCTGTTATTCTTTTTTTCTCTTTTGCACGTGCCAACTGCTGCTTTGCATCATTTAATTGTTGCTGATATTTTGCCTTGTCACTGGCAAATCCCTTCTCGTCGTTTTCCACATTGTTGCCCATTTTCGCTTCAGCGTCTTTTAGGCGTTGCTTGTGGATTTTTTCATCTTCTTTAACTTTTTCTGAAGCTTGCTTTAAACGCTGCTGGTAGATTTTTTCATCTTCTTTAACTTCCTCTAAAGCCTTCTTTAAACGTTGCTGGTAGATTTTTTCATCTTCTTTAACTTCCTCTAAAGCCTTCTTTAAACGCTGCTGGTAGATTTTTTCGTCTTCCTTAACTTTCTCTTCCGCCTCTTTTAAGCGTTGCTGATAGATTTTTTCATCTTCTTTAACTTCCTCTAAAGCCTTCTTTAAACGCTGCTGGTAGATTTTTTCATCTTCCTCAACTTTCTCTAAAGCCCGCTTTAAACGCTCTTGGTAGATTCTTTCTTCCTCTTTAGCTCTCGCCGCCGCCTCTTTGAGTCGCTGACTACGATTTTTTTGCCGTTCTCTAACTCGTGCATCGTACTGTTCTTTAACTTTCGCATTGTACTCTCGGATTCCAAAAGGGGTATTGGAATATTTTTTTCCCAGCTCAATCGCCCTGACTGCATTGGGACTTAACGGCACCGCCGCATTGTACTTTATGTCGTACTGTTCACTAATTTTGTATTCTTTGGTATTAGAATGATTTTTTCCCAGCTCAATCGCCTTGATTGCCTTGGGACTTAAAGGCACTTTTGCATTGTACTTTATGTCGTACTGTTTACTAATTATCTCATTGTATTCTTGGGTATTAACAGCGCTCCCGATAGGGGTGTTTGGATCGTGTTTTGAAATATTAGCAGCGTTGCCAATAGGCCTATTGGGATGATTTTTTCCCAGCTCAATCGCCTTGATTGCGTTGGGACTTAACGGCACCGCTGCATTGTACTTTATGTCGTACTGTTTTAAGTGTTGTTTGCGATTTTTTTCCTTTTCTTTAATTTCCTCAACAAATTTTTTTAGCTCTTGAGTATTCTTTTTACTGCTTTCCACCAAGTCCTGATAGGCCTTACCCCCCATTTTGTAGTCATCTGCGTTTACGTAAACGCCAGATAGTATCAACAATACCATTAAAGTGTATTTGATCGGATTGGTCTTTTTCATAATAATCCCCCTTTAAAGGAAAGCACTTCATTACCATTATATTAGGTTATCGTGCTGATTTTATGTAATAAAAATTCTAATACCCACAATTCCATTCTCTATATAGTAAGACACCTTGTGTAAAAAACTTATGTATAACAATCGATTAGCATAATGAATTTAGCCGTAAAACAGGTGACTTAATGAGGAAAGTAGTTCTTAAGGGATTTTAATTTTGAGATATAGCTCTCTTTAGTTTAATTCAAAAAAACTGCCTATAAGTGAGGAGGTGGCTTCAAATATTAGAAGTGTGGATTCTAGTTTTCCCTTTCGTTAACCGTTGCGGTACGCAGTACTTTGGTATTACTGCATTCAACCAGAACAGAGTCCTTAGCGTGCATGGTGTGGTGATGGGTAAAGCTAATCTGGCGCATTTCATCATTAGCACGACCGCTGGGTCTCATGGGATAGCTCTCTTAAATTTAAAAGGTCAGACTTATATGTGGCTAGATAAAAACTTCATGCAAATGGCAGAAAATTTAAGACTCCTGACATAATGCTGTCAGGAGGGTCAGTATATAGTGTATGCAGTTTTCACAATAGTGACACTTAAATAACACAAGGAGATAACAATGAGTAACCTAAAGAAGCAACACGGCGCATTTAGCTGGAATGAATTAATGACCACAGATGTTGAAGGAGCAAAGACTTTTTACAGCAGTATGTTTAACTGGAAAATGGTCGATAATATGTATATGAACGAACCTTATACAATGGTCTCTGTGGGTGATGAAGAAAAAGCAGGCATGATGTCACTACCGGCAGAAAATGCAGGTATGCCACCTTGTTGGGGTGTTTATGTGACGGTGGATGACGTCAACGCCAGTGCCAAACAGGCTGAAGAGCTGGGTGGCAAGGTATTGATTGAGCCACAGGATATTCCCGATGTTGGTCGATTTTGTGTGATTGCCGACCCTCAAGGTGCGGTACTATCCATGATTACCTATTTCGAGCAATAAAACCATAATGAGACGCGCTGACCGCCTGTTCCAAATTATTCAGTTTCTTCGAACGCGACGAGTAACAACTGCTGGCTGGTTGGCTGAGCACCTAGAAGTCTCAGAAAGGACGATATACCGCGATATTAAAGATTTGATTGTTTCAGGTGTGGATATCGAGGGTGAAGCCGGGATTGGTTATGTCATCAGGGGTGGCTTTGATTTACCGCCTCTGATGTTTAGCAAAGAAGAAATCACCGCACTTGCTTTAGGCGCACGTTTGGTTGAAAGCTGGGCTGATCCGGCACTGGCAACAGCGGCAAAGTCCGTTTTAAGTAAAGTTGAAACAGTGCTTCCAGCAGACCTTGCTTACCGTCTTGATCAAACCAAATTATTTTCACCCTATATGAGATTGCACCCGAAAGTAGCGGCAGATATGACCGCTGTCCGACAGGCTGCGGATAAGCGTCACAAAATTTCTATCCAATACATTCGTGCAGATGGGGAAAGGTCTGAGCGCATTGTGTGGCCATTAGGGTTATTCTTTTGGGGCGCAATCTGGACAATGGGCGCTTGGTGCGAACTCCGGCAGGCATTCCGTGTGTTCCGACTTGACAGATTGCAACACATTATTGTGCTGGAAGAAATTTACCCGCACGAAAAAGGAAAAACGCTGGATGATTTAATTAAACAGGAGCAGCAATGTTATTGCAAAGATGTTAGCTAATACTCCTGAAATAGCATGTCACTGTTGTCCCGTTAACTAAAAATAGTAAGTATCTGATTTCAAGCGTTGATAAGATCACTTTGGTACAAGTAATTTAACCAAAAGAAATTAGAGAAGGCTTTGTAAAGCCTTTTAAAATTATCGATTTGTTTTACTCATCGATGTAAGAAAAGGCCGTTCGGCTTGCGTGGTCTCGTTTGCTTAGGCCTGTTTCGCTTGTTGCATCGACCTGGATATCAGAAACATAGGTGCTGGTTCTTTTGCCTTTTTTAAGTAAATTTAGTTTGTTACAGAGGTAATAAGCCAATGATTTTATCGCTGGTATTATGCCTTGTGTGTGTGTGGGTCTGTTTTTAATTCCCAGTTTTTTTAGGAAGTAATAGTTTGCGCCATGCACACCGACTAATCTTCGACTTTCTGATGATTCATAGCTGCTGGTTAGTGATACGTTAACAGTGACGTTTTCAACACGGTGGGGTGAATGTTGGGGCCAGCTTATGGCTTGGCCTGCTTCTAAAGAGACAGCGTAGGCGTGTTCGTCGTACCAGCTTTGGTATGGCAGATTTTCATGGCGTTCGTGTGCGATGATTTCTTCAATATAGTTTTGTGGTGCGAAACGGATGTCTTGTGCGGGATACACCCAGAGTTTTTTTATTCCGCGTATATGCCATAACATATTGGGGTCTGTATCTAAATGATAGTAAACCTGAATGCCTGGGGAAGAAATCAAGAGGGCGTTAAATGCATTGCGTAAATGATGGATATGTGGACAGTTAGTGCTGATTTTTTCATACATTTCTTCGATTAATTTACCGTAACGAGGATTGTATTTGTCGATATTGATGGCATTAATCCAGATACGTCCTTTTTTGAGTGCTTCCATAATTTCTGCACCGCTGCTATCGGCAATGTGTACGGGTGTCCATTCATTATGGTTTTCGGGATTTGTACCCATGGTGTAGCATTGTAGCCATGTTCTTGGATAGTCATCTAGGAGTTTGATTAAGGATTCATGACTGAATAATTCTGATTTATGGTACTCGTGCTTTAGTAGTTGTATTTCACGGCTAAAGTTTTTGTATTCTTCTGCACTCCAGTCAAAGCTATTTGAATGACTTGTTGGGGACACAGGCAGCGGAGAAGCTTGCAACTGAGTGTCATGGTGGAGTTGGCGTGATATTTCCGTCATCGTAACTTATGTAAAAATCCTTTTATAAGTCAGTAGCATAATGTTTCCCCCGTAGGATAACCAGTCAGTTTATCACTAAAAGTTACGGGATTATCCATTTGAGCCTCTTACTGATACCACTTAAAAAAACTGCCTACAAGTAGGGGGGTGTGGGTTTAGCTTGTTTTAAACGTTGCCACCGCCGCCTTCCTCTACTTTATCCAGCCAATTTCTTTGGCTGTTTTGTGCCCTATGGTTATTTTAGCTAAAGAGTCTGGCATTTCTAGCTTTGCTGGAGATACTGGAATTTTGCCACCCATAATTTCAGCCAGTGTTTGTGGATATAGGGGCGTTTGGGATGGGTTTGCGTAGCCATCGGGGTGAATGGGTAAGCCTGATTGCAGATCATATTTGTCAGTTGCGCCGAGGGTATGAAAAAGTTCATGCAACAGAACAACATTATTTTGACCGTTGTATTTTTTATTTGCAAATAGATGGTTTATCGCTATTTTAGCCTTTTGTAACCCCGTGGAATGCTTGAGTACCTTGTGTTGTTTGGGATCATAAAACAGGGCGTATGAACGTATTTGCGGTTTTGGTCCTTGATAATTGTCTTCACGCCATGCCCAGTAACGTAACTTAATACTCCACCACAGTATGTTTAATGCATTTTTTGTTTCAGGTAGCTTTGGTGGATGTTCCTTTATTTCAGGTGCTAGTTTGATGCTTATCGGTGTGGATAAATCCTTGCCATAGTTTTTACCCCGTTTAATCAGGGTGTCGTTCAGTGCGTCATAATTCGATTCTTCAAGCTGGGCGATATATTTCGCGCTTGCGTCACTACCGTCAGCATTTATTGGGTAGATAACGACACGCAATGAACGCTTCCAGTCAGTCGCGCGTTGATTGCTCCACAGGGTGTCAAAGCCTACATAGGCAAGAATAAGTAGCAATATACTGATTCTGATTGTTTTAAAACGCATAGAGTCTGGATTCCGTATTTTAGGGTAAAAGAGATATATCTGGATTGTCAGGCAGGACCATTGTACGGCATAAACGGTGAATGCTTAACAGGTTGCATTGTCATTTAAGAACTATATTTTAGGCTTATTAGGTAAGCACTAATACTCAGCTTGAACTTATTAGTGTAATATCTCGGCTATTAATGAGATTAACTTATTGGGTTAATTTCAAACACCTATAAAAACAGATAGTTTTAGGAGATATATTAAGATGTCGGAAGTGACACGTGAGCAAGTAGATTCCATTTTACAAAGTATTCAGGATCGTTATCTGGAAGAGAACCTTATTGCTGCTAATAGTGTAAAAAGTGTTGAAATTAAAGGGGATACGGTCAGTGTTCACTTAGAACAGCATTACCCATCGGGTGATTATCGTGATCAATTGGTGGCTGAGGTGAAAATCAAATTAGAAGCTGAACCAGGTATCGCCAAAGCGGAAGTCACCATTGAGCAAAAAATAGTGGCACATACCGTGCAAAAAAGCCTGAAACGTATTGAAGGAATTAAAAATATTATTGCGGTTGCTTCGGGTAAGGGCGGTGTGGGTAAATCAACCACCTCTGTTAATATTGCCTTGGCATTAGCTGCTGATGGTGCATCTGTCGGTATGTTAGATGCGGATATTTACGGCCCAAGCCAGCCACGCATGTTAGGTATTTCTGGTCAGCCTGAATCAGTAGACGGCAAAACATTGGAGCCGATGGTTAATTATGATGTTAAAGCGATGTCAATTGGCTTTCTGGTGGAAGAAGACACACCGATGATTTGGCGTGGCCCTATGGTTACACAAGCACTTGAGCAGTTATTGAATGATACTAACTGGGGTGAGTTGGATTATTTGATTGTAGATCTTCCTCCGGGAACGGGAGATACACAGCTCACCTTGTCTCAAAAAATTCCAGTAAGTGGCGCCGTGATAGTAACTACTCCTCAAGATATTGCTTTGCTTGATGCGCGTAAGGGATTGAAAATGTTTGAAAAAGTTGAGGTTCCAGTCCTTGGTATTGTGGAAAATATGAGCATCCATGTCTGTAGCGAATGTGGACATGCAGAACATATCTTTGGTGAAGGTGGCGGTAAACGCATGGCAGACGAGTCAGATGTTGATTATCTTGGTGCATTACCGCTAGATCTCACCATTTGTCAGCAAGCGGATGAGGGCTGTCCTACGGTTGTTGCCGATCCAGAGAGTAAAAATACAGAACTGTACAAAGAAATTTCTCGTAAAATGGCAGCTACACTGGGCTCTAAGGGAAAAGACTACAGTGCCAAATTCCCTAATATTGTTATTCAAAATACATAGAGGGTTTTGTATAAAGTCGCGATACGTTTTGAGAAACGTCTTGTGGCTCAATTAATGTCCGTTTATGAGTCCTTGATTTGAAATGCCCCATAAGGTTTATTATGGGGCGTTTTTGTTTTAATATAGCCCCCATTTTTAAGTAAAAGAAGGCTTTGATATACCTACCGAGCGTGTCAATTTCAAGGCGCACGGCGTACAGAAAGTGGAGTTTACACAGAGTAAATATGCATTTTGAGCGCCGTGCAACGCAGAAATTGTCTCGCACAGGTAGTTTTGCAAAGCCGTCTAGAATATATTGTGTATTTTTCAATGATTTCGTTATTAATAAATAAAGGGTTTTGAAAACAATGAGAAAAAGCCACCCCCCCACTTATAGCCATTTTTTTAGCCAGTCGCTGTTTGCTAAAATGTTGCTAGTCAGTTTTGCTCTATTTCTTTCGGCCTGTTCATCCACTGGTATTAAAGGTCTGGTGGAGCCGCCTACCATTCAAGTACATAAAGTGGAAATGGGAAAGTTCAGTCTAAATGGTGGTAGCGCAACCTTTGTTTTAGATGTTCAAAATCCCAATCGTTTTGCCATTCCGTTAACGGGAATGGATTATGGATTAAGTTTAAACGGTGTGAAAGTGGCACAAGGCGTAAAAAATGACAGAGTGACGGTTGGTGCAAAACAAAGCCAAAAATTAGAAATACCTCTGCATTTTAGTTTTAGAAATATGATGAATATGTTGCCAGGGTTATTGCGTAGTGGAAACCTGAATTATGATCTTGGTGGATCAGTTCATCTGCCGTGGTTTAAGATACCTTTCAATCGCACAGGTAGCGCTCGTATTCAATAATGGGGCTGTTTCCCCTACGATAACTATTAATCAAGTAGAGAACTTATGAGTATAAAGTCTGATAAATGGATCCGCAGAATGTCGGAGCAGCAAGGCATGATTGAGCCGTTCGAGGTAGGTCAGGTACGCGAGAAAGATAGCCAGAAGATCGTTTCGTATGGCACATCAAGTTATGGTTATGATGTTCGCTGTGCTGATGAATTTAAGATATTCACCAATATCAATTCTGCAGTTGTTGATCCTAAGGCATTTGATGAAGATAGCTTTGTTGATATTCAGTCAGATGTTTGCATTATTCCTCCCAATTCATTCGCTTTGGCACGCACCGTTGAGTATTTTAGAATACCCAGAAGTGTATTGACTGTGTGCTTAGGTAAATCAACGTATGCTCGTTGTGGCATTATTGTTAATGTGACCCCTTTAGAGCCAGAGTGGGAAGGGCATGTGACATTGGAATTTTCAAATACTTCTCCTTTGCCAGCAAAAATTTATGCAAATGAGGGCGTGGCTCAAATGCTGTTTTTTGAGTCAGACGAAGTGTGTGAAACATCATATAAAGATCGTGGTGGAAAATACCAAGGTCAGCAAGGCGTTACCTTACCTAAAACGTAGTATATTAATCGACGGTTTAGGTGGTTAGAATACTTAAAAAAATGCACCAAAGTAGGGGGGTGGGTTTACCTGCACGGTGTATTTCTCAACGACTATAATTACACGCATATTTTTAAAAGGCTCATTTATGAATTCAGAAAAAGTCATTTTTGCATTTTTTATTGTATTGGCACTTACACTTAACTTCGGTTTCTTTCTGGGCGGTATGGATAATGCTGAGCATCATAATGTTTATGAGCTTTATGCGGCAATTATCATTAGCTTAATTTCAACGATTTTAAAAGTAGGGGATCGCACACATTTGGGGGCTGTTTTCCTTGCCACCAGTTTGGTCGCTGATTTACAGCTAATTGCTGCTGCTGTTGTCTGGGGGTTCACCGAACATGTTGCGGGTCACGCCCTTGGGGGTGGTTCGTTATCTACTGTAGTATCCCTTTCTGGCGGTGCTTTATTGGCCAATGTTATTTCTGTTATTTTACTGGTTTCAGAAACTATCGCAGTACGAAGATAACACCGTGTTAGCCTTGATTAAGGTGAGTCATGTCTAGTTTATTCTACATACTTTTTCGTCGCTTACGTTCACCACTTATTGTGTTGATTGCTGTTTATGCAATATCAATATTGGGGTTTGTACTGATTCCGGGTGTTGATGATCAAGGTAATCCGTGGAGAATGTCTTTTTTCCATGCCTTTTATTTTGTCAGCTTTATGGCAACCACCATAGGTTTTGGTGAAATACCTTACGCCCTCACAGATACACAACGTTTCTGGGGCTTGATTGCCATGTACGCCACTGTAGTTTCCTGGCTTTATTGTATTGGTATGTTGTTAAGCATCTTTCAGGATGCTGTTTTCCGTCAGCAAATGAGAATTAACAGCTTTCGGCGTAGGGTCGGTAATATCCGTGAGCCATTCTTTATTGTGTGTGGTTATGGTGATACAGGCACACAGTTGACGCGTTCATTAACCAATGAACATATTCTCACCGTAGTCATTGATATTGATAAAAACCGTATTACTGAATTGGAGGGTGATGATTTTAAGTCCCCGGTATTTGCTCTTTGCGCTGATGCCTCTCAGTCTGATTATCTGGAAATGGCGGGTGTGACTCACCCTTGGTGTAAAGGTATGGTGACACTAGCAAACGATGATACCGTCAATCTTACGGTTGCTATTGTGGCGCAATTATTAAATCCAGATTTACGTTTGATTGCTCGTGCAGAAACACCTGAGGCAGAAGCGAATATCCTGTCTTTTGGGGCAAATGAGGTAATCAATCCATTTGAAACATTCTCCTCACGACTTGCCTTAGCTATTCGCTCTCCCGGCCTGTATTGCTTGTATGACTGGATGACCAGAATTACAGATAGAGCAAAGGAGGAGCCACCCGTTTTAGCTCCCGGCTTATGGATTATTGCGGGTTTTGGGCGTTTTGGTAATTCCTTGTATGAGCATTTGGATGGTGAGGGTGTGGAACTACGTGTCATTGAGTCAGATCGCTCAATACCAGACCTTCCAGCAGGAACGGTAATGGGTCGAGCAACCGAGGCAGCCACATTACGCAAAGCAGGGGTTAAGGAAGCGGTTGGTATTATTGCCGGCACAGAAATAGATGCTGATAATCTTTCTATTTTAATGACAGCGCATGAGGAAAATCCAAATCTGTTTAGGGTCGCGCGCCAGAATGAAGATAAAAATGCTCATCTTTTTGAGGCAGCGAATATGGATATGGTCATGCAACGTGGCAGTGTAATATCTAATACAATTTTTGCTTTAATCAAAACGCCTTTACTGGGTGATTTCTTGCGTATTGTTTCACGCTTTAAGAATGATCGTGCTGATGAGTTAGTTGGAAATATTGCCGCTGTTGTTGAAAATAATATGCCAGAACTTTGGGAGTTCACAGTAAATTCTGAACAAACACCGGCTTTATATGAGGTATTACGTCATCGACAACTATTGGTTTCAGATGTTTTATATGGAAAGCAGATGAGTCAAGATGGTTCTTTTGGTGGGGAAAGAAAAACATTGCCCCTATTTCTTCGCAGAGGCGATGGTAATGTATTGCTGCCTGAGGGTAATCGCATTATAAAAGAGGGTGATCGCTATCTTATGTGTGGTAGTAATGAATCACGTAACTATATGCTGCATTATCTTAAAAACATTAACCTATTGGAGTTTGTTCTAACAGGGCAAGATAAGCCGAATGGCTGGATTTTAAGAAAAATCTGGGAGCTTCAGCACGATAATGATGATCTTTATGATGTCAAAAATGAAAGTAAATCACTCGAAGATGAGAAGTCCTCGTAGCACCTGATAAGTTTGTCACTAAAGAAAGGGAATGTCTTCTTTCTCTGTCATTATGACTAATAAAAATAAAGACTTACCTCCATAATTTAATATGTAGTCATCCGATTATGTGTTCTCATTATTTTTTTGTGCAAAACCTCAAGTCATAAAAAAAGCCCAAAAGTTATTCGCTTTTGGGCTTTTTATTGGACTTACTTGTCAGGTTTTGTACGCCATATTCAAGCAGTTAGTGCTTTATTCACTTGCGTCTTGTGAGGGCGTTTTAGGTTCTGCTTTTTTAACAATAACTTCTATTGGACTGTCTGGTGCTGATGCTTCAGGTTTTTTAGCAGATGTTGTTCTTTTCTTTACCGTAGTGGTAGTAGTTGCTGCTGATTTTGGCGCCGTAGTTGATGACTTAATTGTCGTCTCACTCGCTTTTGATGCAGTAGTAGTTTCACTGTCAGCCTTTTTAGTTTTGGCAGGAGCGCGCTTTTTCGGAGCAGGTTTATCCTCTTTAGCGACACTTGTCTTCTTTGTTGTGCTTGCTTTAGCCTTCGCTGGCGCTTTGTCTGTTGCATCCTCTTTCTTGGTTGTTGTCTTACGGCGTGTTGTCGTTGATGTTTTTGTTACAGCTTTAGTGGACGATGTAGATGCCTCTTTGGTTTTTGTATCTGTTGCCTTGGTCTTCTTTGTAGAGCTTGTTTTAGCTGCTGTGCTTTCTTTAGCTGGCGCACTTTCTTTGGCTGGTGCACTTTCTTTAGCTACTACGCTTTCCTTAGCTGATACATTTTCTTTGGTAGACGTGCTTTCCTTGGTAGGTGGAGTCTCTTTAACCGTTGTTTTTCTCCTGGTTGTGGTTTTTTTGGTTTTTGTTTCAGTAGGCTTAGGCTTCGTTTCACTTGCTTTAGTGTCTGTCGCTTTTGTTGGTTTAGACCTTTTGGTTTGAACCTCCGTTTCTGTCTTGTTACTTTCAGACTTGGCTGTCGTAGTTGTTACACTTTCTTTATCATTAGTTGCTTTCTTGTTTGTCTCAGTTTTTACCTTAGCTTCGGTCTTAATAGATTTTGAGCTAGATACGTTTTTATCTGTAGACTGCGTGCTTGCAGGACTCGTCGCTGAAACTTCTGTTGTTGATGATTTTTCAGTAACAGCCTTATTTACACTTGGTTTCTTCGTTGATTTCGGGGGCGCAGGGATTTTAATCTCTATAGGAGATTGGTCTTGCTGAATCTCTGCTTGTTTATTAGCGGTATTAGCCTTGTCTTTATCAAGCTTAGGTTTATGGTTTTGTCTAGGAGTCTTATTTTCCTGTTTTATTCTGGCTTGTTTAGGTGTCTGTTGATGTGTTTGCTTGTCAGAACGGTCAGCCACATGATTTTGCTTGTTTTCTGTTTCTGTTGTGTTCTTTTTCTGGTTTTGTCGTGGGTTATTATTGTTGCGTCTGTTGGTCTGTTTTCTCGGATTTTGAGACTTGGTATTGTTTCTTTGATTACCATTCTCTTGAGTTGTATTTTGTTGCTTACCACTCTCCTGATTAGGCTTGTTGGTATTATTATTCTTTTTAGCATTTTGATTGCGATTGTTTTTATTCGCATTTTGGTTGTTGTTATTGGGTTTTTTACGATTATTGTTCGTTCTATTCTGTTGTGGTCTTTTGTTCGGTTGCGGGCGAGCCTTTGGCTCTTCTTTTTCAACCTTTGCTGGTTCTTCCGTTTTTTTACTACCAAATAATGCACTGAATATACGTGTAGCCATACTCGGTGGTTTTGTTTCTTTCACCGGCTGTGGTGCTGGTGCAGGGCTGGCAGGGGTTACATTGCTAACGACGGCTGTTTCAATTGGTGGCGGTGTATTTTCTTTGGCGTGATTTTCTGGTTTGGTTATCTGTTTATAGCTTTGAACTGCTGAATCTTCTGCATCACTTTCTTTGCGACGAATAATTTCGTAGTGAGGTGTATCTAATTCGGGATTAGGTAAAACAGTGAGTTGTAGATTGTGTCGTGCTTGACTTTCAGTCAGGCTTTTTCGCTTTTCATTAAGAATGAAGGTTGCTACTTCGACAGGTGTTTGAGCAACAACTTCAACGGTTCCTTCCTTCATTGCTTCTTCTTCCATGAGGCGAAGAATAGAAAGAGCCATAGACTCAATGCCACGAATAGTCCCTTGACCGCTACAGCGAGGACAAACAATCTGGCTTGATTCACCTAATGAAGGACGAAGTCGTTGGCGAGACATTTCAAGTAATCCAAAACGGGATATGCGTGAAATTTGTACTCTGGCACGGTCTATTTTAAGCGCATCTTTGAGTTTACGTTCAACGGCACGCTGATTCTTGTTAGGTTGCATGTCGATAAAGTCGATAACGACTAATCCACCGAGATCACGCAGACGTAATTGTCTTGCTACTTCATCAGCTGCTTCAAGGTTGTTATTGAGTGCTGTTTCTTCAATGCTACGACCTTTGGTTGCTCGAGCAGAGTTAACGTCAATAGAGGTTAATGCTTCAGTGTGATCAATAACAATTGAGCCACCTGAAGGGAGTGTAACTTCACGATGGAATGCCGATTCGATTTGATGCTCTACTTGATAACGACTAAATAAAGGTACGGTATCAGCGTAATGCTTAAGTTTGTTTAAGTTGTGTGGCATAACAGCGTTGATAAAGTCGTGTGCTTGTTGGTAGACACGCTCATTATCAATAATGATTTCACCCACATCTTTACGGAAGTAATCACGTAACGTTCTGATAATGACATTACTTTCTTGATAAAGCAGACTGGGTGTGGTGGTTTGCTCATACGCTTCTTTGATTGCTGCCCAAAGCGTTTTCAAGTATTCCATGTCCCATGTAAGTTCTTCTAGCTCACGACCCACGCCCGCAGTACGAACAATGGCTCCCATGCCTTCATCTAAGTCCAGTTGATCAAGAATTTCACGAATTTTATTTCTATCTTCACCTTCAATTCTTCGTGAGACACCACCAGCTCTAGGGTTGTTTGGCATGAGTACTAAATAACGACCTGCCAAACTAATTTGTGTTGTAAGTGCGGCTCCTTTGTTGCCACGCTCTTCTTTGTCTATCTGGATTAGTACTTCTTGTCCTTCTTTGATTACATCAGAGATGGATGGACGAGTATTGTTGTTCTTATCATTTTTCTTTGACTTAGAGGTGTTCCAGTATTCGCGTGAAATTTCTTTAAAAGGTAGAAAACCGTGTCTTTCTGCACCGTAATTAACAAATGCTGCCTCTAAGCTCGGTTCCACACGAGTGATAACGCCTTTATATATATTGGCTTTTTTCTGTGCTCTGAAAGGGTGTTCGATGTCTAGGTCATAAAGGTATTGGCCATCAACCATGGCAACGCGGATTTCTTCTTGTTGTGTCGCGTTTATTAAAATTCTTTTCATTGGTGTACGTTTCCCGTTTTGTATCGGAGTTAACCGATGCTACAGCTCACGTATTGCCAGTCAGGAAGATAGGTTAGGGTTTGTTAAACACTAACTAACGGTTTCCTACACACAAATCTACTTTAAGGCGCCAGTGCTGGTGCTTAAAAGTGCATTTTTAGATACACACATAAAATTAAAATAAGCTATTTTGTCTTTTAGCTTTTAGAAGTAAATTTCTTGAGAGTCCCTATTTTTTTAAGCCTAATCCTGTTTTCAGGTTATTATTTTGACTAAAAAATTCTCTACAAAATTATTTCAATATTTAACATACTGATGTGCAAGCCTTGAAGCTATATTTATGTTTTATTAACTTCAATTTTTTTCTAACTGACAATGGAGCTGTGTCCATTAATTATTTATCTGTTTGTCATTTCGACCAGATAAACACTGTTGTTTAAATCAAGTTGATATAAAATACATCTCATTAATCTTGATTAAATAAATCTGTTGATTTCAAAAATAGATTAAAATCGCGCCCGATTATATCAATGAGGATGTTTTTCCACAACAACTAAAATGGTACTTGTGCAAACTTACTGCAATGAAAAATTCATCAGAAACAAAGACTAAAATAATTAAAGATTCAGACCTTGTTTCTGATAAGGCTACGAGTAAGGCGTCACCCCAAAATGTACTTGTACATAAAGTCAGGTTCGTTACCATAGATGCTTCTCACGCAGGTCAGCGGATTGATAATTTTTTGTTGAGAGAGTTGAAAAATGCCCCTCGCTCCTATGTGTATCGTATTTTACGCAAAGGCGAGGTTAGGGTTAATAAGAAACGAGCTAAGCCTACTTTGAAATTGCAAGATCAGGATATTGTCCGAATTCCTCCTGTGTATTTGCCAGTACAGAAAGCGCAAGAGTCTGTCCCTAAGTCTTTTCTTGAAACTTTATCAGCCTCTATTCTGCTTGAGGATGATGATATTATTCTAATCAATAAGCCCTCTGGCTTAGCCGTTCATGGAGGTTCGGGGGTTCGTTTTGGTTTGATAGAAAGCTTTAGGCAATTACGCCCTGAATTACCCTTTATTGAGCTTGTGCATCGTTTAGACAAAGAAACCAGCGGAATTGTCATGTTGGCTAAAAGTAGGGGGGTGCTATTAGAATTACATGAAATGCTTAAACAGAAACAGATAAATAAGTTTTATCAAACCCTCATATTGGGCAAGTGGCAGGGTGGTAAACAACACATTAAAAATCATTTGCAACGAAATCGTGGCAGTAAACAGAAAGTCAGGGTAGTTACTGATGAAAATGCAGATAAGGCAAAAGAATCGGAGAGTATCTTCAGGCCATTAGCAGTCTATCAACAATATAGTTTAATGGAAGTTGAGTTACTGACGGGACGAATGCATCAAATAAGAACTCAACTTGCTGATTTTGGTCACCCAGTGATGGGTGATTCACAATACGGTGATTTTGCTGCTAATCGCGTGGCCAAGAAAGAAATTGGTTTAAAACGTCTTTTCTTACACGCCTATCACTTAACTTTTACACTTAAAAGCAGTGGCAAGATTTACGATTGTAAAATAGATTTACCTGGTGATTTAGCTGCTTCTATAGAGAAAATAGAAATAGAAGAAAATGGATAGCTACTGTATAAAACCACCTTTTTAACTTATTAATAATTATGAATAAATACTCACTTTTAGTTTTCGATTGGGATGGCACATTGATGGATTCCAAGGCACAAATTGTTAATTGTATGCAATCGGCAATTGCTGATTTAAGTTTAGCACCTCGAACAAATGAGCAAATTAGCAATATTATTGGTTTAGGCTTAGAAGAGGCGATAAATTCTCTCTACCCCGATTTAAAGCCAAAAGAAATACAGCATGCTGCACAAACCTACCGTGAGTTTTATTTGTTTAAAGATAAAACGCCCAGCCCATTATTTGATGGTGTAAAAGAGGTTTTAAACACACTAAAAGAAGCAGATTATGAGTTGGCGGTGGCGACGGGGAAGTCACGCCGTGGTTTGGATAAAGGTTTAGCAGAAACGGGCTTACACTCGTATTTTCCCATTACTCGTTGTGCAGATGAGACACGCTCAAAACCACACCCACAGATGCTGGAAGAAATTTTGGTGGATTACAATACTGAAGCTAAAAAAGCATTAATGATCGGAGACAGTGAGTACGATTTACAATTAGCGAATAATGCAAATGTCGATGGTTTTGCCGTGAGTTATGGTGTGCATGATCTATTACGATTGTTAAAGCAAGACCCTGTAGGGTTTATTGACGATATTAATCAATTACCAAAATGGTTAAATGATCACACCTAGGGACACGTTAATCTTTTGAAAAAAGTGCCCCAAAGGTGGGGGGTGGCTTATTACTTTAAATTTAAACCTGAGTTAAGTTTATCTGCCACGTTATCGACAGCAACATGATAATCAGGGTCTTCAACCACATTGACTTCCACCAAGGGTCCTGCATTTTTCAGTAAGACACGACATTCTTTACTTAGATGTTTAATGTGTAGACGTTTACCTGCACGATCATAGCGATCTGCCAGTTTATCAATGGCTTCTATTGCAGAGTGATCAGCGATGCGTGAATTTTTAAAATCGACGATTACGTTATCAGTATCTTCTTTAGGTGTGAATATTTCCTGAAAGTTACTGATAGAGGCAAAAAATAGGGGGCCTGTAATTTCATAGACTTTATTACCCTCAGAATCAATATGCGTTTCTGCATCAATATGCTTGGCATGCTCCCAAGCAAATACTAGGGCAGAGAGTATCACGCCAATAATGACCGCAAGTGCCAAATTATCTGAAGCAACGGTAATTGCTGTTACCGCAACAATGATAAGCCAGTCAGTTATGGGAATTTTGCCGAGTAAGCGTAGGCTTCCCCATTCGAATGTGCCTATGACGACCATGAACATAACACCAACCAAGACAGCGATAGGAATGACTTCAATCAGTGAGGAAGCGTAAAGAATAAAGATAAGTAAGAATATGGATGCGGATAAGCCTGAAAGGCGACTTCTGCCACCTGATTTAATATTGATAATGCTTTGACCAACCATGGCACAACCACCCATACCACTGAACATGCCTGTAACCGTGTTTGCAATACCCTGACCAATACATTCTCGATTAGGATGCCCCGTCGTTTCTGTTAATTCATCAACCAGATTGAGTGTTAATAAGCTTTCAATCAAACCAACGAGGGCCATGATAATGGCGTAAGGTAAAACAATTTTGAAGGCTTCCCAGGATAGCTCAACCTCTGGTAAATGGAATGGAGGAAAAACACCTTTGATAGATGCCATATCCGCAACCGTACGAGTGTCAAGGTTAAGCCCAATGACCAGTAATGTACCGACAATAATCGCGGCTAATGTTGAGGGGATGACTTTGGTGAATCGAGGTAGTAATTGAATAATCGCCATAGTCAACATGATTAATACAATCATAATATAAAGGGGAGTCCCACTGATCCATTCGTGCGTATCATTAGGTCCTGGAATTTTAAAATGCTCAAACTGGGCAATTAATATAACCAGGGCAAGGCCATTAACAAAGCCTAAGAAGACAGGATAGGGGACTAATCGAATAAACTTACCCATCTTCATAATACCGAAACTGATTTGAATCAATCCCATCATCATTACGGCTGCAAATAAATATTCTTCACCATGTTGTACGACTAATGTACCAACAACAACCGCAATAGCACCAGTGGCACCCGATATCATACCGGGGCGCCCACCGATGATGGAGGTAATTAAACCAATGGTAAATGCGGCATACAAACCAGTAAGAGGATGTAAATGAGCAAGAATAGCGAAGGCTACTGCTTCAGGAACTAGAGCGAGTGCTACGGTAAGCCCCGACAGGAGGTCATTCTTAATACTTTCTGGACGTTTTGAAGTTATGTTAAACATGAGAAATTACTTGGCTTAATGATTTTGGGCGCAAGTATACAGATTTTAAATAAAGATAGTACCTATTCACTTAATATATAAGCCAAGTAGAAGGCTTTGTAAAATCATCTGCGCGAGCCAATTTCTGCGTTGTGCGGTGCTCGAAATGCGCATTTACTCCGTGTAAACGCCGCTTTCTGTGCACCGTGCGCCTTGAAATTGACACACTCGGCAGGTTTATCAAAGCCTTCAAGTAGCCTATGACAAAAATGATGATCAGGCTAATGTATTTGCTTACTAAATCATTGTATGAGGTTTCTCTCATAAAAAAGGGCTTCCCTATTAAGAAGCCCTCATTATCATATTGAACTCTATCTTTTCACGCAAAGATCCCCAGTGATTTATTGTAAGCAGGAAAACTTGGTTTTCTGTGGGAAGTTTAACTGAATAATTCTCATTGTATCCTCTGCGAGGCTTGTTTTGCCTAGTTTTCTTGCTGCGCATACTTTGATTTGCAGTGCTTCAATGATTGCAGGCGTGCCTTGGTGATGTTTGATTGTATAGTCTGCACGATTAAAGGCAGCAAGGTAAGCACCACGTTTCATATAGTATTTGGCAATGTTCACTTCTGATTCGCCGAGCGTATTTTTTAAATAGTGCATACGTTTTTTTGCATCTGCTGCATACGGGCTATTTTTATGGCGCGTGATGAGTGTTGAGAAATCCTGAAACGCTTCTTTTTGACGAACACCATCTAAATCAGAGAAGTTACGTGGGAAGACTTTATCAATAATGCTTCTACCCCGACTGTAGTTAACTAAACCTCTTAAATACAGTGCATAATCCATGCGAGGACTTCTAGGATAAACGCGCATATAACGATCAATCGTATCTAATGCCGTATCAGGCTCATCATATTTATAGTAAGCATAAGCTTGTTCTAGTAAAGCTTGTTGTGCATAACGACCGAGTGGGTACTTTGCTTCTAATGCCTCATACTTTTTAATGGCTGCTTCGTAATTTTTCTTATCCATTGAAGATCTGGCATCTCTAAATAACTGTTGTGCTGTTGCATTTGAGTTTTCTGCGGATATGCTCTTTTTCTTTTGTGAGCATGAACTGAGCATGACAGAAAGGAAAATCATTATAGCAATAACCCAAAATGAATGAGATTTACGATGATTATTGAAAGTATTCAGTGTGTTCATGAAAGGCCCTTAGATTATTAGAAGGCTTTGCAAAACCACCTGTACGAGACAATATCTGCGTTGCGGGGTGCTCAAAATGTGCATTTACTCTGTGTAAACGCCACTTTCTGTGCGCCGTGCGCCTTGAAATTGACACGCTCGGTAGGTTTATCAAAACCTTTTATTATGTATTTGTAGAAGGATTTGCAAACCTTCTCGTATTATATTCACTTTATATACTTGACTGATTATACAGCAGTTTAATTATTAGAACAGTATTACAACATTCTGAATAAATATTCCCTTATAATCGGAAGTTGTTTGCAGAGAAGCGGTCAAAGTAATAGTGAATATGAATGATAATGAAAGCAGTATCGATGTTGATAACAATGAGAAACAGCGAGAAGCCAGTCCTAATGAGCCTAATGAAAAGGGTGAGATAATCTTTTCTATTCCAGAGTTGTATCTAGGGGAGAGAGTAGATCGCGTCATTGCTGAACTGTGTCCACAATATTCACGCAGCCAATTACAGAAATGGATTAAATCGGGTGATATTCTTATCAATAACACAGTGGCTAATGTTCGAGATAAGGTTGTAGGTGGGGAAGAAGTGATTGTAAAGCCCGTACTGCAACAGCAAATCTATGATTTACCTGAAGCGATTAATCTGGATATTGTTTATGAAGATGAGTATTTGCTCGTTATTAATAAACCCGCAGGTTTAGTCGTACATCCAGGTGCAGGTAATCAGAGTGGGACATTGGTTAATGGGCTACTGGCACATCATTCATCTCAAGAGAATTTGCCAAGAGCAGGTATCGTGCATCGTCTAGATAAAGACACAACAGGCCTGATGATGGTGGCAAAAACACTGGAAACCCATACGGCACTGGTTAATCAGTTGCAGGAACGTAAAGTAAAAAGAGAGTATCTGGCTCTTGTGTGTAAAGAAGTGATAGCGGGTGATACGATTGAAGCGAATATAGGACGTCATCCACAAGATAGAAAAAAAATGACGGTACTGACTAATGGGGGTGGGAAAACAGCAATTACCCATTATCGTGTAGAGCAAAAATTATTACATCACACCTTATTACGGGTCAATCTTGAAACGGGCCGTACTCACCAGATACGTGTTCATTTGGCATGGAAGCACATGCCCATACTGGGTGATAGAGTGTATGGAGGGCGATCACGGGTGCCGGCAAATATTGATGAGGCATTGCGTGAGCAGTTACAGAGAATGAATCGGCAGGCATTACATGCAACGCGCTTAACAATTACACATCCACATACAGGAGAGAGCATATCGTGGCAGGTTGATATGCCAAAAGACATGCAAACCTTGGTGGATAGCTTGCAGATTGATACGGGAGTTTAATGAGTGTTGGGCAAAAAAGTGGCCTTAAGTAGGGGGGTGGGTATTGGCTTATTTGGCTTTGGAAAAACTTAACCACAGGCCTAGTGCGATACAGCATCCTCCTATCAGGTGATACACATGGATTTTTTCACCAAGAAATACAATAGCTAAAATGGCACCAAAGAAAGGCATGAGATGAATATACTGCCCACCTTTTGCTGCTCCAATCTTATTCAGACCATAAATCCATGCGAGATAAGCGACAATGGAGGGGAAGGCAGCAATATAAAAAACGGCCTTAATCATGGTGCTATCCCAGACTATTGCAGGTTCATTTAAGGGATTCCATACGGTGATTGGGTAGAGAACCACTGTGCCAATGAGAACAAGTATGGTCAAAAAAGCAATGACAGACATTTCCTGAGGTCTTAGGTATTTTAGCAGTATTGAATAGAGTGCCCAAGACAGTGCTGCCAGTAACATCCACAGATCCCCTTTGTTAATAGTAAGCTGTTGTATTACTGCCATATCTAGTCGGGTAATAATAGCGGCTACACCAAGTAGGGAGACGAGTACTCCGAGTACCTGCTTAGTCTTGACTTTCTCTTTAAAGAAAATACCCGAAATAACAAAGATAAAAATAGGGATAAATGAATTAAGTAAGGTGGCATTGGTTGCCGTAGTGTATTGCAAGGCAATATAAACGATTGAGTTAAACATCGTGATGCTTAATACCGCCAGTAGTGTAATTCCCCAAAAATGTGCTTTGATAATATGGCGTTGTTGCCAAAGTGGTTTAATTGCAAAAGGTAACAGGAGGAAAAAAGCAAGTAACCAACGTGAGAAGGATAGTCCTAACGGTGCTTGAGCATCGGCAACGGCTCTACCAACAATAAAATTACCCGACCAAAACAGTGGGGGTAAAAGTAGTATGAAGTAGACAAGTAGTCCTGTGTTTTTATTCACGTGTCGTTACCATCAGCTATTGTTCTTCCATTGCCTGTAAAGTTCTTGATGAGAATTCACGTCGGTATATTACGCGTGTTACCAATAATGTGGCAGCAATAAATACAAAAGGATGTATAAACCAAGCAAGTGCGGCCAGGGCATATTCAAAACCCCGCATACCATCAATAAAATGACGACTTGCTCGGTTAATGACGATACCCAGTTTATCTGCACAGGAGGACTTTTGCTCGGGTGTTTCAAAAGCACTGGGAGCTGCACCAATCATAATAATGGTGTAGTTATATTGTCTTATAGACCAAACAAGCTTGAAGAATACAAAGATAAAAATGATAATAATGAGCAGTAGTTTTATTTTCCAGAACGATGCTGAAACATGCATAGCAAAAGGGATGTCATCTACCACTTTCATGGCTTGGTCAATAACACCGAATACGGTGATTAAACTGGCCAGTACCAGTAAGCTGGTTGAAGCAAAAAATGAGGTACTGCGCATTAAATGTCCCACGAGTGCAACATCTGATATGCGGTTTTCTTGTTCCAGTAAATTGTGCATCCATTGATTGCGGTAGTTTTTTGATAAGCTATACAGTGTATTTTTTTCTTTGTTTTTATAGTGATTACTTATCCAGTTGATACTGAACCAGCATAATAAAAATAGTAAAACCGCAAAGATATCCACCAAGGATATATCAGAAGGCATATGAACCCCTCTCTAAATAGCTAAGTAATAGGAGGGTAGTATAGTGAAGTCTTGGAAATAAATATCCAAACATTTACCGAGATTTAAATTTAACTCACCACTGTTCAGTGTAAATTTTACCGTACTGTAAGTTGTTGGTTTGCCGGTTTTCGAATTAAAGTTTTCTTGGATACGGATAGTAGTGAAATGGTGTTGGAGTGCACACTCGCACAATAAAGGGCAAAGTCTCTATAGACTCTCAGAAGACTTTGCAAACCCCCTGCGCAAGCTGATTCCTGCGTTGTGGCGGTATACTCAAAATGCTCATTTACTTTGTGTAAACTCCGCTTTCTGTGCACCTTGAAATTGACACGCTTGGTAGGTTTATCAAAGCCTTCTCTTACCCTTTATTATTGTTTTTTGTAGGGCGGTAGTTAATTGTACCGAAATGTTTTAATGACAATGAGCAATATAAAGAAGTACTTAGTAACTTTTTATAACCTGGTTTAACTCATTTTGCTTTATTTAATTTAATGTGTTAAATCAGTCTAATAAGTAATCATCATCAAATACATCTTTGAGGCTGCGTTCTAGCGCTTTACGCTCTAGGTAGTCTTCAATATTTCTACGTACTACATGTGCCTTAGTTATTTTTTCTAATTTACTATTATCATTAACATCTTCTAGATTTGGAATAACTTCTGTTCCATCTAAGTCTGGGTTTAATGTCTGATCGTTGTATCTCATAGTATTACCTTCCCTTGTTTTCAATTTTATTATTATTTTTTTAAAAACCTTTATTGATTAAATTGTTGTCATTATCTGAGTTTATTAGAAATTGTGTTTTAAATGTATGAGCCCCATTATAATTGTAAAAGCTTAACACCAGATGAGCGGTAGTAAAAATATTTAAATTTATTTAGCTTAATAGTTTTTTTATATCTTTATCTGTAAGTGGTTGTTGCTGTTCATTTTTTAATACACCATTTATATCATTGGCTAGTGTTTTGGCTGTATTGAGTAGAATAGTGGTGGCTGTTTTACCGTCTATATTACTGTTTGGGAGCATAACAATGGATAATCCAACGAGTTTTTTATCAGTTAAATCCTGATCAGTTAGTGTCCAGGGAGCGACGCCATTTGCAATTTTAAATAAGCTTTTATTATCAAGGCTCTTATCAAAGTAATGATAGATATTGTTATCACCGAGTTCCAGACCGTGATTAGATAAGGATTTTTTAATTAAATTCCCATCAAGTCCCGTGTCATCTTGAGTAGAAATAAACAATACAATTTGTTGTTTAATCGGCTGAATATCTGTTGGTTTAGAAGGAGCTTTGGGTGTGTCAGACTTTTTTAAGATACCTTTCTCTATGGTAGATGATTTTACCTTCTGATAATAGGTTTCAGTTTTACTGTTTTTCGTCGGTTTAACCCCATCTCTAGCGGGAATGTCATCCAGAATAGAGGTAAAAAGCTCGCCATTTTCATTTTTTATCTCTGGTAATGAGGCATAAATATCGTTACTCGGTAATTTACTTTGAGAGATGCGGCTTAATAAGTAAAGTGCAAGAATAAAAATAATTCCTACTATGGTGATTAAAATGCTGGTTATATTCATCGTATGCTCATTTATTTAATGGTCTATATTTTGGCTTATCGGTGGTGGATTGAATTTATCTTATTCTTCTACCATACGCGAAGCTTCATTTACATCTACGCTAACTAATCTGGAAATTCCAGGTTCTCGCATGGTGACACCAATGAGGTTCTCAGCAAGTTCCATGGTTGTTTTATTGTGTGTAATAAAAATAAACTGGACTCTGTCGGACATTTTTTTAACTAATTGGCAGAATCTGCCTACATTGGCTTCGTCCAGCGGGGCATCTACTTCATCCAGCATACAAAAGGGGGCTGGGTTTAATTCAAAAATGGCAAAAACCATCGCCACAGCAGTCAATGCTTTTTCTCCGCCTGACATGAGGTGAATACTGGAAATACGTTTTCCCGGTGGTTGCGCCATAATAGCAATCCCCGTAGTTAACAGGTCATCTCCTGTCATTTCAAGGTGAGCTTTGCCACCACCAAAGAGCTGCGGGAACATGTCCTGAATTCGTGAGTTTACTTTTTCAAAGGTATCTTTAAAGCGGCTTCTGGTGTCTTTGTCTATTTTGGCAATTGCTGTTTCTAAAGTTTCAAGTGCTTGCATTAGATCTGCATTTTGTTGGTCAAGGTAGACTTTACGTTCACTTTGGGTTTTAAATTCTTCAATAGCGGCTAAATTGATTGCCCCAAGTCTTGATACTTTAGTTTGTATACTTTCCAATAACTGCTTATGAGAATTCAGGGTAATCTTATCATCCATTTCTGCTGAAAGTAGTTCAAGATTAAATTCAGTTTCAGCAAACTGCTCTTGCAGTGTTTTCTCGCGTACACTGACTTCCTGCCATTCCATTTTAAGCGTTTCAAGCAAGTTTCTAAAATGTTCTACTTCCTGCTCTGCTTGGTGTCGTTTTTGCTCAAGTTCTCTCACCGTTGTGTCGATTAACTGCAAGGCCTCTCTGGATTTAGCTAACTTAGTTTCGATGTGCTTACGTTTTTCTAATTGTATTTCCAGTTGTTGTGCAGAGTTTTCGACAGCATCACTATCCACCGATGTGTTCTGCTCGATGAGTTGCTTCTTACGTTCAAGCAATAAATTTAGGCGTTCATCAAGACGGTTTAATTGTTGTTGTGTACTTGTTTGGGTTGTTTTAACACTTTCAACTTGAATACGGAGATTCTGGGTGTCAGCAGTCAATTGCCTGTTTTGCTCTTTGAGTCGATTAACGTCTTCAATTAGCGGAGCATCTTGGCCTTCAATATTCTGTTTTTCCGTTTCTAGTGTTTCTAATAATGCCAAGGCTTGATTGCGTAAACGCGTGGCTCTTTGGTGTGCTTCTTGCTGTGTTGCTTGCTGAGTTTCTAATTCAGTCACTTCTGAGAGTATGCGCTGTTGATTAGCTTCAGTTTGTTTGATGCGATTTTCGCTGGTATAAATGACCGATTGTGCCTGGGACTCTTCACGGTGTAATGCATTTAACTGAGCTTGTAGCTCGGCTTGTTGTTGTTCTCTCTTTTTTCCTTGTTGTTGACCTTCTTCCAGTGAGGCTTCATGCCTTTTTACTTGTTGTTTGAGTTTTTCAATGTGTGTTCGTGTTTCATCGATGAGTTTCTGTCTTTCTAGGATGCCTTCGTGTTTGTTTGCCGCATTTTTGGTTTGAGTTTTTAACCAGTTTGAGCCTAATAAAACCCCTTGTTGGGTAATGAATATTTCCCCCGCTTTTAGTGAGTGCTGGTTTGCAAGGGCATCTTCCAGAGAATCAGCACATTTAAAGTTAAGTAATAGCTCATGCAGATAAGTGGGTTGGCTTACTTTTTCGGCAAGGCTCCCTGTGAAAGAGGCTAAAAAACTGCCTGAAAGTGGGGGGGTGGCTTTATTGTTATTTTTAATAACAAAAGAAGCGGATACATCTGGGGCGTTGTGCATTAATTTTTTGAGTTGCGCTTGTGATTCTAAAGGTCTTGATTGCAGAAGATCACCCAAAACAGTCTCCAGTGCTTTTTCCCAACCTGGTTCAATATTGATAGATTCGGCCAAGGGCGAAACATTATCGAGCCCATTGTCGGCTAACCAGTGCCTCATTATTTTTACGCTTTTATTATTACTGTCTTTGCCTAAACCTGCACGTTGCAATACTTCCAGAGAGGAGAGTTTGCCATTAAGAGATTGTAATTCTGAACGTGCTTCTTGTAATGTTTGTTGCAGTACTTTATTGCTTTCAAGTTGATGATTTAATGTGGCTTTGCAGTGATCAAATTTCTCCTGAGCTAATTGTGATTTTTGCTTGGTTTCTGTAAGTAGCTGTTGTTGTTTAAGCAGCTCCTCTTTGTGTGAGTCGGTATTAAAAATACCTTTATCGGTGTTTAGTTTTATCAAGCGACTGGCAAGTTGTTGCAATTGGTTTTCCAGCTGCTCCATGCGGGTACGCTCAACTTGTGCCTGTTGTGCAGGCTCGGCAATTTTTTGCTGTACAGTATTCCAGCGAGATTGCCACTCAGCAAGTTTGGATTCTGCGGCTTTCAGTGCCTTTGTGGTCGTCTCTAGTTCGCGTTGCTTTTCTATGAGTTGAGGTTCTAAAGAGGCTAACGCCTGTTGTGCCTGCTCGAATTGTTTGCGATCTTCTTCGGTGTGACGCTTTGCGGCATTAATCTCACTATCTACTTGTGTTAACTCACGTTGTTGCCTTTCAGCCAATTCTTTTTGATGTTGAATGGTTTGTTCCAAGCGTGAGATTTCAGACCCTGTTTGATAAAAATCAGCTTGGATGGCATTGAAATTTTCATTAGCTTGAGCGTGTTCTGAGCGTTTTGTCTCAATTTGATTTTCTAATGAACGCTGTACAGAAAGTTGTGCCTGATATGAGGCCGCTTTTTCATTAATGACAGCTTGTCGGGCTGAAATGTCTTGCTTCACTTCGTTTAAGCGTAACAGGATTAATTCAGCACTTACTCGACGTTCTTCTTGCTTAAAGGTTTTAAATCTTTCCGCCGCTTTTGCTTGTCGATTTAAATGTGCTAGCTGCTTTTCTAGTTCTTCTCTTAAATCATTGAGACGACTCAGATTTTCACGGGTATTTGTTATGCGACGTTCTGTTTCCTTGCGCCTATCTTTGTATTTGGAAATACCCGCCGCTTCTTCTAGTGTATTTCTGAGTTCTTCTGGTTTTGCCTCAATTAAACGTGAAATCATACCTTGTTCGATAATGGCATAACTTCTGGGGCCAAGCCCTGTACCAAGAAAAATATCGGTAATATCACGACGACGACAGCGCGTACCATTTAAAAAGTATTTTGACTGCCCATCTCTTGAAATCAGGCGTTTTATGCCAATGTCAGAAAATTTAGCATATTCACCACCTAAACTGGCATCTGAGTTATCAAACAATAATTCTATCGAAGCTTGTCCAATAGGCTTTCGTGCGGATGAGCCGTTAAAAATAACATCGTCCATTGATGCACCACGAAGGTGTTTTGCAGAGCTTTCACCCATTACCCAGCGAACGGCATCAATAGTATTGGATTTTCCACAACCATTAGGCCCAACAATGCCTGTTAAATTACTGCGCAAGTCTATTGTGGTGGGATCAACAAAAGACTTGAATCCGGCAATTTTTATTTTACTTAAACGCACAGTTTGGGAGGGAAACTAAAGACATAGGGCGGTAATGATAGGTAAAGACTTTACGTGTTTCAATAAAAATCTAAGTTCATTATTGTTATTTTTTATTGCTCAGTTGTTTATTTACTTATTGATCGGCTATAGTAAATAGTTTGCTAGTAAAAAATAACTTGGGATTACTGTATGTCGTTCAAAAAGAGTAAGAAATATTATGCGTCTAGTAATTTGTATTTATGAGTGTGCTCAAAGAGTACCCAATACTCACTATTTGAAAAATACGTTGGTAAAAATACTACCGTTTGTCTGTTGATATAGACCAAGCTACATTGATATGTATCGCTAGATTTTTGATTTAATTATTCTATGCAGGTCGATAGGTGCAGAAGTTGCATTTTGTAAAATTTAAACACAAGGAGTTAGTGTGAACTTATATGTTGCAGATGAAATGGGAAAGGGAAATTCTTATGTTGCACCAGACCCTCACTTTATAAGCACTATCGCACTTTTTTCTAGTAGTTTACCTTGGGCTCGATTTAAAAAATTCTTTGATACAAAGAAAATGGTGAATCTGTCAGGTAATGAACAGTTAATTTTATTGCGTCTGATTGCACTTCAGGAAATTCTTTGCCTTGATGATGAAAGCTTATTACGCTGGGCCAAGCACCAGCTATTTTTATTCAGTTTTATGCAGGCAGATTTTCAGCCTAAATTACCCACTCAAGAATTACTTAAAGAATTCAGAAGTGCATTTGATGAAGTAGGGCTGTTAAAGCCATTTAGAAAACAGTGCCAGCGTTTAATTACAGAGCATGATAGTCGTTTGCCTTCATTTGATGTTGATGAGGATGTTGCCACTGCGGCATTATTTTTGTCTAAAGAGAAGCCAGCAGGCAGACATCGTGTGAGTGATACGAAGGTTGATTTACCGAATCTACCTGCACACAATGAAGGGGATTGTCCAAACTGTGGAAGTCATAATGTTATTAAACTGAAACCTTCTCAGGAAGTATCTAGCCTTCCTGATATTCGTTTTCTGCGTTGTCGTTTTTGTGGAAACACATTCAGAGAATAACGCGCATAATCATAAATAGAGACCTTTACACAACAAGATACTACGAATAAAAAATGGGTTGAACTCCCCAAATTTTTCCTAAAGTTACACTTATTTCTCTCTTGCTATACTCTTCACACAAAGGTCTTAAAAAAATGCCTGTAAGTAGGGGGGTGGAATGTAAAAGCTACCCCCCTACTTATAAGCGATTTTCTATGCCTTGATACTGATTTATGCAGTATCAAGGTCTCACTATAATAATCAGCGGTTTTCGCGATTATCAATTAAGTCATCAACCACTGATGGATCAGCAAGTGTTGATGTGTCACCTAGTCCATCGACTTCGTCTGCAGCAATTTTACGCAGAATACGACGCATGATTTTACCAGAGCGTGTTTTAGGGAGTCCCGGTGCAAACTGAATAATATTAATTTTGGCTATTGGTCCAATCTCGGCACGAACAAGCTTAACCAGCTCGGCCTTAAGTTCTTCTGAGCCTTCCTCACCATCCATCAATGTTACGTAAGCATAAATTCCCTGACCTGTAAGGTCATGTGGGTAGCCAACAACCGCAGCTTCTGCTACTACTTCATGTAAGCCAAGTGCAGCTTCTATTTCTGCTGTTCCAAGACGATGTCCTGATACATTTAGTACATCATCAACACGTCCTGTGATCCAGTAGTTGCCATCTTCGTCACGCTTCGCGCCATCGCCAGTAAAGTAATAACCTTTAAACATTGAGAAATACGTTTCGTAGAAACGCTTGTGATCACCAAATACGGTTCTGATCATGGCGGGCCACGGTCTATCAATAGCTAGATTACCAGATGCTGGATTACCTTCGATCTCATTACCTTCATCGTCAAGTAATACAGGGTTTACACCAAAGAAAGGGGCGGTCGCTGAACCCGGCTTTAATGTATGTACGCCAGGTAATGGTGTCATCATGTGTGAGCCAGTTTCTGTTTGCCACCATGTGTCAACAATAGGGCATTTACCGTTACCCACAATACCGTGATACCACTCCCAAGCTTCTGGGTTTATTGGTTCACCTACGGTACCTAATACGCGTAAGCTATCTCTAGAGGTTGATTCTACAGGGTCATTACCTGCACCCATTAATGAGCGGATTGCTGTAGGAGCAGTATAGAAAATATTGACTTGGTGCTTATCAATGACTTGCCAGAAACGTGAAATATCAGGGTAGGTTGGTATTCCTTCAAACATTAATGTTGTCGCGCCATTAGCTAGTGGGCCATAAACAATGTAAGTGTGACCTGTTACCCAGCCAACATCAGCCGTACACCAGTAAATATCACCATCTTTGTAGTCAAATACGGCTTCGTGTGTCATGGCTGCTTGCACGAGGTAGCCGCCTGTTGAGTGAAGTACACCTTTAGGCGTGCCTGTTGAACCCGAAGTATAAAGAATGAATAGCGGATCTTCTGAATCCATTTCTTCAGGTGGGCAATCTGGACTTGCTGCTGCCACAGCTTCGTCATACCAAATGTCACGGCCTTCTGTCCATGCAACATCTTCACCACCCCGTTTAACAACAATACAGGTAGTGACGCCTGGGCAGTGTTCGATAGCAGTATCTGCATTAACTTTGAGGGGTATTTTACGACCACCACGCATAGATTGGTCGGAAGTGATAACAACTTTACAATCAGAGTCATTGATACGACTTGCCAATGCATCAGGTGAGAAGCCACCAAATACGATGGAATGGATAGCACCAATACGAGTACAGGCAAGCATTGCAACGGCAGCTTCTGGAATCATTGGCAGGTAAAGCGATACACGATCCCCTTTTTTGACACCACGGTCTTTTAATACGTTAGCAAAGCGTGAGACTTCTTCGTGAAGTTCTTTGTAGGTAATTTTGCGGTCTTCTTCTGGGTTATCTCCTTCCCAGATAATGGCAACCTGATCACCGCGTGTTTCTAAATGGCGATCCAGACAATTATAAGAGACATTTAATTTGGCATTTTTAAACCATTCAATGTGAAGGTCTTCCTGATCAAAGCTCCAGTCTGAAACAGTATCCCAAGGTTTAAACCAAGATACGTATTTGTTCGCTTGCTCTGCCCAGAATCCATCAGGGTTTTCAATAGATTCTTTATACATGGCTTGATACTGTTCTGCATTTATATTGGCATTTGCTGCAAACTCGACAGATACGGGGTGTACAATGTCTGACATGTGTTCTCCTCTTTGGTTGTTAATTATTAGCTATATCTATGTTGGTTTATGGATAAAACCTCTCACAAATCAATAACTACTGAATGCTGATTTTGCATTCGCCTTTAGTTTAACTCTCCGATCATAATGTAGTATTAATGTTATATTTGGCAAGCGCTGTTACTATAATTAACAAAAACTTAGCTTTAATATTATTAATATCTGTTGCTATTAAATGTATAAGTAGCCGGTGTAAATTTTAATTTATAGTTAAATCAACTAGATAAAAGATTTTTGTGTTAATTTTGATTAGTATTAATATCTTAAAGTATTTAGTATAAAAAGATCAATGATTTAGAATTTAAGCAATATAATCAACTAAAAAATTAGTTTGAGTAGATTTGGAGTATAAAAGTATGGGTGCTTTAGCAATGACGATATTAATTGGAGTCGTGGTTATGCTAATTGTCGTTTTTGCTTTTGTGTTAACGGTAAAAAGTGGGCAGTACGATGATATGGAAGGTCCTGCCCATAGAATTCTAATGGATGACGATGATCCTCGAATACCTGGAAATTCACCTGCATCAAATCGAACCACCAGCGTAAATTCTCAGGTTGATAAAAAAAGTAAAAATAATTAAAAATAATTAACGTGTGAGGCAGCAACATTCTAGATGATACTTCGGTATTTTCAATAACAGAGTAAGCTCAAAGAGTTAGCGTATATATTAGTGTAAATATATTGCATTATCTTGGGATATTTAGCCGTCTAAATGCTCTTAGATTTGGGGGTCGACGTCCGGGAAGCCTTGATTTTTTGGGGATTTGACCTACCATATAAACTAGCTGAGGTCTTCATTCGGAGAGTATAGTGAGAGAGAATTGCGCGTGATTTTCCAAGTTTTTTCTAAAGGATGGATAATAGCAGGGCTATTGACTGAATTTTCAGGGAAAAGTGGGGAAATTCAAGCCCTTTTTATCCATCATGTCTTTTCGTGCAAAGGCCTTTAGTTATTACATAATAAATACTAGTTGCTGAGGATAATAAAAAAAATATACCTTGGTTTGAATATTGCGAGTAAGAAATAATTTAGGAGAGTATAAACCTATGTCAGATAGGAGATTACAGGTATTCCATGCTGTAGCTAGGTTGCTTAGTTTTACTAAAGCTGCCGAAGTACTTCACATGACACAACCTGCGGTGACGTTTCAGATACGTCAGCTTGAAGAGCAATTTGATACAAGATTATTTGAACGTGCACATAACAGGGTTAGCCTCACCGAGGCGGGTCATGTAACGTTTGAATATGCGGAAAAGATTTTTGAACAGTATTCAGAGATGGAAAATGCAATTCGTGAGATAACAGGTAGCATTAGTGGCTCACTAACACTTGGGGCTTCTACCACCATATCTGAGTATATGCTTCCAGCCTTATTGGGAGATTTTAATGCAAAGAATCCCGAGGTGTTATTAAGGCTACGAGTTTCTAATACAGAAGGCATTGTTTCTATGGTAGAAAATAATGTTATTGATCTGGGGGTCGTTGAAGGTCCTGTGACTAATAAAAATTTGCTGGTAGAAGTCTGTAGAAAAGATGATTTAGTCGTTGTCGTGCCACCGGAACATGAGTTGGCTAAGGAAAAGTCTGTTTCTGTTAAAAAAATGCTTGAATATCCTTTTATCTGTCGCGAAGAAGGATCAGGAACAAGAGAAGTTATTGTTGATCATTTAAAAACACAAGATATAAGTAAACATGCGTTAAAAGCGTGTTTAGAACTTGGTAGTCCAGAGGCTGTTAAAGGTGCGATTGAGGCTGGCATGGGTATTTCAATTTTATCCAGTGTCAGTTTAGCTAAAGAATTAAAGCTAGGTACTCTGGTGAGTATTCCTTTGGATCCTCCCCTTAGTCGAGAGTTTTCTTTTGTTAGGCAGCGCCAAAAATTCCGTGTTAGGATCATGGAAGAGTTATTAGAGTTTGCAAGGACTTATTGTAAAGATAACTAAGTAGGCTGGCTTGTTGTTAATCATTGAATCGGAGACAGTGCGCTCCGATTTTTTTGTCTATTTTGTTTTTTTGATCATGCTATTATTCGCCCCAGTGAGTTTTGTAGTGAATATCTAGCGAGACTGTTGCATAAAGCGTATGGTGAGAGAAAAATTACGCTTATTTTTATCCATCATATCTCTTTATGCAAAGGTCTCTTCGCGGTAGAATATAAAATACATGTTTCCAACACCCGTAATACCTAGCCAAGGTAGTAAAGCAGAGCGAAAGCTAATAAGACTTTTCAACGCACTTGATGCTTCAAAACAAGCATCACTGGTTTCTTTTGCTGAGTTTTTATTTTCTCAGATGGCTGATAGTAAAGAGCCTCATTCAGAGCAAGAAAAGCAGGAGGACGTTGCTACAGAGCCGTTAGATATTAAGCGCCCTGAAAATGAAAGTGTGATAGAGGCAATTAAAAGGCTGAGTAAAACATATCCTATGGTGAATAGGGATAATATGTTGCATCCTATTTCTGATCTTATGACTGCGCATATATTACAAGGTGAAAAAGCAGAAATTGTTATTGATAAGCTTGAATCTGTATTTTCAAAAGAATACCAGAGTTTAAATCAAGGTTAAGTGTGAAAGTAAGGAAGAGCTCAGCGTAAATTATGTTAAAACTCATTAATGATTGGTATCGCCGGCATTTTACAGATCCACAGGTTGCCATATTAGCCTTATTGCTATTTTTAGGTGCCACTATTTTATATGTGATAGGTGATGTATTAACACCACTACTTGCATCAGTCATTATTGCCTATTTGCTTGATGGAGTAGTGAGTATATTAAAAAAATACAAAGTACCCAGATTGGCGGCAATACTTTCAACCTTTAGTTTATTCATACTATTTTTACTTGTCGTTTTATTTATTCTGGCACCTTTATTATTTAGACAGGCTACTCAGTTTGTTCTCGAAATTCCAAAAATGTTTACTCAGGGTCAGGCATTATTAATGCAGTTACCTGAAAAATACCCAAATATAATTTCTGAACAACAGGTTAGTGAATTATTAATAGGGATAAAAACTCAGATTACGGATGCTTCTCAAGCTGTGGTAAGTTTTTCTTTAGCATCTGTTTCAGATTTACTTACTTTCATGGTTTACCTCGTCGTTGTCCCTTTGTTAATTTTCTTTTTTCTAAAAGACAAAGAAATTATTATCAATTGGTTTAAAGATTTTTTGCCCGCAGATCGCTCGCTTGTTTCGCAAGTTTGGAATGAAATGAATGGTAAAATTGCAGGATATGTTAGAGGTAAGTTTGCTGAAATTGTTATCGTTTGGGTCGTCAGCTATATTACGTTTATGGTGTTTAATTTAAATTATGCCATGTTACTTTCATTTGCGGTTGGTGTGTCGGTGCTTATTCCCTATGTTGGTGCAGCACTTGTTACTTTGCCTGTAGCAATTGTGGCATATTTTCAATGGGGTTATACAACCGATACCTTGTACGTGATAATTGCCTATGGTGTTATTCAATTTTTAGATGGAAATTTATTGGTACCTCTATTATTTTCAGAAATGGTCAACTTGCATCCAGCAGCAATTATTGTCGCTGTTTTATTGTTTGGTGGTTTATGGGGTATTTGGGGAGTATTTTTTGCTATTCCATTAGCCACATTAATTCACGCCATTATTAACTCTTGGCCACGATCAAAAATAGAAATTAATGAGTAAGTCTTATTCCTTAGCACTTTCCAAAGGTTTTCATCCTTATTTGCTTGTCCGTTCAAGCAGAGCTAAGCATATCCGAATTAAACTCTCTAATACTGGTACGTTAAGCCTTATTCTTCCAAAAGGTATTTCAGAGAACTTTGGGCATTCCTTTATGTTATCCAAGTCTGAATGGGTAGAAAAAAACCTTAATAAATTATCTCTTTCAGAGAAAGCATTAATCCCCAAATCATTAAACTTTCGCTTATTAAATGAGCTTTGGCAAGTTGAATATATTAGGCAATCGGGTCGTCAAATAAACTTGAATGAATTTAGCGACTTCAATCTACGTATCTCAGGCGATACTTCCGATATTGCAACCTTGCATGCTGTCATTAACCAATGGTGCAAAAAGAAAGCCAAAGTAGTGTTTACACAGATGCTTGAAGAATTGGCAGAAGAACATGGATTTCACTATAACGGTTTGAGTATCAGAGCACAGAAAACACGCTGGGGAAGCTGCTCAAGTAAAAAGAATATTAACCTTAACTGTAAATTACTCTTCATGCCCCGTGAGGTAGTCGAATACGTAATGATTCATGAATTGTGTCACACCTTAGAAATGAATCACTCAGCACGATTTTGGAATTTAGTGGCAGACTGCGATCCAAATTATAAAGAAAATAGAAAGGTATTGAAGCAAATGGGTAAAGAACTATTTTTATAGAGGCCTTTGTATGAAGAGATATGATGGATAAAAATGGCTTGAATTTCCCCACCTTTTCCTAGAAATGCGGTCAATAGCCCTGCTGTTACCCATCCTTTTATAAAAAATCTGGAAAATCACACTCATTTTTCTCTTACCATACGCTTCGTGAAAAGGTCTCAAATAATAAGAAAATCAGTTTGTTATGGTTTTTTTAGGGTTGATTCACGAGATATTATTTACCCCCCCCCTAAAAAAATGCCTATAAGTAGGGGGGTGGCTTATTGCATAAATAGTTATTACTCAGTCTAATTATTTATGCAATATTGCGATTCGGGTGGGCAATTTCTCGCGCTTTTCAACACGAGATGCTACCCTTCGCTTTCTCTAAAAATTAAACAGATAAATGTCATGATTGTTACTCGTTTTCCCCCAAGTCCTACTGGTGATTTACATATTGGTGGCGCTCGTACCGCCTTATATTCATGGCTTTACGCCCGACAGAATAATGGTAAATTTATTCTGCGTATTGAAGATACCGATCTGGAGCGTAATTCACAAAAATCTATAGATGCGATACTTGATGGTATGAATTGGCTTGGTTTGGATTTTGATGAAGGTCCTATCTTTCAAACAGACCGTTTTGATCGTTACGCAGAAGTTATTAAAAAGCTACTAGATCAAGGTAATGCTTACCATTGCTATTGTACGCGTGAAGAGCTTGACGACGTGCGAGAAACACAACGGGCTAACAAAGAAAAACCCAAATACAACGGCAAGTGTCGTGATCGTCACGATGTGCCAACAAAGGCAGATGGGGCACCGATGGATTCTGTGATTCGTTTTAAAAATCCATTAGAAGGTGATGTGGTTATCCATGATTTGGTGAAAGGCGATATTGTGATTAACAATCGAGAATTGGATGACCTAATTATTGCTAGAACAGACGGAACACCCACGTACAACCTAACCGTGGTTGTGGATGATATCGACATGGGTATGACGCATGTTATTCGTGGTGATGATCATATCAATAATACCCCAAGACAAATTAACTTGTTCTTGGCGTTAGGCGCAAAACTCCCTGAATTTGCTCATGTGCCTATGATCTTGGGTGATGACGGCAAACGCTTATCAAAACGTCATGGTGCGGTTGGGGTGATGCAATACCGTGATGATGGCTTTATTCCACAGGCATTACTAAATTACCTATTGCGTTTAGGCTGGTCACATGAAGATCAGGAAATTTTCAGCCGTGAAGAAATGATTAACTTATTCAAAATTGAAGACGTTAACGTAGCACCTTCGACCTTTAATACAAAAAAACTTATCTGGGTTAATGAGCAATACATTCAAAGCCTGCCCGCGGAAGAAATTGCCAAACACCTGCAATGGCATTTAGATAACCAAAACATCGACATTAGCAGCGACCCCGAAGCCCCAGCCATTACTGATGTCATTGATGCGCACCGTGAACGAGCCAAAACATTGAAAGAATTGGCGGAGAATATTCGCTATTACTATCAGGACTTTGAAGAGTTCGACGCGAATGCCACTAAAAAGCACTTCAAAACAGCCACCCCAGGTATTTTGCAAAATCTGCTAGATAAGTTTGCTACTGTTGAAAATTGGAACGAAGAAAATATCGAAGCAGTCATTAGAAATACCTGCGAAGAATTGGAATTGGGTATGGGTAAAGTTGGTCCTGCATTGCGTGTAGCGGTAACAGGCGTTGCCATGTCGCCATCACTCGATGTAACCCTTAATCTCATCGGCAAAAAACGTACCTTGGAAAGAATGGAAAAAGCAGTAGCCTTTGCCACTGCAAAATATGCAGATATTACTTAATACCAACACCATCAAAGTGCTGTCTGGCTTTTCAATAAGGAGAGACCTTTGCACGAAGAGATATATGGCTCTCACTATTAAACAAGTAAGCAAAAAATAATGTAATGATTAAGGATACAAAGCCGGGAACTTTAGATAGCTTTAAGAAACCAAAGAAGTGAAGCTTTTACCTTGAAGCCTTTGTATGACATATAAAGGGGTTTTTATCAGTGATTTACAAGCTATAAAAGACAGTACGATCACTTTTGTGTAAAGGGTTCGTACAGTTTAGGCAAGCTTGAATGAAGCAAAAGAACAGGCAAAGCTAAACCGAATTTATCCACCTATATTTATGTATTGGCGGTAAAATATGGACATTAATTAATATTTTTCAGGAGAAACTCTAATGATTACAATGAATCGCACGTTTGTATTGGGTCTTGTTGTGTCACTCACCAGTATGACAGGCAGTGCAATGGCTGAGTCAGGTATTAAGGTAAATGGTGGGGGCAGCCTGGTGGAAATTAACGGCTCTGGCATCAAGGTGAATAGCCCCACTGGTTCCATTGATATCAGTGTGCCTAACCAGATTAACGTAGAAACCAAAACAAGTACCAGTTCTGTTGCGGTTCCAGCTACAGGCTATGTAAATGTCGATCTTGAAGGTATGGATTTCAGTGGGCAGGACCTTTCCGGCAAAGATTTCTCAAATGCAGAAATTGCCAACTGTGACTTCACTGGTGCAAATCTAACAAATGCCATCTTTAATAATGCAGATATTGAAAACACTAATTTCAGTCATGCAATACTGGTTAATAGCTCCTTTTCAGGTGCTACACTGTCTGATTCCAATATCTCCTTTGCCAATTTTAGCCATGCCAATCTGACAAATACCGACCTAGACAATGTTATTAAAACAGGCGCTAATTTTGATGGTGCAACTTTAGTCAATGTCGATATGAGTGCCCTGATTGAAAAAGAATACAAAAGGAAGGCTTTTTATCTGTCTGAAGATATTGCTGCGGCACTATCCAAAAAGGATGTCGCCAGAGCCAGTATCGACCTCAGCGTAAATTTTGCTTTTGATTCAGACAAACTGACAGCAGATGGCAAAAAGCAGGTTGCAGAAATTGCCAAGGCAATTGCCTCTCCCGCCCTTAAAGGTGGGCGATTTATTCTGGAAGGGCATACAGATAGTAAAGGTAAGGATGCTTACAATGATGACCTATCTAAACGACGCGCCCTTACTGTAATGAATACACTAAAAAATGATTATGGCTCAAATGCAAGTTTATCGACTAAAGGCTACGGGGAAAAAAGACCAGTTGCAGATAATGCTACAGAAGCCGGACGTGCCATGAACAGGCGTGTAACATTGGTAAAAGTAAAATAAAGGTTTACAGCATTCTGGTTGCGTAAACGTATTTTCTCACAGAGACCTTTGTGTGGAGAAGGGTGGTGGTTGTACCCCTCCGTACCAAGGTCTCTATTGATATTTTAAGTACCTGTATAAAAAACCGGAAGAAAAAATAACTGACAATAGCAGCATTGATTTAAAAAACAAAAGCACATCTTCTGTCAGATAAAACAATAAGCCAAGCAGCAAGGAAACCAGCAATATTATTGCGTATTTGTTATTTAAACTAACCCCCGTGAAAACACCCATAAGTACCCACAAATAACTGTATAACACATTAAAAGCTGTTTGCATGCCCATGCCATTTCTGACCCATTCCGCAGTCGCGATGACTAGCAGCGCAGATAAAAATACATAGATAATGAATTTTTTTGAGTAGGCTCCAGTGATTAATAAATAAACAGAAGCTAACAGTCCTCGCAAGATGGCATCTATTTGGCAGATAGTTAAGCTTGGTTCCCAAGCAATCATACTGGAGCAGAAAAAAGCATAGTGGCTACCCGCACCAAATAGAAGCAGTAATCCAAGTAACAAAATGATGGTTTTGATTACAAAAAGTATTCTCGTATTCATGTTCAGCTCATTATACGGTGTGAGGAGGGTTTTTAATCAGGCTATTGAAGTCCCGTTATTTATAACTATATTAGTGCAGAGGTAATAAATAAAATTATCTTTTAGAAGGCTTTACATAATCACTGTGCGAGCCAATTTCTGCGTTGCGCGGTACTCAAAGTGTTCATTTGCTCTGTGAAAATGCCACTTTTTGTGCGCCTTGAAATTGACACGCTCGGTAGGTTTATCAAAGCCTCCTTTTATACTACATTGGAGTATGCCCATGCGCTCGTTTACCATCTTTGCTGTTCTGTTTCTGATTATCCCGATTATGGAGGTTTACTTTCTGATTAAGGTGGGGGAAGTCATCGGTGCATTGCCTACGATTATACTGGTCGTATTAACGGCCGTTATTGGTGCAGGTTTATTGCGTCAACAAGGTTTATCTACCTTGGCACGGTTGCAGCAAAATATTTCTCAGGGAAAGATTCCTGCACAAGAAATGATTGAAGGTGTCATGTTGGCTGTGGGTGGCGCATTGCTTATGACACCAGGTTTCGTTACAGACACCATCGGCTTTTTATGTTTATTGCCATTTAGTCGTCAATTTATTGCAGCGCAGACTATGAAGCGCTCAGTGATGAAAGTAGGAAGTAGTATGGGAGGGTTCGGTAATTTTCACGCTGAAGCGAGCTCATCGTTTGAGTCAGACGCTGATATTGTAGAAGGTGAGTATACCGTTGTTAAAGAGGGTGAAGTGCAACAGGAAACCATCGTTTTCCATCATGAAAATAAAAAAGATAATAAATAATTAATAAAAATTCTTGAAATACAAAAAACTGACCCTATCATTAGCAGTCTCTAACTGAGAGTGCTAAATGCATTCCGATGAGTTCAATTAATAAGCAAATAATACATTAATTGTTTTACGTTATATATTTAATTTATATTTTTAAAGGAGTTATACATGACAATTCGTCCTCTACATGACCGTGTTTTAGTGCGTCCGACTGAAGAAGAAAAAGTGTCTGCTGGTGGAATTATCATTCCTGATAGTGCGAGCGGAGAAAAACCAAATACAGGCGAAATCATTGCCGCAGGTAATGGCAGAATCACAGATTCTGGTGACGTACGAACAATGGATGTGAAAGTTGGTGATAAAGTGTTATTTGGTCAGTATTCAGGTCAAGCTGTAAAAGTTGAAGGTGAAGACTTACTGATGATGAAGGAAGAAGACATCCTTGGAGTCGTAGAATAATTACTTGGTAAACTCCTTTTTTCTTAGCATGACGTGCTTTTAAAATACGCGGTGAGCTACCTAATTATTGTTAGGTGTTTGCCTGCCATTTTAAAAGTGGTTTGTTCTGAGATAAAGCGAGACAAACTGAAAAATCTTATTAATTACTATTAATTAATAAATAACAAAATGAAGCTGATGAATTTTAGCTTTAAAAAGAAATTAACCTAACTACTTGGCTTGCTTTTAAACGTTACTCGTTCAAGATAAAAAATACCCCGTTTATAATGACTAAACCGGTATTTTTAAAAACAGGAACAGCAAACTTCGGAAGTGAAAATAAGTAGTTTTATACAAAGAGGTATTAAATATGGGTGCTAAAGAAGTACGATTTGGAGATGACGCACGTTCACGCATGGTGGAAGGTGTTAATGTTCTAGCAAACGCAGTAAAAGTAACACTGGGTCCTAAAGGCCGTAACGTAGTATTGGATAAATCATTCGGTGCTCCAACTATCACTAAAGATGGTGTATCAGTAGCGAAAGAAATCGAATTAGAAGACAAATTCGAAAACATGGGCGCACAAATGGTGAAAGAAGTTTCATCACAAACATCTGATATCGCGGGTGACGGTACAACAACAGCAACCGTCTTGGCACAGGCAATTGTTCGCGAAGGCATGAAGTCAGTAGCAGCGGGCATGAATCCAATGGATCTTAAGCGTGGTATTGACAAAGCAACATTAGCAGCAGTAGAAAAGCTAAAAGAAATGTCAAAGCCATGTGCAGATAACGATGCAATCGCACAGGTTGGAACAATTTCTGCAAACACTGATGAAGACATTGGTGGCATCATTGCTGAGTCAATGGATAAAGTTGGCAAAGAAGGTGTAATCACTGTAGAAGAAGGTACAGCACTAGCAAATGAGCTAGAAGTTGTTGAAGGAATGCAGTTTGATCGTGGTTACTTATCTCCTTACTTCGTAACAAACCAGCAGAACATGTCAGCAGAGCTTGAAGAGCCATTAGTGCTACTTCATGACAAGAAAATCGCAAATATCCGTGATTTACTACCAACATTAGAAGGTGCTGCAAAAGCAGGTCGTCCACTACTTATCGTAGCAGAAGACATTGAAGGTGAAGCACTCGCAACACTTGTTGTAAACAATATGCGTGGTATCGTAAAAGTTACAGCAGTAAAAGCGCCTGGTTTTGGTGATCGTCGTAAGGCAATGCTAGAAGACCTAGCAATTCTAACGGGCGGTAAAGTAATATCAGAAGAAGTTGGTCTATCTCTAGAAGCAATTACTATTGAAGATCTAGGTTCTGCTAAGCGTATCGTTGTAGACAAAGAAAACACAACAATCGTTGATGGTTCAGGTACAGGCGAAGACATTAAAGCACGCGTTGATCAAATTCGTGCACAAATGGAAACAACAACTTCAGACTACGATCGTGAAAAACTTCAAGAGCGTGTAGCTAAACTAGCAGGTGGTGTAGCGGTAATTAAAGTTGGTGCAGCGACAGAAGTTGAAATGAAAGAAAAGAAAGCACGCGTAGAAGATGCACTTCACGCAACACGTGCAGCGGTTGAGGAAGGTGTAGTACCAGGTGGTGGAGTTGCTCTAGTACGTGCACTACAGGAAATCTCTGATCTTTCAGGCGACAACCATGATCAAGATATGGGTATTAAAATCCTGCTTCGTGCAATGGAAGAGCCACTACGTCAAATTTGTACAAATGCAGGTGACGAGTCTTCAGTTGTACTAAATGCAGTAAAGAATGGCGCAGGAAGCTTCGGCTACAATGCACGCACAAGCGAGTACGGTGACATGATCGAAATGGGAATCCTAGACCCAACGAAAGTAACTCGTACAGCACTACAAAATGCAGCATCTGTATCTGGTCTAATCGTAACTACCGAAGCAATGGTAGCAGATAAGCCAGACGAAGGCGGAGCACCAGCAATGCCAGACATGGGTGGAATGGGTGGAATGGGCGGCATGATGTAATCAGCACCTAGTTTCACTAACGCTCAAGGCGTTTCAAAAACCTCTAAGTCTCTGATTTAGGGGTTTTTTTATGCCTGTGTGTTTTTCAGGATGTTTCATGTTGTGTCAAGCAATTGCAATAACTGTTAGGTATAAAGTGGGTTAGGTATTTTTGGCTATATTTGACAAATGTTTGGAGGGTAATACAATGTAAGCACTTTAATACATTTAACTCAAAAGGTATGAATACTATGGCTACTGTACCGTTTACTTTTCGCTTAGATGAGGAAATTAAAACAAGGTTGGAAGAAGAAGCAAGGACTGATGAGCGTTCTGCTTCATATATTGCTTCAAGAGCAATTAAACAATATTTAGATAATCGCAACTATGAGCGTTTGGCTATACAAGAAGCAGTAAAAGAAGCGGATAAAGGTGTATTTGTTTCCAGTAAATCAATGAGAGCATGGATGGCATCATGGGGGACTGATGATGAATTAGCACCACCTAAACCTGATGTGTTTCTTAAAGAAAAGCCATAATGGAATTGATATTTCTTGAGAGAACCAAGCAAGATTTTCTGTGGGTGCGTAAATACTATGAGCAAATATTTCCGGAAGGTGCAAAGAATGCCCTGATGCAATTTGATCTAATGGAAGAATTATTATTAAACAATCCTTATATTGGAAGAAAAAAGTATGACGACGTAAGAATGCTTCCAATACCTAAAACCCCTTTTTCCTATCGTTACCGAGTAACAAGCACGCATATTGAAGTTATCCGAATATGGGATGAGCGACAAAAAGATTAGTAAGAAAAAAACTTAGATTTATGATTCAATCACTAACTTTTGACATTACACAAAATAACCATAATGTGTAGAGTAAGGAATCTATGTCGTCACTAAATGAGTAGGTTGTCTTGCTATTGATTCCATATTGCTTACTTAGTATTGATATGAGTGATTATGGTTGAAAAATTTTAAAAAAAAGTCCCTTAAAGTGGGGGGGTGGGTTTGGGTGAATGCCATTGTTCCTTAATACCATATGACGGATATATTTGTCATAGCTATACCGTGCCTATAGACTTGGGCCTTTGATAATAAAAATAATAAGGTATCAGATGATTATTCTACAAATTATTGGTGGCATAGTTGTATTGTTAATAATTATTGCTTTCTGTATTTATCTCTTTTTTAGGTTTAAATTTGGAAAGTATTTAGATATTGATTCATCAATTAATCATTCACCTTTATCTATTCATATTAATGAAGAAATTTTTCCACAGTGGCTAGAGGATAAAAGTGTCATCAATATGATTACTCAGATTGAAGGTTATGGTTTTCATAAAAGTAAGTCTTACAGTATTCCAGAAATGGAAGATATTCAATTACTAAGCTTTTTTAAAGATTCATATACTGCGGTATTGTATAAGCACAATGTGATGGGGCTATGGATAGATTTATTTGCTATCAGTGAAGATGGGTCTGAAATTACTGTTACAAATATGCCCTTGGGGAGTGGTATTGAGAATAGACCTGAAATGAAGAAATATGTCATGAAAAATTCATCTTTTGATGAATTAATAGAACGCTTTAATACTTACATTGAAAATGTAAACTTAAAATCAGTTAATGATGACAACTTTAGATTTATTTTTGAAGAAGCATATAAAAAAGATATTCAGTGGAGAAATCGAAATGGTGGTATTTCATACGATGAGTTTCTCAGTGTAGAAAAAGAATCGAATATATCCTTTAAAGATAAGCATGTTAAAGAAGCCTTTATTGAAACAAAACTTCAAGAGCTTCGACTGTGGCATTCAAATATTATTTCACAATATATAGAATCAAATAATATTAGCGCAGAGGAAGGCTATGAAATAGAGTATCAATCTATCATTGTTCCAGAAAAAACAGACCCTGTTTCATATGCTTATTATCTTAGAGAAAAGGGCTTTATCAGCGAGAATGTAAATCTTGATAAATTAGCTGAGCACTTCAAAAATGAAATTAATATTAAAACTATTTTTGAATCTCTAAATAATCGTCTATCTCCCGATCTACGCGCATCGATGGCGGGATCTTTTACGTATCCTTTAAATGCTGATTTGTTCCTCATACCTGAAAGAGAATACAGTTAATATTTTTCTCTCCCATTACTGAGAGTTGTTATTTAAAGTTCGAATGATGTTTCCTGTATTTGAATCAATAATCAGGAAGCTGTCATTGCTTTTTGATTGAGAAATAAAGGGCATAACGATAATTGATTTGTCGGTACTTTGAGTAAGCCCGCTGGGTGTACCAGTCATTTTGTGTACTGCAAGAGGAATCTTTTTTCGTTTCCCTGTTTGTATATCGAACTGGGTAATTATTCTTTCTATAGGGTTAATGGTGATAATACTTCGGCTATTTTTTGCAAAGCCGGCAAAGGTGAATTTCCCTAGGTTTAGTATTTGGGTGGTGTGTGAATTTAGGTCAATCAGTTGTATATTTTGATTGGCTGATCCACTTGTATAACTGATTAATTGCGTACCTATTCCATTAAATTTAAGTACATTACGATTAGTATGGACTGAATCATATTTTGTAGTATCAGCAAGCTGAATGCTTGCTAACTCACGCTGATTGTTTATGTCATAAATATGCAATGTGGACTTTAGATTTGTTTCGGTTTGATAAGCAAAGGTTTTGTTGTCTGGGCTGAATCCCATTGCACTAATGACTGTGCTTTTATTTGTATCACTGAGCTTGTTGAGGTCAATGTGTCGAAGTATTTTTCCCGTACCCGTATGGATAAAATAAATATGTTGTGTTTTGGATGCAATAGCTAGATATACGGTATTGCTACTGAGTACGGGTGTAATCGACCAATCACGTGTACCGTCTGGGTAGGGCAAGGTACGTAGAGTTTTCCCTGTACCGTTATGGATAACAGCGATACCACTGGCAGATTTGGCAAGAAATTTGAAGCCATCGGGTGTTGCTGCAAAGGGGCTTAGTTTTCTATCGACATTAAAGGAGATACGTTTCAGAATCTGCCCATTCATTATATTTACCTTTAGCAAATCTCCAGTACCTGATAAATGGGCTGATTTAATGTAAGTCAGTGTATTATTTGTTTTGGACAATGAGGCTAATTGAGCGACTACAGTAGCAGGTGGGGCAGCAAGTGATATTGCTGCTGAAAAGGTGCTGAGCAATGTCAGGAACAGGGTTATGACTAATTTGATGTTCATTTATTTTTACCCAGTGTTTGGTGAAAATGGCTTTGGTGTAAATGGTATATAACGTGTCGATATATCCTAACATTTGTTCTGCAAGTTTGGCTAAACAATAAAAAAACTGCCCAAAGTAGGGGGGTGGGTCAGGGTCTGTTCGTTATCTAAATAAATAGAGACCTTTGCACAAAGAGGTATAGCGGGTAAAATGATCCGAATTCTCTTTTGCCATATTCTTTGTGCAGCGTTCTCAAATAAAAGGATTTATTATGAACACACTAATTAAACCAATGAATGACAAATTCCAGGCCAGATCAAAAAATACATATTTCCTAGTCAGTAACAGATTTCTTTTTGTAATCATTTCCAGTTTGTTTTTAATGGCATGTGGAGGAGGTTCTGGTTCAGATTCAAATGCATCGACTGATCCAGATCGAGATCAAAATATGCCAGAAATGATAACGGATTCGAATCGGGGAGGTTTTCAATCTATTGAGGGGCGAACGACTAATTCTAAAGAGGCTATTCAAGCAGTTATCAATACTGTAGGCACACAGGATTTTACCGCAGAATACACTGTAACTACTTATAAGATTGAGTACATGACGGTTGATTCATCAAATGAATTACTGAAAGTGTCTGGTTTGATTGCCATTCCTGAAAAGACGACACCAAGCCCAATAATTAGTTACCAACATGCAACGACGTTTAGCAGTAGTGAAGCGCCCAGCGAGCAATTCGCACTGGGTGAAAAGAGTATTGAGATTGCACTTGCTTCTTTGGGGTATATTGTATTTTCTCCTGATTATATTGGCTTTGGTTCTTCTTTGGGGAAGGATCATCCCTATTTACAAAAGCAACCTTCTGCCGCCGTTGTGACTGATATGCTCAAAGCTGCCAAGGCTTGGATAGATTTCAAAAAGATAAAAACTAACGGCCAGTTATTTATGACAGGTTATTCACAAGGTGCTTATGTGACTATGGCAGCACTTCAGGAATACCAGAATCATCCTCAGGAAGGTATGAATGTGGTTACAGCGGTAATGGGGGCAGGACCATACAACTTGAATTTAACACTGACTGAATTGGTTGAGAAAAAATTGGGTTTCACACTACCACAAATGAATATTCCTGCTGTGTTGTCCGGTCCAGTCATTAACGCTATTGAGTCGGTATTTATTCCAGGTAATGCTGATGTGGGATACGAGAGCCTCTTCCTTAATCGTTTTTTAGCGAGTGATCATCAGGATGATGTACATAACTGGAAGCCATCAATGCCTATTATTTTATTTCATGGTGACGATGATAAGATCGTGCCAATAAGTAGTTCAGAAAGTACGGTAGATACAATGCTGGCTTTAGGCGCAGATGTTGAGTTAGTGAGGTGTACTGCAATTCCAGCAGGTCACAAAGATTGTGTGCCACACTATATTAGTCTTGTTGTTGATACGTTTGAGGCATTGAAACGTCAGTAAATTATAGAAGGCTTTGATAGACCACCGAGCGTGTCAATTTCAAGGCGCACAGCGTACGGCGCACAGAAAGTGGAGTTTACATGGAGTAAATGCGCATTTCGGGTACTGTGCAACGCAGAAATTAGCTCACACAGGTGGTTTTGCAAAGTCTTCTTATACTGATTATATTGAAAACAGATAGGTGGATAACGCTATCTGCCTATCTATAGAGTGAACAATAGAGGTGTAAGTGTAAAAAAGTGCCCATAAGTAGGGGGGTGGGTATATGTAGCAGGTGGTGTGGCTTATTTCCAGGAGAATAAGATAAAGCAACCTTTACTTGAAGCGTGATGGATAAAAACGGCTGTTCACCTTACTTTTAGAAAAAAACAGAAAATGACACTCATCTTTTTTTGCTATACATTTCGCGCAAAGGTTTCTATTTATTACGTTGACTCATTAGCAGGGATTGTCTTGTCTGATTTGTTTTTCATGGGGCTAATGTAAAATTCAATCAGTGCTTCTTTATCCTCTTCTGAAAGCTTTCTAAAGCGTTTTTTCATACGCCTGGGCATATAGCGTTCGCCTTTACTTAGTGCTTTAAATTGGCGCTGTAGATATTGTTTCCATTGGCCTTTTAATAGTGATGCATCTTCAATTTTTCCACTGCCTTGATCGACATGGCAGTTTTCACACAGATCCAGATGAATCATTTTCCCTGTTTCAGCCAGTTTGGGGTCATACTTTTGTGTGGTTGGTTTGAATGTTTGGTTTGCTAAAAATAATGAGAGTGCTTCTATTTCCTTAGTCTTGAGTGATTTAGCGATGACATTCATATCTGTTTCTATGCTGTTTTTACTATTATTATCGTGAGCTTTGTTGGGATTATTTTCTACTTTTTGGGGGTTGATAGGGATAGATTTTCTATCCCCCGATTTAAACTGATCAAGAATATCAAAGGTTAATATTGCGGAGAATCCTGCGATATGAGGAATGTCATTATCGGTACTGTTTCCATCTTGTTGATGGCAGTCACTACATTTTTCTTGAAAGAGTTTTTCTCCATTTATCGACTCACTCGCAGAAGTAGAAAAACTGATACTCATAATAAAAAAAAGAAGGTGAGCTTTTAAGGTAGGGCGCATGAAATCAGCTTATCTGAAAATGAGACGATAAAGAATAATTCTGCAATGCTTATTATAATTGCATTGCTTTATATTGGCTTGCTTACGCTACTACGGGGCTGAGACGGGTAAGCAAGCCAGAAAAGTAGTTAGTTTGTAAATTGTACCCACGGATATTTCTTATCATCTTTAACGCGCGCCCAGAACAAAACGCCCGAGTTTCTCCACGGGTCTAACACGATTCCATTACGTACCCCTTGACCTTTGGCGGCGACTACCAGTGTGCTGTGTTCTTTCCAGTAGTTGCGTCTAAAAGCGACAGCATGATAGAACTGTAGGGATTTCATGGGTTTATTGATTTGTTTTCCCATGTCGTGAGTCCATTGATAACATAGCCCACGCGGACGTTTGCCGTAATTCACCAGGATATTGTGATAATGAGGTGGACTCATTAGTTTGTAGCGATTTGCTAACACCTTCGGGTAAAGAACCGCTTCTCTGGCAACAAACTGTGCTTCACTCTCAAGAATATTGGGTCCTAAGGCTAAAATAGCCTGAGTCAGTTCCTCAATTTTTTTGTTGTCGTAATCATTAATCGCCTTAACAACGGTTCTACCTTGTTTATTGACATGGACATCGTCATAACGAATGGACGAACAAGCACTCAATAACAATAGGCTGGTTATTATTAGTGAAAGTTTTAGGGTAAATAGTTTTTTCATAATTATTAATAATAGCTTGTTTTCTTTAATTTTGAGTAACAGGGGTTTGTGCAACAGGAACGGACTTGTACTGTCTTCTTGTGTACTTTTTCCAGTCATATTCAGGGTCTTCTCGAGTTTGAAGTACCAATAAATCACTTGAGTTTCTCCAGGCATCGAGAATATAAGCATCTCTAATGCCTTTACCTTTTGCCGCTACCGTTAACACATTATGCTCGAAATGTCTTCCTTGATTGGCAACCGCACGTTGAAGTGTGAGTGTTTTAAAGGTTCTTCCCTTTACGATATGATTCGTCATATCTTCTGCCCAGTGATAGCACAAACCACGGCTTCTTCTGCCACTATTGACGAGAACATTATGTGAGTTTGGGGGGGCAATCAGTTTGTATTGATTGGCTAGATACCTTGGGTAGAGAACGGCTTCTCGGGCAACAAAGCGAGCTTCTTCAGGGTCGATATTTGGCCCGAGTCCCATAATGGTTTCTGTGACTACTTTTATTTTAAATTCAGTGGATGAGTCTATGACTGGTGCAATGGTTTTGCGTTTTTCAGTATCGAAGCTAATGTCATCATAGTGAATTTCTTTCACAATGGGACTCATTGAGCATGCAGAGAGGAATAGGCTCGTAATGAGAAATAAAAGTTTTAGCATAGGTTTTAGCGCAGGTTTTAGCATAGATTTCATAAATTTTTAGTTGTAAGTAAAGTTTAAGTTTTTGGTTTACTAAAATACATCAAATAATTGACACTAACATCGCTATTTAGCTTATAGCTTTGAAACAGGGGGTTATACGTCATACCTGTTATATTTTCAAGCTGTAAACCAGACTTTCTTGCCCAGCTTTCAAGCTCTGACGGTTGTATAAACTTAGCATATTCGTGTGTACCTTTAGGGAGCATATTTAACAGGTATTCAGCCCCTAAGATTGCCAATGCAAATGCTTTGGGATTACGGTTAATGGTAGAAAAGAAAACACTTCCTTCTGGTTTAACCAAATCTGCACATGCCTGAATAATCGAACCAGGGTCTGGAACATGCTCTAGCATTTCCATACAACTAACAACATCAAACTGTTCTTTTTTAGTTTCGGCAAGTTCTTCAACAGGAATTTTTTGGTAATGAATATTTTCAACACCAGATTCGAGCGCATGTAGTTCAGCGACAGACAATGGGGCTTGGCCTAAATCTATCCCTAGCGTATCAGCACCACGCAACGCCATGCTTTCTGCGAGTATTCCACCACCACAACCCACATCAATAACGTTCTTACCTTTTAATCCACCTGCATATTGCTCAATATAATTTAATCTGAGTGGGTTAATCTCATGCAATGGTTTGAATTCACTGTCCCTGTCCCACCAGCGATGAGCCAAGTCCTCAAACTTTTTGATTTCATTGGCATCAACATTGACGGTTTTATCCGAGGATAGAGTATTCTCCTTACCGTTTAGTTCATTATTTTTGGCAGACTCATTGTCGCTGGACATATTTTCAGTAGAAGTTTGCATGGCAACCCCATATCGTGAATAGTTAATGCGCGTTATTATATCGAATATAAATTCATAACTGCGAAATAAATTTTAACATTGGGATAGTGGTGGGCAGATATCAAGGTGATATAAGTGCCTGTAATTGTTTGTCATGGATTTTGCGTAAAATCAGGAGGGATGCAATCGCCCCAAATAATGCTAGCCCCATATCTGATTGAGTATCCCATTCATAGCCTTGCGTACCTAAAAAGGCAACCGCATCATCACCACTGGCGACAGCAACCCACCATTCGATTATTTCATAAAAGGCACTGAAGGCTAGTGTGACTGAAATAATAAATGTATTTAACCAAGCCGTACCATTGACTACTTTTTTACGTATCAGTATTTCTCTGGCGAGTAGAGCAGGGACAAACCCTTGAAATAGATGACCTACTTTATCGTAGTTATTTCTTTCAGCACCAAAGAGTCCATCAAAAAGAGGAACTTCTGCATAGGTGTAATGCCCTCCGACCATCAGCACAATGCAATGCAACAAGATGAAAAAATAGAGAACGGGAGTTAAGCGAAAGGAATGGAAGGTATAGAGCATTAAGCCCGCTCCAATTATGGCGGGCAATACTTCCAGAAACCATGTGAATTGATCTTTAGGATGAATTCCTGACCAAATCAAGGTGGCTGAAAATAGTAAAATCCATGCGTATTTAATGGCTCATCTCCTTATTTTACTGGTGTGTAAATAGACTTAGTGTGTTTTTCTAATGCGAAGTAATACGATGAACAACATACCTATAAGCATGACAGCCGAAGCAACATAGAGAGGAATAGAATAACTTCCTGTTTTTTCTGCAATCATTCCTGAAATCGCGGGTGCTACAATTTGTGCTATACCATAACTGAGTGTGAGTTTCCCCATCGGTTTGGCAGGTTTTGTGGGATAAAATTTACCTACCATTGTTAGCATTAAGCTGACGATTCCAATGAACGTAATGCCAAAGAAGAAGCCACTTAATAATACCCCCGATAGACTGTGAGTAAACGCAGGAAGAATAATACCGATAATATTGATAGCATAAGCCCAAAACAAGGCTCTTAATTCACCGATTCTTCGAGCAATTTTATCCCATAAAATACAGGCTGGAGCCGCAGCAAGCCCCGTTACTAGCCACACCAGTGAGCCTTTTCCTGCCAAGGCTGGCTGATAATCAACGATAGCCACTAAAAAAGTAGCACTGACAGCATAACCAACGCCTGCACAAAAATAGGCGGCATAGAGTAATAACATCCAGCTTTGTTCTACTGGACTATCCAGCATTGGTTTACCCGCGTTGGTAAGTTGATTATCTACTGGTCGAGGTAGCCAGAGCCACGCAGGAATTACTAATACAACGGCAATAACAGAATACACCAGCCACTGCTCAGACCAATTTAGCTTATTCAACATCAAGATAGACAATAGTGCCGTGAGAGTAATCCCCAAGCCAGCACCAGAAAAATGTACGCCTAATTCTGGTTTGTGTCCGTGGCGTATCATCCAATTAAGAATCAAGCCTGTACCAACTAGCAAACAGGCAGCGCTACTTAAACCTGCGATAAAACGCATAAGTGACCAAATGATATAATTCTCAATAATCCCCATGCCTATGGTTGAAATTACAGCAATCACCAAACCCACGCGATACAGCGTATCCTTTAGTTTTAGGTCACTGATAGAAGCCGCAATAATGGCACCCGTCATATACCCCATATAATTAATGGTTGCCAGCCATCCCCCCGTTGCATCATTGAGAAAAGTCTCATCAATCATCACCGGTAACAGTGGAGTGTAAGAGAAGCGAGCCACACCCATCGCTAAAATAAGGCTAAAAAGCCCTGCAAACATAACTTTTAAAGGGTGGTCTACATTAGCATGAGTCGTGTTGGGCATAAAAGTAAGGGCTATTCCTATTGGTTTTCTGGTGATTTATCACGAATAAATTCGACGCTTGTCTCAATGACTTGTTCATTGAGTAATATTTTCCTGTGCCCAAAACCTGAAGTAATAAGTATCTGGGCATCAGGTTGGCTATTGTGTAACGGTAAAACCTCCTCCAGGGGAACTTCATGATCATCTTCATCGTGGATTAATAATAGCTTACTCTCACAACTTTTGATGGTTTCTATGGGGGATATTTCTTGCCAATCCCATGCCACATTATATTCATGGGAGAACCGTTCTAATGCAACGCTTTGCAAAGCATCCAGCGTAGATTGTCGTAGTGAGAATAGTTCGCCAAATACGCTAAGGATAAATTTCACCCCCGAAAAGGCGCTAATAAGAATCAGCTTGGGTGTTTTTACCCCAAATTTATCAATGGCTAACAGTGCAACGCCTGTACCAAATGAATGTGCAATAATGGCTTCTACTGGACCCTGTTGTTTGACGACTTCCGCCAGAATCGTCGCGCCATCAAGCATATTTGCCTGCTTGCCGGTAGAATCTCCATGCGCGGGGTTTTCAAACCCGATAACCCGATAACCTGCATCAACAAGTGGTTTGATAAATCCCATGAGCTGTGAGCATCTACCGCCCCAACCATGAGAAAGAAGCACCGTCGGATGCCCTTCTTCTCCCCAAATACGAACAGAAATCTGTTGATTTTTTACCGTGATGAAATGTAATTTTGCCTCTGCACGAATGTGTGCTTCACGTTTAGGGATAATGACTTTAGGTGGCGTCATAAAAAGGCGTAAAGCCAGTTTTCCTGCCAGAGTAGGAGAGACTGCCCCCAGAATTTTAAACACAAGCGTCGTCATACTAAAAAAAACTCTCATAGGCAGTGGCATATTGGAGGTTTTAAATGGGTGATGGGTTTTGTTTGTCATACGTAATATCTTCTTCTATTTTTGCCTGTGTTTTTGAGAAATCGGGTGTATAAAATCAGGAATAGTGGGGACAAGTCAAACAAACGACCCAAATGCGTTAGCTTGTCTATGAGAGGCTCAATGATAGAGTCAATAGACATCCTGATAGCTTCGGTATTAAAGCATTATGAGGTAGTTTCAACGCGTATTTATTTAAATACATGTTATTGGAAAAAATAAAAATAGCGCCAAAGCGTCGATATACCCTAAAGACTTTTGCACGTAGCGTTGGGTGAGAGGAAAGCTCACGCAAGAAACCTTTCTCCTAACACTATATTTTTGGCAATATGGATAATGATCACCCCAACAGAGCGATACTTAGTCTGATATTTAGTCTGATACTTAAAATAGACAGATAACTATCTGATAGAATGTAAGAAGGCTTTGCAAAACCACCTGCGCGAGCCGATTTCTGCGTTGCGCGGTGCTCGAAATGTGCATTTACTCTGTGTAAACTCCGCTTTCTGTGCGCCTTGAAATTGACACGCTCGGTAGGTTTATCAAAGCCTTCTGTAAGATTATTTTATTATTATGTGGTTATTTAACATCCCATGAAGAGTTTTTTATACAGTCTACTCGCTTTAATACTGGCTGCTGCTGTGGTGATCGGCGGGGATTATTTTTACAATGTTTACAACAGCCCAAATACATCGGCTGCACATACTACCACTAACGATACGGCGGTTACTCATCATAAAGTGATTAAGCACAAAGCCTCCAGCAAAGTAGTAAACAATGCACCACAAACCCTAGGGGTTAATATGCCACCCCCCCACTTACAGCAAGGTTTTGACTGGTCTTTACCAGACTATGCTGATGAGGCTGAATATTCAGGCTTAACCACAGAATTAGACACCACGATTAAAGCTGTTAAGAATAAGTTTTTAATTGTTTTATGGAACAAGTCTAACCCACAAAAAGGCGTGTTTGATTTTTCTCAGTTTGAGAGAGATTTAAAACGTATCGCGCCACAACGAGCATTGGTCAGATTAGAAGTAAACTCATCCTGTGAAGCACCTGATTGGGCATTAAAGCAAATGCAATACACATCAGAAAAATCTCTCGTATTTTGGGATCAAGCTTATCTGGATGCAACGCGTCCCTTTATTCAGGCATTTGCCAAACGTTATGCCGCCAATCCTCAAATCATAGGTGTTCAACTTGGTTTAGCTGATGGGGAGTTTGGTAAAGCAAAAGACTCGTGTAAAAACTATGATAATAAAGCAGGCTGGGGCGAATTTTGGATGTCACCTTCCGAGCGTCAGGAATCTGAACAGCACTTTGGGTTTACTCCAGATACGTTTGAGCAGGGGACGATTGCAAATATTGATATTTATGCCGAAGCATTTGGTCAATATAGAAATAAACTGGCTTTTACCAATATCGGTACCTTGTTTACTTATGGTGAAGGAGCAGCTGCTTATAACGAAAAGCTCAAACATATTGCTCGCTACGCTATAGATCAGGGCTTAGGTAATCGAGATGGCGCGATAGAACGCTGGATGAGTTATACCGATAAAATTTATGGAATGAAATTTACCAGCATGCCTGACCATAGCTGTCGTTTAGATTTTAATGAAAGCTATGCCGATAAAATTAAAGGGCGCTACTGGGGCACTGAGAATGAATACTACGGCCGTGATGACTACGTAGTGGCAGATGTTGGGCCGTATAAAAATGGACCCTATCGTTTTTTAATTACCTCCCTGCGTACCTTGCAGATGCGACGTAACTTTATGACAATAACCGATCGTTTAGAACACATTGATCACCCTGATTATAAAACACAGGACTTCCTTGTGTATTTAAGTCGGGTATTGGGCAAACACAAAGAAAATACCCCTGATGCATTTGTTTTATTGGGAGAACGTTATATCGCGCCCTATCGTCTAGCTGATCAAATGGATGCTGATTGTGTGCGTCGTAACACGGAAAAGGTTAGTATTCGATCGTTTGGTCGTTGGCTTCGTGAAAGTCCAAAAAATACACAAGTCGAGAACCGCCCAGTGATAAAAGTGAGGATGCCAAAATCTGAAAATTACTGGTATCAAGGGTATTATTTGCCAGAAGGAATTGATTATGAATATTTCGCGCGAGAAGCCAAAACATTTCGTTTTGATGTCGATGACAAGCTAACACAAATACGTTGCCAACAAGGATGTAAGGTAGAGGTAAAGGCCGTGTTTAAAGATACGGTTAACTCATCATTGCATGTTGAAGTTGCAGAAGGAGTCAGTCAACCAATTAAAACACAGGGCGACAATAAAATTAAAACCGCCACGTTTACCTTAAAGTCACGCTTTACTGAATTAGAGAAAGACGTTGATTTAATACTAAAAAGTCAGCAGTCTGCCATTCCTCTGATTATGTTACGCATGAATATTCTCTAAGAAGGCTTTTGCCAGGCCTTTAGATAATTATTGATTATGTTACCAATTAGCCAAACCGTTTCAATACCTGATGATGAGATAGTATTATCAGCCATTCGTGCGCAAGGTTCGGGTGGACAAAATGTCAATAAAGTCTCGTCAGCGATTCATTTACGCTTCGATATTCGTGCCTCCTCACTGCCCGCGTTTTACAAAGAACGACTCTTAGCATTGAGTGACAGCCGCATTAGCAAAGAGGGTATCATTATTATCAAGGCACAAACGCACCGTACTCAGGAAAAAAATCGTAAAGAGGCTTTAGAGCGACTCCAGTCATTGATTAAAAGTGTCTCTTTCGTGCGTAAAGCGCGTAGGCCTACCAAGCCCAGTAGGAACGCCCAAATAAAACGGGTCGATAAAAAAACACAACGGGGTAAAACCAAAGCATTGCGAGGCAAAGTGGAGAGGGATTAAAACATCAACTAAAGAGACCTTTTATTCAACGGCTTTTCATTCAAAGCCTTCTTCTAATAAATAATAAAAAGCCTCATAAAAAAATGCCCCTAAGTAGGGGGGTGGGTTAACCCTTGTTTAGCAAGCCTACATTCCCTTTTTATAGGGTGTTTGTAGGGTAAACACTGTACGCTTGTTGCAAATGGGCTATTATTAACCGCTCAGCTTATCTTTTTATTAATGAGCTTTGTGCAAAGACCGTTGTACAAGAACCTCTAAAACACAATGATACTATTGATAAGCCCTGTAAAAATAAAGCACTCTATATTAAATTAAGCACCTTAACTAACACGATAAACTATTATGAAAAACGCTCAAGCCCAGACTATTTACCTCAAAGACTACCAGCAACCCGCTTTTTGGATTGATACAGTTGATCTTGCCTTTGATTTATTTGATGATCACGCCATTGTCACGTCTAAAGTACAGTACCAGCGAAACACAGAAGCTACGCTAACAGATCTGGAGTTGTTTGGTGCAGATTTGGAGCTTCAGTCGATTGACATCAATGGTTATGCATTAAGTGATAAAGATTATTCACTCAAGGATGAAAGCCTCATTCTGTCAAATCTGGCAGATGAATTTACCTTGGAAATTGTGACCAAAATTTATCCACAAAAGAATAAATCGCTGGAAGGCTTATACCAGTCGAGTGGCAATTTTTGTACACAATGTGAAGCACAAGGTTTTCGTAAAATTACTTACTTCCTCGACCGACCTGATGTCATGGGAAAATTCATAACCACCATTCGTGCGGATAAAGAAAAATACCCTGTGATGCTTTCTAACGGAAATCTGATTGATTCAGGCGACCTTGAAGAAGGCAAACACTTTGCCGTATGGCAAGACCCATTTAAAAAACCTGCCTATTTATTCGCATTAGTCGCAGGCGATTTAGCGCATGTTACAGACAGTTACACCACAACATCCGGGAAAAACGTCAAGCTCGAAATCTACACCGAAGTACATAATATCGACAAGTGTGACCACGCCATGCAATCATTAAAGCGTGCGATGAAATGGGACGAAGACCGCTTTGGTTTGGAATATGATTTAGATATTTACATGGTTGTTGCCGTTGATGATTTCAATATGGGCGCAATGGAAAACAAAGGCTTAAATATCTTTAATTCCAAACTTGTTTTCGCCAGTCCAGAAACAGCAACCGATAACGATTACATTAATATCGAAGCAGTTATCGGTCACGAATACTTTCATAACTGGACAGGTAATCGCGTAACATGCCGTGACTGGTTTCAGTTAAGTCTCAAAGAAGGCTTAACCGTATTTCGTGATCAGGAATTTACCGCAGATTTACACTCGCGTACGGTAAAACGTATCGAAGATGTACGAATGTTGAGAACCCATCAGTTCGCTGAAGATGCAAGCCCAATGGCGCACCCGATTCGTCCCTCGTCATTTATGGAAATTAACAATTTCTACACCCTAACGGTATATGAAAAAGGCGCAGAAGTTGTACGTTTATACCACACCTTATTAGGTCAAGAGGGCTTCCGTAAAGGCATGGATTTATACTTTGAGCGTCACGATGGACAAGCTGTCACAACAGAAGATTTTCTTGCAGCAATGGCCGATGCTAATGGCAAAGATTTAAGCCAAATGCAAAACTGGTACGATCAAGCAGGCACCCCGACACTTGATGTAACAATGGATTACGATGAAAAAGAACAAACCTGTACCTTGAATTTTGCACAGAGCCACACCAGCACACCAGAGGCGAATGCAGAAGACAAAAAGCCCTATCTTATTCCCGTAAAAATCGGGTTGATTGATGTATCCAGTATCAAGCCGGGTAAGGAATTATTAAGCAAAACAATTCAGTTAAGCAAACAAACACAGCAGCTTGTATTTAAAGGGATTACTGCAAAACCCTTACCATCATTACTCAGAGGATTCTCGGCTCCGGTTAAACTGAATTACGATTACAGCACCGAAGAAACCATCTTCCTTATGCAGCACGATAGCGATGAATTTAATCGCTGGGAAGCCAGCCAACGACTAGCCAAAACCTTGATGATGGAAATGCTGGAAGACAAGGCCAACGGTAAGCCGATTGGTGTCGAGCCAGTGGTTATTAGCGCCTACCAACAAGTATTGATGGATGATGGTCTGGATAATGCACTCAAAGCCGAAGCCCTAACATTGCCTTCAGAAAATGACTTGGCAGAAGCAATGGCCGATACAGAACACAAGGCAGACCCAGAAGCAATACACGAAGTACGTGAACTGATGCTGAAAACTATTGCCTCAGGCTTGCGTATTCCTTTGGAAAATACCTATGGCAAGTTAGTCAATCAACTGAGCGCAGTAGCGTATTCCCCCGATGCTGACAGTATCGGCAAACGTCGTTTAAAAAATACCTGTCTGTCTTATATCAGCCAGCTAAATGATCCTGCGGTTAGCGCGTTGATTTATCATCAGTTTTCACAGTCATTAACAGCAGGCGGCAATATGACCGATACACTGGCTGCATTAAACTGTTTATCAGACATGCAATGCCCAGAGCGAGATCAAGCCTTCAAAGACTTTGAAGACAAGTGGCAACACGATACCTTAGTCATGGATAAGTGGTTTGTCGTACAAGCAATGTCAAGCCTGCCAGACACTTTGGATAATATTAAAGCACTAATGAATCACCCTTTATTTGATATGAAAAATCCAAATAAAGTCCGTTCATTGATTGGCGCATTTGCCAATGGTAATCCAGTAAACTTCCACAGTGCCGATGGTTCAGGCTATGAATTTCATGCTGACAGGGTATTAGAACTGGATAAATTTAATCCACAAGTTGCCTCAAGAATGGCGCGTGCGCTAATGAACTGGAGACAGTACGAGGCAGGACGCGCTGAATTAATGCGAGCACAATTAGCGCGTATTAAAGCTGTTGATGGGTTGAGTGGTGATGTATTTGAGATTGTTACAAAGGCGCTTTGATAAGGTACTTTGATGATAAAGGTGCTTTGATGAGGGTAAAGCCTTCAATGAATAAAAACCCCCTCAAAGTGGGGGGGTGCATTGCTGTTTTTAATTGATATATATTAAGTCTTGTTTAATCCCAAAACTAAAAAAGTACTAAAAATACTACACTTACGTTGTGGGCGTGTGTTAAAACTTCGCCAGTTGATGTAAATGCAAGTACAAAATATAAATTATTCAGAATCATTAAACCACGGTACAAGTACCTGCTGCCTATTTCACTACGATAACTTCAGCACTCGGAAAAGGATAACTAAAAAGACCAATGTTACGACCACTTAAAGCGTTATTTTTTTCTTTACTGGGCAGTTTGCGTGATCTCTTTCCCATTATTCTTGTTATTGTTTTCTTTCAATTGGTTGTGCTACAACAGCCAATTCCTGATTTAGTAAGTTTACTCACAGGGATTCTGTTCGTGTTATTGGGTCTGACATTTTTTATGTTTGGACTGGAAATGGGGTTATTTCCTATTGGTGAGTCGATGGCGTATGCATTTGCGGAAAAAGGGAGTGTGCTGTGGTTATTGATGTTTGCCTTTGCATTAGGCTTTGGTACCACCATCGCTGAACCTGCACTGATTGCCGTGGCGGCAGAGTCGGCACAGATTGCCGCAGAAGGTGGGGTTATCGAAAAAACGGAAGCAGCGATGAAAACCTATGCGACAGGATTACGCATGACAGTGGCGGTATCAGTAGGTTTAGCGATTGTCATCGGGGTATTGCGTATTTTAAAAGGCTGGCCGATCCATTATTTAATTATCGGCGGTTATATTGGCGTTATGATTATGACCACAATGGCACCTAAATCCATTATCGGCATAGCCTATGACTCTGGCGGTGTTACTACATCGACCATTACCGTACCTCTGGTAGCAGCGTTAGGCGTGGGGCTTGCCAGTAGTATTAAAGGGCGTAACCCAATGGTTGATGGCTTTGGTTTAATTGCTTTGGCATCACTTACACCAATGATTTTTGTGATGGCTTACGGCATGGTGATTAACTGATGGCGGGCTTATTACAATGGCTGCTTGATTTTTCGGGTGTGCTGCTTTCAACCATGCGCGATGTCGCACCTATTGTTGTTATTTTATTTGGTTTTCAGCTGTTTGTTTTAAGAAAAGCAGTACCAAATTTACGTCGGGTAATTATTGGTTTTGCCTATGTGGTGGTAGGGCTTGCTTTATTTTTGCAAGGCTTGGAACAAGCGCTGTTTCCGCTTGGGCGCTTAATGGCAGAGCAATTAACAAACCCTGCTTTTATCTATAATGGCTTGGAAAACTTTAGTGGCACAGTGCATTGGCAGGATTATAAATGGGTTTATCTGTTCGCTATAGCCATTGGTTTTAGCACCACGATTGCCGAACCCTCGCTGATGGCAGTGGCGCTTAAGGCGAATGAAGTCTCAGGTGGTAGCATCGGTGTGTGGGGATTGCGTATTGCTGTAGCCATTGGTGTTGCCGTAGGTATAGGGTTGGGTGCATTTAGAATTGTGACAGGCTATCCCTTGCATTGGTTTATTATTAGCGGTTATTTTGTGGTGGTAATACAGACATTTTTAGCCCCTAAAATGATTGTACCTCTGGCTTACGATTCAGGCGGTGTAACGACCTCAACGGTTACTGTGCCATTGGTTGCAGCGCTGGGTTTAGGGCTTGCTGAAACAGTCCCGGGGCGTAATCCCTTAATGGATGGTTTTGGTCTTATTGCCTTTGCCAGTTTATTTCCGATTATTGCCGTAATGGCGTACGCACAAATTTCGGAAATACTCAGTAAACGAAAAGCAGCCAAATTAGCTGCAAAAAACTCATCAAGAATTAATTTAAAAAAGAGGTAACTTATGCATTTCAAATTAATCATCGTATTGGCTGAAGATGCAAAAACAAGCAATATTATTGATGCCGCACGCAAGGCAGGCGCAACAGGAATGACAGTGATTAAAAGTGCCAGTGGAGAAGGGGCAGAAGAAACAAAAACATTCTTTGGACTAACACTGGAAGCACAACGCGATGTACTTTTATTGCTGGTGGAAGAGCATTTGAGCCGTCATATTCTAGAAACCATCAAAGTTGCGGGCGAGTTCGACACCCAAAAAGGTGCAGGTATTGCTTTTCAGGTAGATGTAGAAGATGTGGTTGGCATAACGCATCAGATAGAAAAACTATCTGAAACAGTTGAGAAGCAAATTTAATGGGCGAGCAAATAGGAGAGCAAATGGACACTCAATATTCACTAAAGAATAAGAAAATCTGCGCGCGTGATGTCATGAGAAATGATGTCAATCTTGTCGATGGTCTGGATACCGTAAAATTTGCATTGCAGAAAATGGAACATCAGGAAAGCCATATCTTGATTATCAATAAGCGCAATGAAGACGATGAATACGGCATCGTCCTACTGGCTGATATTGCAAAAAAAGTGATTGCCAAAGACCGTTCACCAGAGCGTGTAAATTTATATGAAATAATGTCAAAGCCAGTAATTTGTGTACGTGCCAATATGGATATACGCTATTGCGCACGCTTGTTTAGCCGGTTTGGTTTAAAGCTAGCCCCAGTGGTTGATGATAAAAACGGAGAACTCGTCGGCACCATCAGTTATGACGATATTGTTCTAAAGGGCTTAGTTAAACTCTTGGATTAACAAATCGTAGCTTTGATGAAAAAAAGCCCCCAAAGTAGGGGGGTGTGTTACGTTTTCTCATAAATTGGCATAGATCACGTCTTTTGAGTCATTTATATAAACAGCATATTAAAGAAGTGAAGAACCTGTTTTGAATGACGCAAGTTTGAGTCACATCACCCCCAGAAAAATAGATGCTAGAAAGTAAAAGAAATTTAGTATATCTTTCGATTTGACCAATAAATTCGAAGAAGAATTTAGTTCTTTAAAAATCAATAACTTAAAACAAGCCATTTTTTCATAGGTAAAAACACGAAAAAGTAGCTTATTTATTTGTTTTTAAACAAGTTTTTAGTTTAGAATTACAGTTCACTGCCGCACAGGCAGCTTAGAAAAAAAGCATGTGATGTATTCAAGTTTTTAATTTGTTCACTGCCGCACAGGCAGCTTAGAAACAAATGGAACGTATGATGATCAAGTGGATGGAGTTCACTGCCGCACAGGCAGCTTAGAAATAAACCATTAAACACATCATCATCAGTATTCAGTTCACTGCCGCACAGGCAGCTTAGAAAACATATTCAACAGGAAAATCGTTCCCCTCTGGGTTCACTGCCGCACAGGCAGCTTAGAAACAGCTCTTTTAGATGTGCATACAGTTGTTGCGGTTCACTGCCGCACAGGCAGCTTAGAAATTTCAAGTCATCCCAATAACCTAGTAAAATATGTTCACTGCCGCACAGGCAGCTTAGAAAAGATTTGACCACATTTGTTAAAGATTGATAAAGTTCACTGCCGCACAGGCAGCTTAGAAATCTAATATCATTATTATTAAACTCTATATCCTGTTCACTGCCGCACAGGCAGCTTAGAAATAATCACGCCATAGATGAATATGAACTTGATTGTTCACTGCCGCACAGGCAGCTTAGAAAACAAGTTGGTATCTATGATAGATTCATGCGTGGTTCACTGCCGCACAGGCAGCTTAGAAAAATATGGTTTTAAAATCATTGAGCAATGGTTCGTTCACTGCCGCACAGGCAGCTTAGAAATGTACCGCACTCCACACAACTGCGTTTATTTTGTTCACTGCCGCACAGGCAGCTTAGAAAATTTTTGGAATTATCTTCATAGCTAAAAACGCGTTCACTGCCGCACAGGCAGCTTAGAAATTGACCGTTTTGTTTATTATCATTATTTTGTTGTTCACTGCCGCACAGGCAGCTTAGAAAAGCAAAGCTGTAAGGATATAATACTAATTTGTGTTCACTGCCGCACAGGCAGCTTAGAAAGAAGGTGGAACCATTGCCGGGCTAAATCTGGAGTTCACTGCCGCACAGGCAGCTTAGAAAAAGTGTTTTTGAGCACAATCCTCAGCAGTACCGTTCACTGCCGCACAGGCAGCTTAGAAAATACGTAAGACAATAATTCAGAACTACACATGGTTCACTGCCGCACAGGCAGCTTAGAAACATACTCGCTGCCCTTTTAGCCCATTATCATAGTTCACTGCCGCACAGGCAGCTTAGAAATTTGGGGTGCATGTATGTGAATGGGTTGTCGTGTTCACTGCCGCACAGGCAGCTTAGAAAATTTGATCAGAAGACATGGGCCAATGAATGGTGTTCACTGCCGCACAGGCAGCTTAGAAATGTAAACTTTTCAATGTCGAGCATTGCCACCTGTTCACTGCCGCACAGGCAGCTTAGAAATACATCAACCGCTAAAATCAACATAAACTATAGTTCACTGCCGCACAGGCAGCTTAGAAAAGATCGAAACCGAGATAACTGAGTTTGCCGAGGTTCACTACCGCACAGGCAGCTTAGAAACGCAAAATCTAACGAAATCATATTGTATTTACGTTACTGCCGCACAGGCAGTTTAGAAAAATGCTTTCACTAGTATCAATTATCGAAAAGTTCAAAATGATCACGTTTGCTCTGTGCAAGAGTTGAGGGTTGTAACTGCTTGTTTTTTGATTATGGAAAGAAAGTATGATGGAAGGGAGACTGGTGGTTCTTGAATTATTTCAAAAATAAACAGGTATGTTACTATGTGCAGGATAAGTGATGACACGGGAAATATTCGGCGTCCCGTAGCAATTCTTGTTTTGAATTTAAGCAACAGTTGCAATGAAGAGTGTGCCGGCCTTCCATCACTTATTTTATTTTTAATAACGTGACTTATTTAAATGTACTAAATGCACGGTCTGTAATTACAAAGCTTGTTCTTACGCTATTTCATACTTCTATTAATCCCGTCTGCTTGTTTTTTTTGCTTAAAATTAAGTTCATTGCCACACAGGCAGCTTATTGCTGGCAGAATTATATTTGTTGCTAAAGTTAGTTATAAAAAACTGCTTGTAAGTAGGGGGGTGGCTTTGTAAAAAAATACATTGAATAGTGTATTAATTATTATGTATGTTTTTTAAAATATAGAAACGCCTTGGTATTCCAAGGCGTTTTTTTTTGCTGGTGATAAATTAATACTGAAAAGTTGTATTGCAGTTATAGCGTTCAGTCCTGTTTTGATCGAAGGAATTAATGGTGACTACGTAGGATTTTCCTTGTGTTAAATTTGTGGGTAATTGCCAAGATGTTTTATTTACAATGACTTGTTGGGAAATGATGGCATTATTTGCCCCTGAGTTTGCTAGGTTTTTATCGATAATGGCGACGACAGAGATTGCTGCATCGGCAGGAGGATTCCAGCTAGCGACGCCATTACTCACACTACAACTATTGTCAATACTGCTGGTATTTTGTGCATATAACACCCATGTACCATGTGGTGCAATATAGTATTCGATACAATCATCAATGACGACTTTTTGTTTGCCCTTATTGACTGTGTATGTACCAGAATAGCTATTTTTTGTGTTGTTATAAGTGCCTGAAAAAGAACCACTCTGATTTGTTCCATCAATTTTACCAGTCCAGTTGGCTGATAGATTGTTTGCTGTTTTAGTCCCTGAGACTGAGCCTACATTATTGCTTTGACAACCATAATAAGTGAAGTACATGCTACCCTTGAAAGCCCCTTGTTCTGGCAGACTAAGGTAAACTGAACCGATTGTTGGGTCTTCAGGGTTGCTTGCTGCATCTTCTGAATAATAGCCTGTATAAAGGCTGTTAGATACTGGGGTACTATTATCGCTACCCCCATTATCGGGATTATTTCCACTGCTATTGCCACCATTATCAGAAGTATTTCCATCGCTACTGCTATCGTTTCCTGCTGTAGTTTCGCCTCCTGAGCCTCCCCCGCATGCTGCAAGAAAGAGTGAAAACAGTGTTACTAATAGTCTTTTTTTCATTATTTATATCCTTATGTTGATTGTGTTCCTGGGGTGTTCTATTTACATCAAGACCTTTCCACGATTTCCACGAGAAGTATGGTGAGAGAACGATGCGCGTCATTTTCCAGATTTTTCATAAAAATAAGGTAAATAACAGGACTCCTGGCTGAATGTTTAGGAAACATTGGGAAATTCAAGCCATCTCTATCCGTCATGCTTTTTGTGCAAAAATCTAATACGATAGTAATGGAAGATAAACCGGTTATCAAATGCTTAACTTAGTGGCGCTTCAAGGTAAGGTTGTTTTGCATTTCTTTCGCTATACTCATTGTTTTAGTGTCTGGCTGAGTGTGTTGATATAATTTAATGTACAGTTATCACTTTGTAAGAATGAGAATATTAAAAATATTAAGGAGAAAGTAGTCGATGAAATGTAAAGCAGCGGTAGCATGGGAAGCAAAAAAGCCCCTGGAAATTGAAGAAGTAGAAGTGATGGGACCAAAAGAGGGTGAGGTTCTTCTTAAGGTGGTTGCATCTGGCGTGTGCCACACTGATGCTTTTACATTGTCTGGTGATGATCCGGAGGGTTCGTTTCCTTGTATTTTAGGGCATGAGGGTGGTTGTGAAGTCGTTGAGTTAGGCCCTGGGGTAAAAAATCTGGAAGTGGGGGATCATGTGATTCCGCTTTATATTGCCGAATGTGGTGATTGTGAATATTGTAATAGCACTAAGTCGAATCTGTGTCAGACAATTGCGCCAACGATTTGGACGGGTTATATGCCAGACGGAACGCGTCGCTTCTCTCAAGGTGGTAAGGATATTTTCCATTATATGGGGTGTTCGACGTTTTCTGAGTATACGGTTGTTCCGGAAATTGCACTGGCTAAAATTAATAAAGCTGCACCGCTTGATAAGGCGTGTTTGTTGGGTTGTGGTGTAACGACGGGTATTGGTGCGGTTTTAAATACAGCGAAGGTTGAGGCGGGTTCAACGGTTGCGGTATTTGGTCTTGGTGGTATTGGTTTGTCTTGTGTTCAAGGTGCGGTGATGGCGGGTGCAACGCGTATTATCGGTATTGATATTAATCCTGATAAATTCGAGTTTGCAAAGCAATTAGGTTGTACTGATTTTGTGAATCCGAGTGATTTGGCGGAAGGTACGTTTGTTGAGTATATGCAGGATAAGTTTGATGGTGGCCCCGATTATTCGTTTGAGTGTATTGGTAATGTTCACGTAATGCGTGATGCACTTGAGTGTACGCACATGGGTTGGGGTAAATCGGTTGTCATCGGTGTTGCTGGTGCAGGTCAGGTGATTCAAACACGTCCATTCAATCTCGTGGTAGGGCGTACGTGGATGGGAACAGCATTTGGCGGCGTGAAAGGCAGAACAGAATTACCGGGTTATGTTGAGCGTTATATGGCCGGTGAAATTGAGCTGGATAGTTTGGTGACACACACAATGCCTTTGGAGGATATTAATAGAGCGTTTGATCTGATGCACAGTGGCGAAAGTATTCGTTCGGTTATTCAGTTCTAATAAGCGGGGTTTAAAAAAAGGCTGATAAGTAGGGGGGTGGCTTTGAGTCTCTCCTACTGCTTAAATAGAAACTTACGACTTAATATAATAGGAAACAGTAGAACAATGTCTATTCAAGAAATTGAAAGTGTTAAAGAATTTGGTGGTTTTTTAAAACGCTATACGCATACGTCATCCGCTTGTCAGTGTGAGATGACGTTTTCGGTTTATCTGCCACCTGTCGCAGAAACTCAAGCAGTTCCTGCGGTTTACTGGTTGTCTGGTTTGACCTGTACTGATGATAATTTTCGTACCAAAGCAGGCGCACAGCGTTATGCTGCTGAGTTGGGTATTGCTTTGATTATTCCTGATACTAGCCCACGCGGTGATGATGTTCCTGATGAGGAAGATCGCTATGATCTGGGTAAGGGGGCTGGTTTTTACGTGAATGCTACCGAAGCGCCTTGGTCAAAAAATTATCAAATGTACGATTACATTACTAAAGAATTGATTGACTTAGTGGAAGATAATTTCCCGATTATTGCGGGTGTACGTTCTATTACAGGCCATTCGATGGGGGGGCATGGGGCGTTAATTTGTGCCTTGAAAAATGCGGGTATGTATCAATCCGTTTCTGCATTTGCGCCTATTTGTAATCCCGTAAATTGTGCTTGGGGTGAGGGGTGTTTTGGGGCGTATTTGGGTAACGATAAAACCCAATGGAATGCTTATGATGCGACTGAATTAGTTAAAAGTGGGGCAGAAACACTCCCTATGTTGATTGATAGCGGTTTGGATGATGAGTTTTTAGCCGATCAGCTTTATCCACAAAACCTACAGGCTGCATGTGATGCGGTAGGCTTTCCAATCACTTTACGTATGCAAGAAGGCTATGATCATAGCTATCATTTTATTTCTACCTTTATTGGGGAGCATTTAGCTTTTCATGCAGAACACCTTATGCAGAATACAGAATAGAATACCTGACAATAAAAATTCATAGAAGGCGTTTATACTTTTGCGATGCTGAATGATGAAAGGGTGATTAATCGAACGATTATGTTCGCAATTAAAACAGAAATAGAAGGGTCATTCGCTATATTAGTCTACACTTAAAGTGATGATTTACTCACCAGAGATACCATAAAGTCGTCACCAATACATCGTGGTAGTAGATTTTGCAAAGGCATAGAAGTCAATGAAAAAGGGAAAGAATATCAAACGAAGAGGTCGTGCTTTATCTAATGAAGCCGTTTTAGAGGTTCAAACTCTCCTTGAAGACATGCCATTGCAGCGTGACTTATTAATCGAATATTTACACCTTATTCAGGATAAGTATCAATGCCTGACTGCTGAACACCTCCATGCGCTTGCTTATCTTTTAAATATTGCTCAGGCTGAAGTGTATGAAGTGGCAAGTTTCTATCATCACTTTGATATTGTTAAAGCAGGCGACCAAAAGCCGGCAAGTCTTACCGTTCGAGTATGTGATTCAATTAGTTGTGAATTAGCGGGAGCCGAATCTCTGGTGGAAAGGTTGGAATCTGCGATTGGCAAGGAAGTGCGTGTACAACGTGTGCCTTGTGTGGGGCGTTGTGAGTCTGCACCTGTGGCCGTTGTGGGAACTAACCCTGTGCAATGTGCGACAGCAGAAAAAGTGATAAAGGAAGTGAAGGCCGGTAATATTGCTGACTCACCCCCTGAAACGGCCATCCGTTATGATGACTATGTAAAAAAGGGTGGCTATAAGTTATATCAAAAAGTGTTCGATAAGGAGCATCATCACGAACATATTCTTTCTGCCAAAGATGATTCAGGCTTACGTGGTTTAGGTGGCGCAGGGTTTCCTGTAGGACGTAAATGGCGCATTGTGAAAGACCAGCCAGCACCAAGAATGATGGCGGTAAATATTGACGAGGGTGAGCCGGGTACATTTAAGGACCGCTATTATTTAGAGCGTGATCCACACCGTTTTTTTGAAGGTATGTTAATCGCTTCTGAAGTGGTTGATGTGGCAGCAATCTATATTTATTTGCGTGATGAATACGCAGGCTTGCGCCAACTGCTTGAAGAAGAATTAGCCGTTTTAAGAGAAAATTTTCCCGATACTGCACCAATCTATTTACGCCGAGGTGCGGGTGCTTATATTTGTGGCGAAGAATCTGCGATGATTGAATCAATTGAAGGCAAACGCGGTATGCCACGTTTGCGCCCACCTTATTTAGCCGAGGTGGGTTTATTTGGTCGACCCACGCTTCAGCATAATATGGAATCCCTTTATTGGGTGCGTGAAATTGTGGAAAAAGGGGCAGATTGGTTTGTCTCTCACGGTCGTCATGGTCGTCATGGTTTGCGTTCTTTTTCCGTTAGTGGGCGCGTGAAAAATCCAGGGGTTTATTTGGCGCCAGCAGGGATTACTTTGCGTGAGTTAATCACTGAATATTGTGGTGGCATGGCAGATGGGGAGACGCTGTACGGCTATTTCCCCGGCGGGGCATCAGGCGGTATTTTGCCTGAGAGCATGGCAGATATTCCGTTAGATTTTGATACCTTAAATGAGCACGGTGCTTTTATCGGCTCTGCGGCAGTGATTGTCTTGTCGAATAAAGATTCAGCCCGCGATGCTGCGCTGAATGCGATGAATTTCTTCCGACATGAGTCCTGTGGTCAATGTACTCCTTGCCGTTTAGGTACGGAAAAGGCAGCCAAATTAATGCAAGAAGGTGAGTGGGATACCGATTTAATGGGTGAATTATCCACCGTAATGATGGATGCTTCTATTTGTGGTTTGGGACAGGCAGCACCCAATCCGATGGGGAGTGTGATTCGTTACTTCCCACATGAAATTAAAAAAGTGCCTGAAAGTGGGGGGGTGGCATCATGAGTGCTGTGCTGGAAACCAAAACAACCGTTGAGTTTGAATTAAACGGTAAAACCATTTGTGCCAACCAAGATGAAACTATCTTAAAAGCGGCACAACGTCATGGCATAGAAATCCCTCATCTTTGTTATTCAGATGGTTTAAAGGAAGTGGGAAATTGTCGTTCCTGCATGGTGGAAATTGAAGGTGAGAGGGTCTTGGCTCCATCGTGTTGTCGTCACCCTAGTCAGGATATGAAGGTCATCACGGACAATGAGCGTGCCGTGAAAGCACAAAAAATGGTATTGGAATTACTCAATGCCGATATGCCAGAAGAACAGTACAAACGGGATAACGAGCTACAATATTGGTCAAAAAAATTAAATGTACAGGCCTCTCGTTTTGAATCACGCACTAAAGTCAAACCTGATTTTTCCCATCCCGCGATTGGGGTGAATCTTGATGCGTGTATTCACTGTACCCGTTGTTTGCGTGCCTGCCGCGATGTGCAGGTAAACGATGTGATTGGCTTGGCAAAACGTGGTGGTGAAACCAAAATTGTATTTGATGTCGATGATTCCATGGGTGATAGTAGCTGTGTGGGTTGTGGCGAATGTGTGCAAGCTTGTCCTACGGGGGCATTAATGCCAGCGAATGGCGTGGGTATGATTGTGCCGGATAAGAAGGTTGATTCGGTCTGTCCTTATTGTGGTGTCGGCTGTTTGCTTACCTACAATGTGAAAGACAATAAAATTCTCCATGTTGAAGGGCGTAATGGCCCCGCCAATGAAGGGCGTTTATGCGTAAAAGGTCGCTATGGCTTTGATTATATTCATAACCCCGAGCGTTTAACCAAGCCATTAATTCGTCGTTCTGATGTGCCCAAAACAGCCATACTGGATTTTGATCCGAGTAAGCCGTTAGAGATTTTCCGTGAAGCTAGTTGGGATGAGGCTTTGGATTTTGCTGCTGATGGTTTGAAAAAAATCATGGCAAAACATGGTAATAAAGCACTGGCTGGTCTGGGTTCGGCAAAAGGCAGTTGTGAAGAAGCGTATATCTTCCAGAAATTAATTCGTACTGGCTTTAATAGTAATAATGTTGATCATTGTACGCGCTTATGTCATGCCTCATCGGTTGTTGCATTGCTGGAAGGTATCGGTTCGGGGGCAGTTTCCAATCCAATGGCTGATGTAAAATATGCCGACGTTATAATCATTACAGGGGCTAACCCTACGGTTAATCATCCTGTGGGTGCGACCTGGATGAAAAATGCGATTAAGAACGGCACCCAATTGATTTTAATGGATCCACGGGGTTCTGATCTTCAGCGTCATGCAACCCACCATGTACGATTTAAGCCATCGTCGGATGTCGCCTTACTCAATGCAATGATGAATGTGATTGTTACCGAAGGCTTGGCAGATCAGGATTATATTGCCAAATATACGGAGAACTTTGAAAAACTCAGTGAACATTTAAAAGACTATACGCCTGAAGCTATGTCACCCATTTGTGGTGTAAGCGCAGAACAAATTCGGGAGGTGGCACGTTTATATGCAACTGCGAATAACGCCATGATTCTTTGGGGGATGGGGGTTTCGCAGCACGTACACGGCACAGATAATGCGCGTTGTTTGATTTCACTGTGTATGATTACGGGTCAAATAGGCCGTGATGGTACGGGCTTACACCCATTACGTGGTCAAAATAATGTACAGGGCTCATCGGATGTGGGTTTAATCCCGATGGTATTCCCTAATTATCAACCTGTTCATATTCCAGAAAATCAGGAGCGTTTTAAAAAGCTCTGGAATGTTGATTGGCTGGATGATGTACCGGGCTTAACCACCGTTGAAATGATGAATGAAGCATACGATGGCAGGATTAAAGGCATGTATGTTGAAGGTGAAAACCCCGCCATGTCAGACCCTGATGTATCACATGCACGTGCGGCAATGGCGAAGTTAGAACATTTTATCGTACAAGATTTGTTTCTTACCGAAACGGCATTTTTTGCTGATGTCGTCTTCCCTGCGGCAGCGGTTCCTGAAAAAACAGGGACTTTCATAAATTCTGATAGAACCGTACAAATGGGGCGTCAGGCAGTGACGCCACCAGGTGATGCAAAACAAGACTGGTGGATTATTCAGGAAATTGCTAAACGCCTTGGTTTAGATTGGAACTACGAAGGGCCAAAAGATATTTTCAATGAAATGCGTTTGGCAATGGATTCGATTGCAGGTATTACGTGGGAGCGTTTGGAAACAGAAAGTGTTACTTATCCTTGTGAGAAGGAAGGTGATCCGGGTGAGCCTGTTATCTTTACTCATGGCTACCCGAATGCTTCAGGGCGTGCCTTGTTAGTGCCTGCGGATATTGTCCCCCCAGATGAACAGCCGGATGAAGACTACCCGTTTGTATTAATCACAGGTCGCCAGCTAGAGCATTGGCATACAGGCAGTATGACGCGCCGAGCAACGGTACTGGATGCATTAGAGCCAGAACCTTGGGTATCTATAAATAGGCGTGATGCTTTGAAACTGGGTGTTAATGAAGGTGATCCATTAAAATTAACCACTCGTCGTGGCTCTATTCAGGCAAACATCACGATTAATGAAAACTCACCTGTTGGTACGGTATTTATGCCTTTTTGTTATTACGAAGCTGCGGCTAATGAGCTGACTAATGCCGCCTTAGATCCTGCGGCTAAAATAGCCGAGGTGAAATATTGCGCGGTACAGCTCGAAGCGGCATAAACATAACTAGAGGACCCGTTGTGCGCTTAGGGGTTTATGTAAGTTGTGCGCGTTTTCTCAAAACTATTATTATGTTTGTACCAAAAAACACAATGTTATGAATTACTTATAAAGGTGTTGTAATAGAGTTTTGGTGGTGTTACATGAAACCATCAGCTCATTCTTTGTAAAAAATCAATGATTCGTGGGGCGACGTCTGGCTCGCTTAATAGGGGGGCGTGTCCTACATTGGGTATGTGTAGAATTTCAATATCGGGCTTTTTCTGTTGCATTTTTTTTACACATGCCATATCAATGATGTCTGATAGCTCACCACGAATAAGCAGTAGCGGTTTATCGACTATCTGTTCGTAAACTGGCCAGAGATCGGGGGATTCATCCTTTCCTTCTGCACTGTTTACTTTTTTAAACGGTATGGCGATATTGGGGTCGTAGGCGAGTACAGGGCGACCTGTATCATCTTCGTGGTATAAGCGTTTTGCAAATTGTAGCCAGTCATCTTTGCTGGCATCGGGAAATGCGATTGCATTAATTTCAGCGGTGCGTTTTGCGGCTTCTTCCCAGTTTGTGACCAGAGCTGGTTTGCCAACATATTGTTTTAAACGATTGAGTCCTTTTGTGGCAATGTCAGGGCCAATATCATTGATAATAAGTGCCTCGATTTGTTCTGGTTTCATCGCAGCCATCATCATGGCGATAATGCCACCCATTGATGTTCCCAATAAAATCACCGAGGAGAGTTTGAGCGTTTCCAGTAATTGAAACATATCTTCAACGTAGACAAATGGGGTGTAATGTTCGGGGTTAGGGTCGTAGTCGGAAAGTCCACGCCCCCTTTGATCGACGACAATTAAACGGTATTTGTCGGCAAGTTGCTCGCAAATACCCTCAAAATCAGCCGAGTTACGGCTTAGTCCGTGCATACAGAGAATGGTTTTTGTCTGTGATTTTTTTTGTATAGCGTGTGAGTAGTCGCGTGCATATAAGCGTAAGCCATCGGTGCTGGTGTAATAAAAATCCTTATAGTTTTTCATAGGTGTTTGCGTACCTTTCTTTTTGTTACTACTGGTTACTATTGTGACGGTCTCTTTCACTATTCTCGTTGCTCAAAAATTCAATTATACTTGATCTATACGAGCCCCTAACATAAATTAGGCACTAACAAAACGAACCAATCTAAATTGAATATGCTTAAGAAACTTCTTGTTTTTATCTTTCTCTTTCCTCTTTTGAGCGGGGCCGCTCCTGCTCCTGAAAGTATTTTAAATAGTACCTGTCTCAATTATTATCAAACCAAGTATAAAACACTAAAGCAACATAAGGCGTTTGTTTATGCTAGAGAGAAGGATACGGGTAAGGATAGATGTCAGTGGCATTATGGAGCCGATACGGTTGAAAATGCAAAAAAAGCTGCACTAAAGGCCTGTGCAAAACAGCAATTAAATGCTGAGTGTCTAATTGTTGATGCTGATGATAAGTATTTGGTTAAAAAGGGTGACTTTTCACTGATTGTACCTGTGGATAAAACCCCATTGAGTGATACGCAAAAAGAGGCTTTAATTAACCAGGCAAAAGCTATTGTACGTGGCAATTGCCTGGTATTTTATAAAGGTTACTTAAAAGATGCTGAGCATAGAGTGTTTGCCTATAGCCTGGACCCTGATGGCAAGTATGCTTGTGGTAAAAGTTTTGGTAATAATTTGAAATCATTGAAATTAAGTGCACTAAAAGCCTGTAACACGAATAAAAAGAATAGGGGGCTAAACGCCCCAAAAAGTGAGTGTAAGGTCTATGCCGTAAATAAAGAAATTCTTCTTGGTGCGAGTGATTTTGGTGTCACGATTACCCCAAAATCAGATAACTATTTAAGCAGTGAGGAATATAGCGATTACCTTAATCAGGCCAAAGAAATAATTAATGAAGGTCCCTGTTTATTCCAGTTTAAATACTATTTGCGCGGGAGTCAGCATCAAGCATTTTATCTGGCAAATGATAAAAAAGGGAAACAGGCATGTGGTCGAGCAGAAGATGCATTCACTCCGGAAATCGCGAGCAAAGAAGCATTAAAAAATTGTCAAGCGAGTGTTAAAAAGAAGAAATTAAAAGCAGATTGTAAGCTTTATGCAAAGAACTTTAAGATCATCGGGAAGCCTCAAGATTTTGGGATTGTTATGGGAGAAGAAGATTATAGAAATGCAATATTCAAAGGTAATTTGGTAAAGATTAAAAAATATGTTGAGAAAGGGTTTGATGTCAATCTCACGGCAAAAGACGGCATGAGCCCACTTTTTATTACAGCAATAAAAGGCGATGATGAATTCTTTTTTAAACTCTTAGACAAAGGTGCAAATCTTAAACATAAAAGTAAAGATGGAAGCAGTTTACTCATAGCAGCAACACTTGGTGAAAATGTCAGTATTATCCGCTATTTGTTGGCAGAGGGTTTTGATGTAAATGCTCAAGGTGTTAAAGGAAACACTGCCTTACACACCGCCTTTAAAGTATTTAATAGCTACCTCATTGCTCTATTTATGCAAGAGGGAGCCGATGCGACGATTAAGAATGATGAAGGCAAATCTGGATATGATTTAGCAAAAAAACTAAAAGTAAATTTAGATGAGCTGAAAAAGCTAGACAGTAAACACATTAGAAACGGCTGTACACCGTTATTCTATGCTGCGAAAGAAGGTGATATCGTGGGTATCCGAAAGCTTTTTGCACAAGGCGCAGATATGAATGTTGTTTGTGATGATGGAATGTCACCATTGTCACTGGCCAAAAATAATGAAAAGCTGATAAAGGAATTAATTAAACTAGGCGCTGATGTTAATGCTCAGGATGAAGAGGGTGAAACACCTCTGATGTATGCATCCAGCTTTGATATGAAGGATGCATTAAGTAAATCAAAGCTATTACTATCTTTAGGTGCAGACAAATCCCTAAAAGATAAAACTGGAAAAACGGCCTACCAAAGAATCAAAGACAATAAAAGTGCTAGCGATGAACTGAAGGCTTTATTAAAATAGAAAAGGCTTTGCAAAACCACTGCGCGAGCCGATTTCTGTGTTGCGCGGTGCTCGAAATGCGCATTTACTCTGTGTAAACGCCGCTTTCTATGCGCCGTGCGCCCTGAAATTGATACGCTCGGTAGGTTTATCAACGCCTTCTAAAATTTAGTCTAGAGCTTTATACGGCGTGGGTTTGTGTAAAGTTTTTGTTGAGGCTTTGATGGTTTTATTTTTAGAGGTATGATTGTAGTTTGCTTACCTTAAATCTTTGTTAATCAAAGTTAACCAAAGTCTCTGTTAACCAATTTTAATTAACCTTAAACGGCGGAATAAGATTCTATGACGATTATTAAACAAGCTGATTTTATTTCTAGTATTGCAGATGCCTTGCAATTTATTTCTTATTACCATGGCGAAGATTTCATTCGCGCTATGACGAATGCTTGGGAAAAGGAAGAGTCTCCTGCGGCTAAAGATGCATTGACACAAATTTTGGTCAACTCTCGTATGTGTGCTGAAGGTCATCGACCTATTTGTCAGGATACGGGCATTGTTGCCGTATTCGTTGATGTGGGTATGGATGTACAGTGGGATTCCACCACAATGGATATTCAGGATATGGTGAATGAAGGTACGCGCCAAGCCTATAATCATCCAGATAATAAGTTACGTGCCTCGATTATGACTGATCCGTTGGGTGCAAGAACGAATACTAAAGATAATACGCCTGCTGTTGTTCATATCAATATGGTGAAAGGTGATAAGGTTGAGGTACAGGTTGCGGCAAAAGGCGGTGGCTCAGAAAATAAATCAAAAATGGTGATGCTTAACCCCAGTGATTCTTTGGTGGATTGGGTGGTTAAGACAGTGCCAACCATGGGTTCTGGCTGGTGTCCACCGGGTGTTTTAGGTATTGGTGTGGGGGGTACGGCAGAAAAAGCGGCAGTACTGGCAAAACGTTCATTGATGCAAGAGATTGATATTCAGGAATTACGTGAGCGTGGCCCACAAAATAGAGTTGAAGAACTGCGTTTGGAAATTATGGATGCAGTGAATAATTTGGGTATTGGCGCACAAGGTTTGGGTGGCTTAACAACGGTATTAGACGTTAAGATTTTGGATTATCCTACGCATGCGGCGTCATTGCCTGTGTGTATGATTCCTAACTGTGCTGCGACACGTCATATTCATTTTACGCTTGATGGTTCTGGCCCTGCGGTATTAACGCCACCCGATAGCAGTGTGTGGCCTGATATTAGTTATGAAGCAGGTGAATCAGCGAAACGGGTGAATATAGATGCGATTACACCAGAGGAAGTGCAAAGCTGGAAGCCGGGCGATGTCTTATTGTTAAACGGTAAAATACTAACCGGTCGTGATGCGGCGCATAAGCGTATGACGAGTATGCTGGATGCGGGCGAGGAATTACCTGTTAGTTTGAAAGATCGCTTTATTTATTATGTAGGGCCTGTGGATCCTGTGGCTGATGAGGTGGTTGGTCCTGCTGGCCCGACAACATCAACGAGAATGGATAAATTTACCGAGCAAATGTTGGCTGAAACGGGTTTGCTTGGAATGATTGGTAAAGCAGAGCGTGGACCTGCGGGTATTGAGGCAATTAAAAAGCACAAGAGCGTGTATTTAATGGCTGTGGGTGGTGCGGCATACCTTGTTTCTAAGGCAATTATCGGTTCAAAAGTGCTGGCATTTGAAGAAATGGGTATGGAAGCGATTTATGAGTTTGAAGTGAAAGATATGCCTGTAACGGTAGCGGTTGATTCGATGGGTGTATCGGTTCACGACACTGGCCCTGCGGAATGGCAAGAGATTATTTTGCAAAAAACATCTTAACTCTCTTTCTGTGATACATAATGAATGACAGGGTAAAATGCATTGTTATCACTAAAGTTAATGTGTTGTCTTCGATGAGTTTTCCATTTTTAGAAGGCTTTGAAAAACCTACCGAGCGTATCAATTTCAAGGCGCACAGAAAGCGGAGTTTACACGGAGTAAATGAGCATTTTGAGCACCGCGCAATGCAGAAATTGCCTCGCGCAGGTGGTTTTCCAACGCCTTCTTTTATTGAAGTGGAAAACTCATCGAAAGTAGGGGGGTGGCTATTTTTTGGCAGAGGAGCGCGAAATAGTATTAGACAATATTAGAAAGATAACTGTTGTTCACTTTCAAAGTAGCGTTTTTCGTTTGTTATTGGGTCGATAAAAGCAATACTTTTGGCTAATAATTGCAGTGGTTTTGAGTAGTCGTCCCCTTTATCTGCCAATACTTCTGGGTAAAAAGGATCATGTAAAATAGGAATGCCTAGCGACATCAAATGTACGCGTAGTTGGTGTTGTTTTCCTGTAACTGGACTTAAACGGTATTTAGCGAGATTGCCGTGAGTCTCAATAATATCAATATTGGTTTCTGAATTAGGTTCTCCTTCTGTTTCACACATAATAAAGAAGGGGTCACTTGTCACCATACGACTTTTGTAGCTGAGCGGAAAGCGTAAGCCTGAATCGGGTTGAGGTTTGGTGGCGATGGCTTCGTAGGTTTTATCCACTAATTTTTTTTCAAACAGGGTTTGATAGTCACCCCGAATTTCTTTATTACAACTGTATAGCATGACACCAGCGGTTTCCCTGTCTAGGCGGTGAATAGGGCTGATGTCTTCCTGTTGATAATGATGTTTGAGTCGGGAGAGCAGTGTTTCTTGTGCATAACGCCCTGAAGGTGAAACTGGGAGGAAATGAGGTTTATCGACGACAATGATATTGTCATCTTTATACAGAATGTTCTCTTTAACGGGTATTTCAGCTTCGTTAGGAATTTCGCGGTAATAAAATAGAAAAGTCTCAGCCTGGTAGGGGCTTTCAGGTGAATAGGGTGTGCCATCTTGGTGAACAATGTCGCCACGTAACATGCGTTCACGCAGCATGTTCTCAGGGATAAAGGGGAATCTTTCTATAAGAAAGTCCAGAATGGTGTCCCATTCACCGTATTTCTCTGTGCTGTTTTTATAGTCTCCAAGCTTGGGTAGCCAAACACGACTTGCAGAAACGCCTTTTCTCATTGGTAAAGGGGATTTGATAGAGCGCTTGGGTGTTTTCACGCGAGTATTTACGTTTTGTTGTTCTTTCATGTGCGCTGACTTAAAAACCTTTGTGCGAGAGAAATAATCGGTAGAGATAAGATAAGAGAAGGTTAAGAATAGCGTGAATTTCCCTGCTTTACTAGGCTATGAGCGGTGTTGAAAATGAAAATAGGGGGTATGATATAGTGCAAGCCCTTAAGTATGATGGGATAATCCGCCTCATCTTTTACTCATACAAACGAAGAATTTGAAACCATGTCAACACTATTATACGATCTACTTGAAGAAAAAGGCGTACTCCTTGCAGACGGCGCAACAGGCTCCAACCTTTTTAATGTGGGGTTGCAAACAGGTGATGCTCCAGAACTTTGGAATACAGACCATCCCGATAAAATCGCTCAGCATTACCGTAATTTTATCGAAGCAGGGTCAGATCTTATTTTGACAAATACCTTTGGTGGTACTCAATACCGGATGAAATTGCACGGAGCAGAAAAGCGTGTTGAAGAGCTAAATATCAACGGGGTGCAATTACTTAAAGAAGAAATTGAAAAATCTGGTCGTAGAATTGTTATTGCTGGCTCTATGGGGCCAACGGGTGAACTCATCGTACCTTTAGGCAGCATGAGCCATGAAGAGGCCGTTGTCGCGTTTCGTGAACAGGCAGAAGCATTAAAGAAGGGTGGCGCTGATGTTTTTTGGATTGAAACCCTATCCTCCAAAGAAGAAGCAAAAGCAGCTGTTGAAGCCTGTACAGGATTAGGTTTACCTATCGTCACCACCTACAGTATTGATACGAATGGGCGCACGATGATGGGCCTATCTCCCGATGATATTGTAAAAACCTCAGAAGAGCTGACGCCACCGCTCGTGGCTTTTGGTTCTAATTGCGGTATAGGTGCAGCCGAACTACTTGCGGCAATCGTGAATATCAAAACGTCATTGACCAAGTCCAAAGGTGATAAAGCAGACGAAGCAATTCTCATTGCCAAAGCGAACTGTGGCGTACCACAGTACATTGATGGAGAAATCGTTTACAGTGGAACCGAAGCAATTATGGCCGACTATGCTGGAATGGCGATAGATGCAGGGGCAAGAATTATTGGCGGTTGTTGTGGTACGTCCTACAATCACGTTGCAGCCATGCGTAAAGCAATTGATAACCACACCAAAGGCGCATCACCTACTAGGGAAGAAATAGAACAACGGCTCGGTGAATTAAGCACAGGTGCCATCGCACAACTGGAAGGTAAGTTGTCTATTGCAGAAGGGGCCTACGTACAAAAAGATGCACCCAGGCGATCACGTCGCAGAAAGTAATTTTCAATCTTAATCACTGATTGATAAGTTGATATAAACTAAAAAAAGCCCTCAAAGGTGGGGGGGTGGCTTTCATGGAATGCCGTATGTATCTTTGGTGAAAAAGGTACGTATAACGATACTCAACACAGCAGAAATATATGGAACCTATGTTGGAGCTCAGTATTTACTGGATTATTGCTTTAAGCATTGTGGCTTTTTTTGCAGGCTATATTGATGCTATTGCAGGTGGCGGTGGTATGTTAAACCTTCCTGCTTTACTGTTTGCTGGTGTCCCACCTGCCTCTTCATTAGCCGTAGCTAAAGTGACTGGCATTGCGGGTACAACACTGGCGGTAATAAAATATACTTTAGGTAAAAGAATACAATGGAAAGCAGTCGCTTATGCTGCTATTCCTTGTCTGTTAGCCTCTTATATTGGTGGTATTTTTGCGTTAAGACTACCGCCTATTTTTTTGGCGTGGGCTATATTGCTTTGTATTCCCATTGCACTGTTTATTGTGCTTGGGGACAAGCCTAAAGTGCGTTCGAAAACCCCAGAAGATCAACCCGTAAAGACTATTTTAGCCCTTACCCCCATCGGCTTTTATGACGGTATTTTAGGGCCAGGCACGGGAACGTACATGACAATCGCAGTTAGAAAAATACTTCATTATGATTTGCTGAAAGCAACCGCAACTATCAAACCTCTAAATTTATTAACCAATATCGGCGCAGCTATTGCTTTTTTATTCGCAGGAAAAGTGATTTGGGCAATTGCTATTCCAATGATTATTAGCAGTTCACTAGGAGGCTGGATGGGGGGACATTCTGCAATTAAAGGGGGTAATCTCTTTATTCGCCGGTTGCTGATTATTGTTCTCACACTGATGTTAACGGCAAATATTATTAAAATGTTTATGTAATAGAAGGCGTTGATAAACCTACCGAGTGTGTCAATTTCAAGGCGCATAAAAAACGGGGTTTACACAGAGTAAACACACATTTTGAGCACAGTGCAACGTAGAAATTGTCTCGCGCAGGTGGTTTTGCAAAGCCTTTTAATAATCATTATGCAAGCTAAAGCCTGTACACAGGCATTTTTTACCACATTACTTCGCTCTCGGGTCTTCTTTCTGGAGTATTTTAGCACGTCTTTCTTCCCATTTTTCTTTTGCCGTCTGGCTTGCCTTGTCTGCTTCATTGCTGAGTGCAGGAGTGGGGGAATGTGTAACAGTAGCCGGAAATGGTGAAAGTCTAGATGCTGTTTCTGTTGCTTTATTTATTGTTTGTTTTTGTTGTAATTGATGTGCTTCATGTGTTTTCTTTAAAATATTGGCACTATCTGGACGTTTAAGACTTTTTTGGGAAGGGTCATAGTGTGATAGATTAATTTCAAAATTTTGCAGGCCGATGTCTTGTAAGTATTTAGCCAATGTGTCGAGCTTTCTCCAAATGCGTGCTTTACCACTATTTTTTGCTGTAACAATTTTGGCATTACCACCTGCAATAATCGTCAATGTCCATACATCACCATCTGCCGTTGCTTTGGCAGCTGATACCGCGTCTGCTTCTATCAAATGAATCAATGCATTGTGGTTAATGGTATGGATAGTCATTAGAGCTTCCTTATATAGATAGGACTATAGGATAATTTACTTCCCCATTATTAACTGGGTGGTCATCATATTATAGAAAATAGTATGAACTATCATTTTTTATTATGATTATTCTTAGTGTAACGAATAAACTATTAGCAAGGATATAATGCGCTAGTACTTTTTAATTGATTAGGACTAAGCTAAGCTTCCACCATTTATCCGAGAAGGTGTTGATAATCCCTTCCTTTACTTAATCTACTCTTATTTCAAGTGACTACTATTAATCAACAAACCAATATGAATCGACGATTTGGTGGCGTACAGCGCTTATACGGAAAAACAGCTTTAGAAAAATTTCAACAAGCTCATATTGTTGTGATTGGCATCGGTGGTGTGGGTTCTTGGGTTGCTGAAGCACTCGCAAGAAATGCCATAGGAAAAATCACATTAGTTGATATGGACGTTGTTGCAGAATCGAATATTAATCGCCAATTACCCGCTCTATCCAGTACATTGGGTCGAAATAAAATTGAAGTAATGGCTGATAGAATAAAGGATATAAACCCCGAAAGTGAAGTAATCACTATTGATGATTTTGTCAGCGAAAACAATGTAGCAGAAATACTTTCAACAGATGCTGATTTTGTTATTGATTGTATCGATGATTCACGTGTCAAATCAGCCATGATTGCATGGTGTAAACGTCAAAAGATAAAAATTATTACCTTGGGTGGAGCAGGAGGACAAACAAACCCGAGTTTGATACAAGTGTCTGATTTAAGTAAAACAGAACATGACCCCTTATTATCTAAAACACGTAAATTATTACGCCAGAATTATGGTTTTACTAAAAATGTAAAACGCCATTTCTCAATACCCTGCGTGTTTTCATCTGAACACTTAAAATACCCACTTATTTCTGGAGAAATATCAAATGAGAAACCAACAGGAGAAGCGGCACTCTCTGGTCTTAGTTGTGCAGGGGGTATAGGTTCATCAGTAATGGTAACAGCCACCTTTGGATTCGTTGCTGTGGCTTATGTATTGGGGAAAATAGGGACTAAACCCTAATTTAGAGGAATTTATTTAGCCTTTTTCATTCGTCATCTCTCTGTGTGTAAAGGTATTATAAACTCATAAGCCTTCTATAAATTTAAATGGTTCGGTATGGCGAACCTTTTCATAGCATTTTTACATTTTGTATTTTTGTGTGAAACGCTTAAGAGGGTCTTCAGATAAGCTGAAAGAGTGGGGGAAATAAGCTAATTGTGTGATACCGTAGCAATGTGTTATTTTTACAGCGCACCTGATTTTTTAATGGTAAATTCTATCAAAATTCTTTAACTATTCCGTGTGGTTAAGCCTATGCTCAGTAATCTTGATATATTCTTTAAAAAAAGAATAATAAAAGAGGTCACTCTATGTTAAAAAAAATTACAGTACTACTGCCTATTGTACTTATTTCTGTGGGAATGACTGGATGTTCAGGCACAAAGCCTCGACAAGTAAAGAAGAGTATGTCAGCATCCAAACAAATCGTTAAAGTACCAATGACATCAGCGACTCAAGCTAAAGTAGACTCTATTGTTTATGAAAAACGTTCTCCTAAACGAAATATACGTAAAGCAACGAATCCACGTAGAAACAATGTAGGCCATTTTTCGCGCAAGCTATCAAATGCTGCCTTACAACGCCTACAATCACGTGTTAGATACGATGGTAAATATGTAAAAATTGCTTATCCGTGGGGTGATGTACCTTCAAATATTGGTGTATGTACCGATGTTGTTATTCGCTCTTACCGCAAACTGGGCATCGACTTACAAAAAGAAGTGCATCAGGACATGACAGCTGCATTTAATTCTTATCCAAATCCACGCAAATGGGGTTTATCACGCCCTGATACTAATATTGATCATCGTCGTGTTTATAATTTAAGAAAATTTTTCCAACGCAAAGGGGCGGCGCTACCAATCACACGTAATCCACGCGATTATAAACCGGGCGACTTAGTGACTTGGATGGTTGGACCTGATTTACCTCATATTGGCGTTGTTGTCGATAGACCAAGCCGTGCTGACCCTAATCGCATGATGATTGTGCACAACATTGCACGGGGACCTCAGATGGAAGATGTTTTATTTAGATTCCCAATTACTGGGCACTATCGTTATACATCAGCTCACGTAGGTAATTCACCACAGACTTACTATGCTTCGCGTCAACCACAGCCTCGTCGCAATCAGATGAGTCGTGCGCAATTGCTTCAAGCGGCGCATTTATTGGGTGCTGGCACTCAATCAAGGGCAATCCCTCAAGGGGGGACACAGGTAGTATCAAATACAGACTTAATGAATAATGTCGTTAGCCTAAAAAATGTATCGGCGCCTGTTGTTAAAGTAAAAAATAGGACTATGGAGCTTGCTACATTAACCAATGATGAGATCAGCGCTCTATTGATCAAGTAATATCGTTCATTGACGTTAATTCAGTAACCTGACTGAATGTTTATAACAAAGCCCGAGCACCCGAAATGTCTCGGGCTTTTTTTATCCCTTTAAAATAATCTCAAACTCCCATCATTCTCGTGCAAAGCACCTTCGAATAGATTATCTTACTCTTTTGAATAGACTGTTTGGAGCAATATCATGGCTAAAACCCCCTCTACAATGTTAAAACTTGGTACAAAAGCACCTGACTTTTCATTAATTGAGCCGGCAACAGGCCGTATGATTTCTTTAGCAGATTATAAAAATGAAGCCATTTTAATTGCATTTATTAGTAATCATTGTCCCTATGTCATCCTTATAAAAGAGGCACTGGCAAAGTTTGCCAAAGATTATCAAAGCAAAGGATTAAAAGTCATCGCTATCAATGCGAATGATATTGAAAATTACCCAGACGATAGCCCAGAGAAAATGATTGAAGATGTAAAAACTTATGATTACACCTTCCCTTATCTTTTTGATGAGTCACAACAAACAGCGATCGCATATCAAGCGGCGTGTACCCCAGACTTCTTTATGTTTGATGCAAACCATGAACTGTATTATCGCGGTCAATTCGATGATGCACGTCCCAATTCAGGTATTACTGTTACGGGAGATGATATGGTTAATGCCGCTGAATCCTTATTAGCAGGCAGACCTCAGCCCGCCAACCAAAAGCCCTCATTGGGTTGCAATATTAAGTGGAAAGTGGGCAATGAGCCTCAGTACAGTTAACACAGTGTGTTTAATTGCAGAAGTGGTCTGCTTTTTTCTTCCTAAATAAACATGAATTTCTTCCAACAATCTTTCGATAACGCTATCTGGGACATTGTTTCAAAAATACCTGCTGGACGTGTCATGAGCTATGGTGAAGTTGCCCGCGCAGCAGGGTACCCCAAACATGCTCGTATGGTTTCACGTGCGATGAGTCGATCCAAAGACTTACTCCCTTGGCACCGTGTCATAAAAGCAGATTACACAATTGCTTTTGACGTAGGCAGTGAGTCTTATGAAAAACAAAAGGCTTTACTATTAAACGAAGGGGTTTACATCAAACAGGGTAAGGTTGTTCCCATTACCTCAGATAAAAATAGAGTACTTGATGAAGTATTGTGGGGCCCCGTCGAAGATAACGACGAATAGGTGAAGGCTTTGATAAACCTACTGAGTGTGTCAACTTCAAGGCGTACGGCGTACAGAAAGTGGCGTTTACACGGAGTAAATGAGCATTTCGAGCACCGTGCAACGCAGAAATTGGCTCGCGCAGGTGATTTTGCAAAGCCTTCTAGGTATCAATAAGAAAAAAGCCTTATAAGTAGGGGGGTGTGCAGGGTCGACGCATTAAAATTCCTACCCGAATAGTACCTTAGCCCGAAACTCATCATTCCAAGCTGCTTTGAGCTTTTTCTGCTTGATGCTTATTTTGGAAGGCTCTTGTTTCAAAAGATTCAAACAGGTATGTCTGAACATCGACATATGCGCAGGTGCATGCCTTGAGTGTATGTGGCTATCATCTTCTCTAAATACCACATCTAAACACCAGTGTAATTTGTTTTCTATGCCCCAATGGCTACGAACTGCATGAGCAAATTGCTCAACATCACATGCCATAGAACTAATAAAATAACGGGTTTCTTCGCTCACTTTGCCATTCACTGTGCTATGTCGCGTGACTTTACCGATGGTAGTTAAACCACACCATTCCTCTGCCCTATGCAGCGTTTTAGGCGCATGCGTTAGTGAGTAATGACGAACATCGGTGCGACCATGGCTGGTTTCTGTCTCTGTGTAGGTATGCATAGATTGTGAGTTATCATCACTGTGTATTTGGCCCAATACCAATTGATTTGATGCACCTCAAGCACTGACCATATGCAACCCTGCTAAACCATGTTGTTTATCTTGACTACCTTTTGCAGCTTTACCATCAATGGCCACAATTTCAGGCATATCTTTACGGATGCTGTTCACCCACGCAATAAAAGCGGATTGTAACGCGGCCGGAGGCAGTCTCATCAAGACATAACGAATACAGTCATGTGAAGGAATCCCATTGGGTAGGGAGAGAAAGGACCTAAGCCAAGCCTCTTTATTACGCCCAAATTCTGCAATTGAGTTGAAACTATCCGCTCCACTAGCATAGCACAGATGCTTAATGTGAGAATATCTGTCAGTGAATAGAGCTTTTTACGGTCAATACGTGGGTCTTTGATGTAAGATAAATGGTCTGTAATACAAGTGCTCATGAAATACTCCTCTAGATTCAGCGAAGAATACGCCATAACTGGCTATAGAATATATAATTTTAATGCGTCGGCCCTCTGGGGACAAGACTGGTAGTTTTTAAGGGCGCATAACGCAGAGTTCACCGGCCGGCGAGTCCGGTGAAACTTGTTATAAATGTATGCCTATTTCTGGTAACTCTGTTAGAAGTTGATTAATTTCTATCTCAGGGTTTAGTTTCTTCGCAAGCGCTTCATTAAATTGACCACTTAATATTTTAGACACTGTTTCTAAATCTATTTCTCGCTCATAGTATTCAGTTGCCCAGCTTTGATAGTCACTTGCTTCCCAATTAGAGACAGTTTCTAAGTCAATTAAATAGTTAACTGAATTGCCGTGTTTTACCCATTGTGAGTTTTCTAGAAACCAAATGCATGTTGCTTGATCCATACTAAAAGCAGGCTCTGTGATGAAACTCGAAAAGCCACTAGAAGCACTATTTTTAACTGATTCTAATTCAGACATTAGACCGTCTTCTGGGCTTAAACATTTGTAGCCAGCCAATTCTCCTGAAGTCCAAAGAAACCACTCACCACCAGACCCATCACGAAGTGAGCTCATTTCCTCAGTATCAGACCACTTTATATTGTAAGAGAAATATCTGTATTCCCACTCTTGCTCAATAATTGCGTCTAATAGCGCTAGAGCTTTTAATTTATTGCGTAACTGTTTGATCATAATTATTTACTTATAACGAGGCTGTAGAAAAACCTCCATTTTGACAAAAACGCTTATTTTTTGAGTTTTAAAATGTTACAAAAAATAATAACGAATAGAGACCTTTGCACGAAGCGTATAGCACGAGAAATGAGAATAATTTTCCAGAATTTTTATAAAAATAAGGGTAATAGCGGGGGTATTGACTGCATTTTCAGGAAGAGCCACCTCCCTACTTATAGCGACTTTTTATATTGATAACAGTTAAAAAAAGACTGGATAAACCACATCCATTATTTTGAGCGGCAATTACTTACCATCGCAGGCAGTATCGAAAAACTCCAAAAATTGGCAGAGCAAACCTCATACCGTTGGATTAAAAACATGGGAAAAGCCTTTCGGCCACTTCCCATCTAGATTTTTATTTAAACCCAACCTAATACAGCTCACTACCCATTGAGAGAACGGGTAGTGCGAGCAAATAATGTATTTACCCTGTTTTCAGCTAGTATTCTTCAGTGATGTAAACATCGCCACCAAAAAATAGTGACCCCTCGGCAAAGATAACACCAATATTTTTAGCATGATAACTTCTTAGTTTTGTGTGAGGTGAGACAATTCCGTTAGAAACAAAACTAGTGATACATTCTAATTTTAATACGTCGTTATAAACACCACTTGCTAAGTTATAATTAGCAGCAGCAGTTGCAAGATCATATGAATCAAAATGCTCTAATACAATACAGGTAGCATTTTGATTGATTGATGTATCTCCAAGTGCTGAGGTGAAATCTGCATCAAGAATGGTATCGCCAACACTGATGAAACGTTTGTATGATCGTGAGGCATTCGCCTTGATAATAGTTTCAGTAATGTCATTATCATTAATTTTGTAAGTTTTGATTACTTCGTTACTTGTAAATTCTTTTATAAAAGTACCATCTGCAGAAGTGAATTTTCTATCTAAAGGAGTAAGTACTTGTTCTCCTGTTTCTTTTGTGTAGAACTTCTCCATAAAACTGACTTCTCCATTACTTCTTAATACATTAGTGTGAAATAAATATTTAGAAAAATCATAGTGATTACTGGTATTGGTATTGGTATTGGTATTGGTTTCCGAATCTGAACTACCACCACCACAAGCTGTTAAAGTTAGGCCTAACAATAAGGCAAAAAGAGTAGCGGTTACTTTATTATTTAATATCATGCTATAGTTCTGTTGGTTAAATGGTTTGATATAATTACATAGTATGTCAAACAAATCTATAAAATAATAAGTAGGACAACCAGACGTTCACACCTCAAAAACAACGGTTCATCGCTCTTGTAAGTCATTGATATAAAGTCGATGAATGGTTGATAATAAGTGAAATATCAAATACCAACAGCTTTAGAGAAACTAAATAACAGCATCTTCTATGGAACGCAAAAAACCAGATACCCAGAATTCTAGTAAAAAGTGCTCACAAGTAGGGGGGTGGGTTTCTCTTCTGAAAAGTACTTTATTTATTAACGCTTTTTATCACTTAAACAGTTTTTTACATTTTGTTGATTCAGTAATAAAGCCACAATAATGAGAATAATCGGAGTGATAAATGCACTAAGCGATGAAATTGAAGACATGCTACTCGCTGCATTCGCCGCATTGGGTTCCATATTCGCCAACATTTCATCCATCATGCTTTTAGTGTAGAAGAAGGTAAAGATACTCGAGATAATGGTAAAGATGGTATAGAAGTTAAAGTGACGACGACCAATATCTAAATAATTAAGTAGTTTAATACCAATCCAGATGGCCCAGCCAGATACTAAAACAGACAGTATCGTAGTACTTATAAGGTAGGTTTTACTCATTCCTAGTAAATTTAAATCTTGGGGAATAATGTCCAATGTGTTTGAAACAATCGTCATGGATGCTAAGCCGAATAGACCAAAAAGTAAGCCTAAAGAACCCAAGATAATTGAAATAATTCCAATAACTTTGGGTATACCGCTACGTTCTGTTAAATGGTTGTTAACATCAGACTCTGGTGGTACATAGGGGTTATTTGTATTATCGTTCATGATAAATCCTCGTAATTAATTGTCGTTAGGTGTTTAGTATTAATTTTGTGTTGCTATACAGCATAGTACAGCATAGTAACGGTTTATAGAAATCATCTACAGAACACACTGATTATTACTAAAATAATTGAACTCTTTCTATTGTTTTTGGACAGACAAGGTACTTATTTTACATTCTTTAAATATGTACTTCTCCGATTTCAGCGTTTTGGTTGGACTAAATTTCTTTAAAATTGAAGAGTGTATTTTTTATTTTTTGAGTACTTGAAGTAATTAAAGGATGGAAAATAGCGGAGCTATTGATCACTTTTTAGGAAAGAGTGGAGAAGTTTAAGTTATTTTTATTCGTCATATCTCTTCGTGAAAAGGTTTCATTAAAATCAAATAGCTTCATGGTTTAAGCTATCCGACACAATTACGATCATTTTAAACAGGGGTACAATAATGATGAAGGTTTGTTTCGTAATGTTGCTGTTATTTGCAACATCTGTGAGTTTTGCCAGTCCAGTTTCAGTAACTCATACTCATAATGGGAGGTTACATACGCACGTATTACCTGCTGAAGGGATTGCACACAGTCATGGTGGGTCTGTTGGACAGGCAGTACCTAAGGTTGTAAAGAAAACAGGCACGCTTGTTTATGGTGGTAATAAACAAGCGGTTAAGCCTGACTATTATGATTTTTCGTCTAGTCGTCATCAGCCTGCCGTTGTAACAAATGCTGATTCTAGTGTATTGCATTCTCATGGTGGCAGAAAACACAGTCATTCTTTACCTGCTCAGGGCGTGGCTCATCGACATGGTAGAGGTCCATTGGGTAGTAGGGTTAGTGCTAATATACGATCAAATCACTCAAGTAATCAAAGTCAGTCGGAGAATAATGGCTTAGTGTTTAGCCCAAGTAATACAGCACAACATACACCGATGCGTAGTATGGGTCATACGATGAGTGCAATAAATGGTTCTAATAGTCATTACAATAGAAGAAATGTTGTTAAAGGTGATATTTCTTGTAGAGCAGGGCAATCTAATTGCAACGTGTGTGCAGCAAATGTTCAACAACAATTTAAGCGTGCGGCAGCGAATCAAATCAGATGGAAAACTAAGCCATGGTCGTTTGCTTGGCCACAAACGTATCCACCGCATAATTTGAGACCATTAGATATTTTTAATGGTAGTCCTGCACATGCATTGGGTATTCCTCGTTCACATATACAAGGTTTTGTACGCACCAATTCAGCACTTTATCCTTATGCTGGTAGTCATAGTCATAAAAAACAGGGGGGTATTTTTGTTGTAAAGCAGGGAAGTGATGGAAAAAAGTTTCTTTCAACATTGCATCGAACCAAAGGCAGGCATCCGAGTGGCGTGCACATTATTGGTAAATATTTGGTGTATGGCTTAGGCAATCGTCTTTATTTCAAAGATATGAATAGTCGTAATCAGGAAGATGAATTTAGTTTGCCCGTTAGCAAGGCAAATTTTGGTGGTGGTTTAGGGATTGTGAAATTGGCAGATAATCGTCACCTTGTTGTTACTACAGGGCCGGGTGGTCAAAAGTCGAGACCACGTTTTAATCGTTTTTATATGCTAAAGACTGTAAATGGTCGTCCTTCATCATTGAAACTTGTTAATGAATCATCGGTTAAAAAACCATCGCAATGGCCTAGAGGTTTCGCTTTTTCAGAGAATCTTTCGTTAATTACAGAATGTGGTACGGGGGATATTTATGCCGTACATACGACGGGTGATGAAAAGGGAATATCCGCTATCAGAGGTAATGGCTATTGGAAGCTATCAAAATTAGTGCAGCACGGTAGTAAGCTGGACTTAAGCCCCGTTAATGCCTTCATGTCGAGGCAAAATATGACAAATTGTAATATGAGGGCTGCGGCAACGGTGGGTGTTACACCACAGAAACGTCTGGAGTTTAGTTGTCATGGTTATGCTAAAGACCCTGATGGATCAGGCTTTAATGTCTTGGGTCATTCCAGCAGAAATAAAGACAAGTTTTATTTTAGAACAGGAACGGTTTTCTAGTTCATTTTGTTCTGAGTGTAAATCAGGGTGAGTAGTTATTTGTCACCATTTTTGGATTATTGACCCTGGATATAAGAATGCTTTGAATATGTTTCGGAGCATTCTTGTTTCACCATTAGTACGAACGAATGGCGCGACGATCTCAAACAGCTGACTAAGTCACCGTAAAGCTGAATAAATACGAATAAAGTCTGATTAGGTCTTTTAAAAAAGCCTCAGCAAACTTATTATAGCCACTTACCCCTTTCTTACTCTTGAAAAGATAATTTATTCGCTATGTTAATACTCCCTGGTAGTCGTGCATTTTCTGATTTCAATAAAAATAAACTCCTAAATTCATTACAGGATTCCATTCCTGAGTTGACGGATATTCATGCTCGTTACTGGCATTTTGTCAAGATATCAGAAGCATTAACAGAAGAAGAAAAAGAGATACTTACCGAGTTATTGCATTACGGTGAGCAGGATAAGGTAGAAAAGCCACGTGGAGAGTTATTTTTGGTAACACCTCGTCCCGGAACTATTTCACCGTGGTCAAGTAAAGCGACAGATATTTTACATAACTGTGGCATGAATAAAGTGGTTCGAGTAGAAAGAGGGGTTGCTTACTTTGTTGAATATAAAAATCATTCAATATCACTTACTGAAGAACAACGTACCTTTTTAAGTAACCAGATCCATGATCGTATGATTGAAGTGGTCATGGAGGATGAGCAAGATGCGATTATCCTGTTTAATGATGCTGAGCCAAAACCACTCACGACAATTCCATTGGGCGATGATGCACTGGCTGCATTAAGTCGAGCCAATATTGATTTGGGCTTGGCGCTGTCAGATGATGAGATTCAATACCTTGCAGATAATTATGCAGACTTAAAGCGTGATCCTAGCGATGTTGAATTAATGATGTTTGCACAAGCAAACTCAGAACATTGTCGTCATAAAATATTCAATGCTGATTGGGTGATTGATGGCAAGAAACAAAATCAAACACTGTTTGGTATGATCAAAAATACCTATAAAAAATCACCAGAAGGGATACTCTCAGCGTATCACGACAATGCCTCCGTAGTTGAAGGCTCGCTGGCAACAAGATTTTTCCCAAATAGTGCTAATCAGGAATACGGTTATTCAGCAGAGCCTGTACACATGTTGATGAAGGTGGAAACGCACAATCATCCTACAGCAATATCACCTTTTCCGGGTGCAGCTACGGGGTCTGGTGGTGAGATACGTGATGAAGGCGCTACAGGAAATGGCTCTAAGCCCAAAGCAGGTTTGTGTGGATTTTCTGTCTCTAACTTGAAAATACCAGAATACCCAATGCCGTGGGAAATTGACCATGGAAAGCCTTCTCGTATTGATAGTGCTTTGGATATTATGCTTGAAGGACCTATTGGTGCCGCAGCCTTTAATAATGAATTTGGCCGACCTAATATAAGTGGTTATTTCCGTACCTATGAAGCTGAGGTGCCGGGCGCAAGTTCTGAAAAAGAGCTACGTGGGTATCATAAACCCATTATGCTGGCGGGTGGTTTAGGCAATATTCGTCAAAATAATATTGACATGAAAGACATTCCAGTAGAAACCCCGATTGTTGTATTGGGTGGGCCTTCCATGTTGATTGGTTTGGGTGGTGGTGCAGCTTCCTCTATGGCAAGCGGTACGAGTACTGAAACCTTAGATTTTGCATCGGTACAACGGGGTAATCCAGAAATGGAGCGTCGAGCACAAGAAGTCATTGACCGTTGTGTGGCAATGGGAGATAACAACCCGATTCTTTGGATTCACGATGTTGGTGCGGGCGGGGTTTCAAATGCTATTCCTGAAATTGTAAATGATGCGGGGCGTGGCGGAAAATTTGAAATCCGTATGCTACCTAACGATGAACCGGGAATGTCACCAATGGAAATTTGGTGTAATGAAGCACAAGAGCGTTATGTGTTAGCCATTGATGCAGACCGTTTAGATACATTTAAAGCATTATGTGAACGTGAGCGAGCTATTTATGCCGTCGTTGGTACAGCGACAGAAGAAAGGCACTTGCTCGTAGGTGATGCACTGTTTGAAAATAATCCCGTTGATATGTCGATGGACATGCTACTTGGCAAACCACCTAAAATGTTGCGTGAGGTTCACCATAAAACCTTCCATAAGCCAGAGCTTGAACTAGATGAAATCAAGCTGGATGATGCCATTGAGCGTGTATTGCGTTTGCCTGCCGTTGCCTCTAAATCATTTTTGATTACGATTGGTGATCGCTCCATTACTGGCATGGTTAATCGTGATCAAATGGTTGGTCCATGGCAAGTGCCTGTTGCGGATGTTGCCGTAACTTGTGCAGACTACGTGGGTTATAACGGTGAAGCAATGGCATTGGGTGAGAGAACCCCGATTGCCTTGGTAAACCCGCCGGCATCAGGGCGAATGGCAATTGGTGAAGCAATTACCAATATTGCCGCCGCAAGAATTGGCAGTATTTCTGATATTTTTCTTTCAGCAAACTGGATGGCAGCCGCAGGTTACGAAGGCGAAGATACGGCACTATTCGATACTGTTAAGGCAGTCGGTGAAGAGCTTTGTCCGCAACTGGGTATTGCCATTCCTGTGGGCAAAGATTCATTATCAATGAAAACAGTTTGGAATCAACAGACAGATGATGGCTCAATTGAACGTGAAATGGCAGCACCGCTATCGCTCATCACAACGGCATTTGCAATTGTCGATGATGTACGTAAAACACTCACTCCCCAAATTCGAACCGATAAAGGGGACTCTGATCTTATTCTGATTGATTTGGGTAAAGGTAAAAATCGTCTTGCAGCTTCGGCCTTATCGCAGGTCTATTCACAAGTTGGCGCACACACACCTGATGTAAATGATCCACAGGCATTGATTAGTTTCTTTAAAGTGATTCAGGAATTAAATCAAGAAGGTAAGTTATTAGCCTACCATGACCGTTCTGATGGTGGCTTGCTTGCGACCTTGTGTGAAATGGCATTTGCAGGTAAAACAGGCATCACGATTCGTCTTGATGATATTGGTGAAACACCACTAGAAGCCTTATTTACTGAAGAATTGGGCGCGGTGATTCAGGTTCATCACACTGATGTTGAGGATGTGTTGTCGGCCTTACGTGAAGTAGATTTGGGGCATAGCTCTCATATTATTGGTAGGCCAAACCTCAAAGAATCTGCTACTGATACTGACCAGATTACGTTTACATGGGCACATGAAACCATTTACCAGGCTCCTCGTGCAACGCTACATAAAATATGGGCAGAAACAAGCTACCGTATGCAAGCATTACGAGACAACGACCAATGCGCTAAAGAAGAATTTGAAAAACTCGATGATGATTACCGTGATACTGGTTTAATAGCAGAAGCCAGTTTCGATATAGAGGAAGATATTACCGCCCCTTATATTCACACCGGAGCAAGACCCGCTGTTGCCATATTGCGTGAACAAGGTGTAAACGGTCAGCAAGAAATGGCGATGGCATTTGATCGTGCGGGTTTCCGTGCGGTGGATGTACACATGACTGATATTATTTCTGGCCGTACCTCACTGGATGATTTTAGTGGCATGGTTGCCTGTGGGGGCTTCTCCTATGGTGACGTATTGGGTGCAGGTGGAGGATGGGCAAAAACTATCCTGAATAACTCACGTGCTAAAGATGAATTTAATGCCTTCTTTGAGCGCAATGATGTTTTCGGCTTAGGTGTCTGTAATGGCTGTCAAATGCTGTCACATTTACGGGACTTAATTCCAGGCGCAGATCATTGGCCAGAATTTTACCGTAACCAGTCAGAGCAATTTGAAGGGCGTTTTGCGATGGTAGAAGTTGTGGACTCACCTTCAATTTTACTCAAAGACATGCAAGGCTCAAAAATGCCAATTGCCGTTGCCCACGGAGAAGGGCGTGCTGTTTTTACAGGCTCAAATACAGCAGAAAATGCATTAGACAAGCATCTTGTGAGCATGCGATATATTGATCATAACAGTCAGCCAACACAACATTACCCAGAAAATCCAAATGGATCGGAGCAGGCTATCACTGGTTTAAGCAATGCTGATGGGCGTTATACGATTATGATGCCGCATCCAGAGCGTGTAGTGAGAACAGTAAGTCATTCATGGCACCCAGACGATTGGGGAGAAGATAGCCCGTGGATGAGAATGTTCAGAAATGCACGAGTTTGGGTTGATTAATCAGCAATAGATGCGATTAGCCACCCCCCTACTTACAGACATTAATTTATATCTACTAAAAAAATGCCTATAAGTAGGGGGGGTGGGGTCTAGGGTCGACGCATTAAAATTTCTACCCAAATGGCACCTTAGCCCAAAACTCATCATTCCACGCTGCTTTGAGCTTTTTCTGCTTGATGCTCATTTTGGAAGACTCTTGTTTCAAAAGATTCAAACAGGTATGTCTGAACATCGACATATGCGCAGGTACATGCCCTGAGCGTATGCGGCTATCATCTTCTCTAAACACTACATCTAAACACCAGTGTAATTTGTTTTCTATGCCCCAATGGCTACGAACTGCATGAGCAAATTGCTCAACATCACATGCCATAGAACTAATAAAGTAACGGGTTTC
>PDWI01000140.1_pt1 | contig 101991 bp, 98 predicted proteins | sample 1430891 | NCBI WGS metagenome assembly PDWI01 (sample SAMN01162508, study PRJNA174530) | Oral metagenome, whole genome shotgun sequencing project. | biome: Marine environment; feature: Marine mammal; material: Swab sample of the gingival sulcus; isolation source: swab sample of gingival sulcus... | reverse complement strand
ATTTCGACCGGGCTGCTTGGGCGAGTCGGTTGCTTATGCGAGCAGTAAATCTTTGATTTACGACCAGCACCAGTAAACGGAACGTTTACGACCAGACCGAAGCGTTAGCGAAGTGGAGAAATCTCAGGTTTTCCTTTCAACTTTCAACTTTCCACTCGTCAAGCGATTGAAACGCGACTGAGGTACCCGAAGATACGGGCGGCGAAGCCGTGTTTGCGAAGCAAACATAATGAGTGACTGAATCGCTCTGCTTTACCGTTTCGCTAGGGCAACCTGCCAAAGGCAGAACGCCTACGCGAAAGATAAAGCGCCGCCGCGCACTGGCGTCGCTGACAATCGCGTGCCATGTCATTTCGACTGAAGCGCGAAGCGCGGAGTGGAGAAATCTCTATTGAATTAAAGAGTATTATCGATATCTCTTCTATTATAAAGTATTCTGCGAACTTCCATTGTATTATCGATTACAACATAGAATATTGAAAAATTACGCACATTAATCCTATAATAATGGTGCAGGCGTTGTTTTTTTGATTGATATCGTGGAAAGCTAAGTGGCATTTCAAGGCGTTTTAGTATTGCGTATTCAATATCATCAATTAAACAGTTTGCCGCGTCAGCATTTTTAAGTGTATTAACAATATAATCCACTATAGCATTTAAATCATCTTCAAAAATTGGCAGAAAACGAAGTCTATAATTTTGATGCTTCATTAACGCGACCTCTTATGCGATTAAATAGTTCACTTCTAGTATAGCGTTCAGTTGAATTTTTAGCGAGTTTATCTGCTTCATCTAAATAACTTTCAACGTCATTCGTTAAGTGCGAGTACTGTTCGATACTCATTAAAACCATAGAACCGTGACCATTTTTAGTTAAAAAAATTGGTGCGTTTGTAGTATTAAGTTCTTTTTCGAGTTCATTAAATTTATTTCGCAAATCTGAAACGGGTCTTATGTTTATCATAAAAAACCTCCTATACTTAATATTATCATAATTTTATCATAATATTATCACGCCGACAATCTTATTGTTTATTTTTCTTGTGTGCAACTTTTTGAACCTGTCGGAAAACCCGACAACTTGATCTTTTATTTACCGTTCAGGGCTTTAAGCAATCAATTTATAATGGTACAATTAATTTTAGAGTGCCAGGCTGCCGCTCAAAGATTTTAAAATTCAGCTGATAACAAAAGACGTCGCCCTAGTTACTTACATTAGTGAAATACAATATAATGAACTAGAAGTAGGCAATCGTTGTTCTCTCTGGTTGAAAACAGCTACTGGTTGGCAGATTAAGTTCCATCAAGGTACTATCGTTAAATCAGTTTAAAGTTGTACATTGAAGCAACGAAGATTTTCTAGGTCTAATCTTTTTTATGAGAAACTTATATCTGAAATACCCAAGCGTTTAAATTTTTTGGCATAATAAACCTATAATGTTTTTAAAGGGAAAATGTGCAGAAGAATTACTTAAAAAAATAAGTCGTGCAAACGCGAAAGAGGTGCAACTTCATTTGGCAAAAGTAACAAAAAATTATAAAAGAGGAAATGAAAGGCGTTCAAAATATTAAAAAAGCAGTTTAATAGGGCAATTTTTCAAAATGATGCCTTATTTATAAATGCCACCACGACTATCGATGTCAAAGACAATGATGACTATTTCTTTTTCAACAACTCGAAAAATCGCCCTGTATTTGCCAATGCGTATGCGATAACTATCGTCTTGGTTTCTCAACTTTTTAATATCATACCTAGTGAAGTTATTTCTTTCTTCTGCAATTTCGATAAACGCTTGGTAAAATTTTAGACCGATTTTTTTGTGTTTTAGCATAAATTTTTTAGCCGGTTTCTGAAATATTAGTTTATAAGAAGTCATCGATACTTAATTCCTCGCCATCTAAATTATTAAAGTTGATGTTCAAGGCGTCAATTTCGCGTTGTTCTTCTTCAGAGACAAAATCTAAATGTGCATTTAAAAAATTAACAAGATCTAGTTCTTCTTCTCTGTGAATATAGTCAAGCGTCGCTTTTCTCAGTATTTCAGAAAACGAGTAGCCGTTTTTTCTGGCAAAATCGTAAATAATTTGATATTCACTATCCGCTAAAGATATATTTTTTCTAATCATAATTATCTCCATAAAGTGTGTATATTGTGTATTATACACACCGTTTGACGATAATGCAAGTTTTTTTACTTAGATTAAAACGTATGAAAAGTATATGATATAATTACTATTAAGGTGCCAAGTTGAATGGTAGAGGGTAGAAAGCGGATTAGAAAGAAAACTAACTGAAATTGGTACTTAAAAAGTTAATAGATAGTGTAGTATTGAACTGTATAATAGATGTGGGGTTAGATCGATGAACAATAAACGTATTTTAGTAGTGGCGTTGAGTATTATTTTGATAATGGTAGTTACTCATTATTTTTTTGAAGTGGTACCCGACTTACACTCGGCAGATAAAAATACCTTTGCGGCAACTTTACCGAAACTTGTACAAGAAAATAAAGTGGTTAAATTTTACTATATGGATAAAACTGCCGAAATCGGTGAAACCACCTATGATGAAGTGCCACACGTCGCGCCGCGTTCTTTAGAAATTTATGACGATGAATGTCAAAAAAACTTTATTGCTTACTATGCCGATAGATTACTAGGCGATCAAGCTTATTTGACGAATGTGGCATTTATTCGATATGATAAAACTCAAAATGAACTAATTGTCAATAAGGCCTATTCGCCCTTATCAATTTTAGTTGATGGTCGTGCCAATTCAATAGACCTACAAGGCGGCAGCTGTTCACTGGCTTTGGACAGACAAACAATTATGCAAAGAATAGCTAAAGACGACAGAAATCTACAAATATCAGAGGATGAATACTTTAATATGGAAAGTATGGCCTTATTTCCATCAGTTATTCAAAGTGCTGACGTAAACGGTGATGGCCACAAAGAATACCTATTAGAATACACTATAAAGAATGCTACATATAGTACCTACCTTACCAATATTATGGTTGTGGTCGATTATAAGAATGATTTTAAAATTGTAGATGCGTATTGTTTTGATATGAGTGATGGCTATAGCTATAAAGACGCAATTGACGGTTTCTTTTAACACATAAAAGTGCTGGGCTTATTTAATTGGAAGTATCTGAATTGACTACATCTTTATTTTAAGTTGTGTTATAATGTCTGTGAAAAATAGAATTGGTGGAGCGGGTGAGTTATTATGACTAAAAAAATGTATACAGTAACGCTTTTGCTGATAATGTTAATAATTGTCGTGCTGCTCGGCGCTGTCGGCAAGCTAATTTCAAGTGATAACTACTATTCGCTAATTGTCGTCGACAGCTATTCGGCCGAAAAGGGCTTTATCGCTGGCACAGTTTTACAATCTAACCACTTGCCGGAAAATAGCAAGGTCGATTTTGTGTTGGATAAAGCCAGCGTTGACGAAACGCTTTTACGAGAACTTGTTGGTGCTGCCAATGTTAAATTGAAAGTCACCTATCAAAGTTGTAAGAATCAAGAATTATTAAAAGAGCACCCTTTCAATCCAGTTGATTTACTCAATATTACGGCTATTGAATGGCAAAAGTAGTAGTAGAGCTGTCACAATTTTGACAGTTCTGTTTTCGTAGTCAAATGCAATGCGCACTCTATTTTGAGGCGATTTTACACAGTGCCATTTGGCGCGCCGTTTATAGATGTGGGGCTGATAGTGATGTGCGATATTAAAACCAAAAGTAAATTTGCAATACTGTTACTGATATTGCCCTTACTGCTTGTTTCTTGTTCAGAAAATAGCCGAGTAGAACAGGTTTATAGCGAACCGATTTTTGATGTCTCACTAAAAAGTAAAGACCATCTTTTTTTGGAAAATGTTGAAAATGAAACGGACTATTCAAACATAATCATTTATTCTGACTGTCAAGCATATCCAAATGATGCCACGGAAATAGCACTCGTTTTAACTGACAATAATATTGGCAAGGGTTTTTATTTTTACCCGATACCATTTATCGAAAAAAAACAAAATGGCGAATGGATCAGAATAGCCTATCGCGACCCGAGCGCAAATTATGAAAGCACTTGGCACTACTGTGCAATTGAAAATAATACAGCGCAATCAAATTCTACCATAGTGACACTATTAGCTGAATATTTAGAGGGTGGCTTTTCGACGGGCGAATACAAAGTTACCGTATATGTCGGCGATAAAAAAGTGTCTACGACATTTAAAATAAATTAGGATAGAAGCGAGCACCAAAAATAATGTAAGTGTTTTGTCGTTGTTGTTTGGCACTAGCTACGGGAGGAAAACTGTGAAAAAAATTCTGCTAAAAATAGCCGTGTTAACACTTGTTGTACTGTTATCACTCAATAGTTTTTGGCTGTTTGCCGATGCGGCGTTAAACTTATCTGAAATCGTCTATGACGACGCCGCCGCTTTTTATTTAAGCAGTTATAATGAAGTTGATGGCACAGTTGATTTGCTGCGCCTGAGCAAAGATTTTTCGAGTATCAGACGATTGACAAAAGCCGAACAGCGGCGTTTACTCGGCGATATTCGACTGTTGCAGGGCTTGCCCTTTGAAACCATAGTAACTGAAGATAGTGTACATTTAACTGAAGACAATCACTTTATCGACAGCGCCCGATTAATGCGAGAATTGGCAATCAATAATGGCTGGCTCTACGATACGGCGCGCGCTAGCAAGTTATTAGACATTCGTCAGTACGCTCAAGCGCTGGCTGATTATTACGCGGCAAACGACATGACAGCTGAAAAATCGCTCGACCCAGTGGTGCGCCGCTACCAATTGACAAAGGGCACTTTTTACCACAGTTTAAACTATATTGATGAAGAAGGTTCAGCGGCGTTTGGCTATTCAGTTTTTCCCAAAAATGATTATTTGCTCGTGCTAGACGGCGATCTAAAAATAGTTGAACTGGCCAAAGACTTTATGCTAAATAAACTTATCAGAGATGGTGCAGACGGGTATTGGCTAGTCGGCAACCGCCTCGTTTCGCGCTTCCGTTCGATTGCAACCGTTTATCATCTAACGGCAGATGGCGACGTAAAGCTGATCAATGACCTGTTTTTAGATTTGGTCGACCCGGCGATAGATGCCGAGCAAGTCGATCTCAATGTCAATTATTTAACGGTACGCGATGCCAATTTAGTCGCTGCCGTACAGCCACGCTATAGTTGGTTCGACCCGATGGTGGGCGATCCACCCGCTAAGTTTTACGATATTACAACTAATTTTAAATTTTCAGAGCGGCCAGAAAAATTGGCGCTTACTGAAATAAAAGGCGACACCTGGCCCACTAAGTGGTATGCTGGTGATAAAGACCATATTTATTATTTAGATGTCGAAAACAATCGACTGCACAATTTAACGACGCGCCAATCGCATGATATTGCAATAGAAATTGCCAAACCGCAGCATAAAGTAGGCGACATTGTCGGCGATGTTCTGCACACGGATATTGTCACCTATTTTAATGGACAACCGATTAACAGTGTAAATGTTGCCGGCAAAACTGCTATTGAAGTGCGCAACTTGGGTGCCTGCGGTTTTGCCATCGCCTTTGACGACGTCGCCAAACGGGTTATTTTGCTAAGCGGTCAGCCGTCTGATCAGCAAGCGCTTTATCGGCCCGCTGTGCACAATTTAAAAGTTGGCACGCCGGTTGGCCACCTTTTATTTACTGATATTGTCGTCTATCTCGACGACAAACAAATACCCGCCTATAACTATGACGGGCACATGGTGATTATGGTACGCGATTTAGCGGCGCATGGCTTTGTCGTCGATTATGACGATGCGCTACGTCGGGTAGAAATTGAAGAGAAATACGATGCAACAACTGAGCAGTAGTTGCCGCTTGCCGCTAAACGCCGCCGCCATTAAATTCAACTTTTTATTATTTTAGACAGTATGTTTTGACCACCCATTTGGCCAGTAATGGTTTTATTGGTATCGACGTAGCCGGCTTTTAAGTAGGCGCGATAGGCGTTATGATTTTTAAAATTGACAGATAAGACAATTTCAGTAATTGTCGGTAGTTGCGCTTTGACAAATTGTGCAGCTAATTGCATCGCCTCGCTACCAATACCCCTACCTTGATAGGCTGGATTTATAGAAAATGAGCGAACTAAAATCGAAGCGGGGTTATTGGTCAGAGCTAATTTATCGATACCGCTGTCGAGCACGAAGAAGCCAACCGGCTTCTCGTCACATAAAACCGTTACGAGGGTCTTTAATGGATCTAACTGATCGCGGCGTTGGTTGATGCAGTAATCAATATCAGCTGTAAAATCCGCTTGCGCTTTATTTAATTTGTAATTTAGGGCATTGAAATGGTCGCTATGAAATTTGACTAATTTTACCATTATATTCTATAAGTACTTTTCTAATATGTAGAACAGCATACATTAAAAAGATGAGGCTGTAAACAAAAAAATTAAATATTTGGCAATGTGGTTAGCTTTTGTATTGTCGCAGCAGCGTCGGCAAAAGTGCCAGGCTCAGCGTCGCCGCTACAATCATGGCCAACCACATTAAAATCGATACGTAAAAGTGCACTTTAAGTGGCGATAGCATCAGTGCCGATAGGGCCAGTGCAAAACCGAGTGCATTGGCGATAATCGGTCTTTCGACATAGTGATAGGTTTTGCTAAGAGCCACTTTTTTGCAAGTGGTGTTATTACTAAAGCTGTTGTAAACCGATACAAAGTGAATGGCGTAATCAATGCCGACACCAATTGTTATGCTAAAAATCGTCGCAGTAAACAGATTGAGCGAAATGCCGCTAAGCCCCATAACGCCGTATAAAAATAGTGCCGTTAGAACAATTGGCAAGAGCGCGATTAAACTGAGCTTAAATTTGCGCAAGCTCAACAATAGGGCCAACCAAACCAAGCCAAAGGCAATTAGCATACTGTATTTTTGACCGGCCAGCATTTGTTGATTGAGTTCGTACATATTCAGCTGCGTGCCGACCAATTTAATGCCGGGGAATTGTGCTACCGTCGCAATTAAGCGCTCAGTCGTTTGATTGGTTAAATCTTTCGGGTAAATAATTAATCTGATATAGTCGTCGCTAATCGCACTGCGGTATAGCTCAGACGATTTTATCATATCAAATGAAATTGGTAAATCGGCTGGCAAGTTTTGTTTGACGAGCGCAAAGATATCGAGTGGATTAATAACGCGACTGACGCGCGCATTGTCGATTAAGGCATTTGAGAAGTGGTCGATTTTATTTTTTGTCGCCTCATCAAATGGGTCAGTTTGGTAGGGTATTAGCGCGTAAAGTGGTACCGAGCCGCCATTAATTTCGATTAATTTATTAAAGTTTTGAGCGACGGCGGTGTTGTCTTTATAAAACATCAATTGGTTAAATTCGCTATTTAGCTGGCTGATACCATAGGCCGATACAAGGCAGATGACGGCGCTAAGCACAATGGCCGGCCAGCCGATTAATTTGGCAAAGGGCAATTTAATTGTTATCTTTGCGTTATTTTTTTTGATGGCTATACGCTCTAAGCTGTGAATGGTCGGCAGCATGACAAAGGTCATCGCACCGGCCAAGCTGATGCCAATCGATGTAAAAATTGCCAAGTCGTGTAGTGCCGGCGCGTTGAGCGATAATAGTGCAACAAAGCCGGCTACCGATGTAACGGTGGTAATAATCATCGGCATGCCAACCATTTTTAAGGTGCGGGCAATCGCCTCTTTATTATTTTGGCCATCAGCTAAATGCTCTTGTAGGTGGGCGTTAAAGTGCAGGCCATCGGCGCTACCGATGATTATTGTAAAAATGGGCGCTAAAATTGTTAAAATTGACAGTTGATGGCCCAAGTGGCCGGCGAGGCCGAGTGTCCAAATTGCACTGATAACGGCTGGAAATACCGATAGAATAGTCGCCTTGAGCGATTTCATCTGTATGTAAAAAACCGTAAATAAAATGGCGATGACGAGTGGTGGAATAAACAGCAAAATAGACAGAATATAGTCAAAAATTTTATTTTGCATATAGCTGTCGCCGGCAATGTAATAGGTGAGTTGGCGGGTTGTTAGCTCTTCTTCAATTTTTTGTAAATCTGTAAAGTCAAAGTCGTCATTTAAATGAAGCAGTATATTGACATAAGCACCTTTGGCAGTTTGTTTAAGTGGCGAAAGCTGTTCAATTTTTACTGGCAGACGATTGTAAAAGTTTAATCCATGAACACTTTTGACCGCACTCAAGGCAGCTGCCGACTTTTCAAAGTTGACGATATCAGCTCGGTTTGGCACGTCGTAGGCAATTGCGATAATCATTTGTTTGTCGTCGCCAAATTGTTCAGTTGCCAACTGGCTATTTGCCATGTATTGTCCATTTGTCAGCTTAAAGACATCAAAATTGGTCTTGATATTGATGCCCAAAATACCGGCCAGTGCCAGCAGACTGATAATGACAAAGCCAAATATTATTTTTTTGTTGTGTCGATAGATAAAGGCCGTGTAGTTGGTCATGGTTTTATAATTGTTTAGCGTTAGGGTTGCTCTGTAAGTGCTTTTTTAATACGTAGAGCAGCATACATCAAAAATACGAAACTGTAAATAAAAAAGTTAATAGTGCTCGGCGGGTCGGCATCGATAAGTTTAGTTTAACAAACAGTGCTATTAAAGTCAATTGCATTAGGCGGTCTGCGTCGAGTTACCAATAGTTATCCACCAATTGTGGACAACCTGTGGATAGTATTCGATTTATCAACTTTTTGCATTTTTTGAAATTTTCTATTTTTTTGAAATTTCTCTTAGGTAAAAATATATATTATCAAAATATGAATAATTATCGTTGCTTAACAAAATAAAAAATGCAAATATCGGGCGTTTCGTGTGTGACTGTGGTATAATGGTAAATATTATTACAGGTCACATTTGGCAACTTATCCACGAATTGTGTATAAACTGTTGATAACTTTTAGGATAAACGATGAAAAGACAATATCCAATTGGCGTGTTCGATTCGGGGCTCGGTGGGTTAAGTGTCGTACAGACCATCAGACAACTATTGCCCAATGAATCGATTGTCTACTATGGCGACAGCGCAAATGCCCCTTACGGTAGCAAGACGGTTGAGCAGGTTTTGCAGCAGAGCGAAAGCATTGTCAAACGGCTTTTAGCTGAACCCGTCAAGGCCATTGTAATCGCCTGTAATACGGCGACCAGCGCCGCAGCGCGTTACCTGCGCCAAAAATACCCCAATACAATTATTATCGGTATGGAACCGGCCATAAAGCCGGCGCTTGAGCAAGTAGCTGGCAAAATTTGCGTTTTGGCAACTGAAATGACTTTGCGCGAGGCCAAGCTCAATCGCCTGATTAAACAGCTGGCGGCGGGCCAGCGAATTGTCAAATGCCCAGCGCCGCAGTTGGTAGAATACGTTGAAGCCGGTGTCGATAATTCGGCTCAATTGACGCATTTACTAGATGAAATTGTCGGCGCTGACAAAAGGCAAGTTGCCGCGGTCGTGCTCGGCTGTACCCACTACCTATTCGTCAAGGACGCCATTCAAAATTACTTTACGGCACAAGTTAAACTGTACGACGGCAATGTCGGCACGGTATTACATTTAAAAGACAGCTTGAACAAGCAGCAGTTATTAAACGACCAAACGACCCAGCCAAAGCTGACAATTTACAATTCAGCAGGTCGGGCCTTGGTTGAACGCAGTTATCAGATTTTGGAGTGACAATGTACGAAAGACAACGCATTGAACGGGTCAGCCGAGAAATTGAACGCCTGCTGGCCGGAGATGACTTTAACGCCTTACAAAAAATTATTATCGAACAAAAATACCTCAGTGCCGCCAAGTCGATCGACCTGCGCCGCCTGGCGCGCAGTCAGCATAAGCCAATTAAGCTGATTAAGCGCGAAATAGAAAAAGCCGATCACAAATTGTATCGGCTTTTGAAAGAGCATTTGGTCGATGCCAGTGATGAATTAACGTTTTTTTATCGGGCAATTGAACAGAATTAAAGCGCCATTAAGTATTGTTTCAAGCGGCTTAGCCCCTCGCGAATATCATCTAATTTGGCGGCGTATGACAATCTGATAAAGTCGTCATTGCCAAAGGCGACGCCCGGCACCAATGCAACGTGCTGTTTTTCCAGCATGTCATCGCAAACCTTTAACGACAGCGACTGTTCGCTTACTTTAGAGCGATAATGGCCAATGTTGATAAAAATGTAAAAGGCGCCATCGGGCTGCACAATTGACAGGCCGTCAATTTGCGCTATCATGTCAATTGAGGCATCGCGTCTTGTCCGGTAAACCTTTTTCATCGCGGCGATATCGTCGGCACAGCGTTCTAAACCGGCAATTGCGGCGTGTTGTGCAATCGTGCAGGGGTGCGATACCAAATGGCCCTGAATGGCACTCATCGACTTGGCAATCTGCGGCGTCGTTGCAGTGTACCCCAAGCGCCAGCCCGTCATCGAGAGCGACTTGCTCATGCCGTTGACGACAATGGTCTTTTCTTTAATTGGCGCCGATAATTCCGCCACAGAAGTAAATGCATCTAAGTAACAAATGCGCTCGTAAATTTCGTCGGCGATAATGTAAATGTCATTTTCTAGACAGATTTCGACAATGGCTAAAAGCTCGGCTCTGTCGTAGACCGCCCCCGTTGGATTAGATGGATTATTGATAATGACGGCTTTTGTTTGGTCGTTTAGGGCGGCCTTTAATTGAGCGGGCGTCATTTTGAAGTTGTTGGCAAAGTCGGTTTCGACAATGCGCGGCGTAGCGCCGGTTAACTTGACAATTTCTGGATAACTCAACCAGTAGGGCGCCGCAATAATTACTTCGTCGCCCGGATTGGTAATCGTCAGCAGCGTATTGGTCAGCGAATACTTGGCGCCACTCGATACGACAATTTGTTCGGGCTGATAGTCAATTCGGTTTTCGCGCTTTAACTTTTGGCAAATTGCCTGGCGCAGGTCGAGGTTGCCAGCGGCGGCGTCATACTTGGTATAGTTGTTGTTAATGGCGGCGATGCCGGCATCTTTAACGGCTTGCGGCGTAAAAAAATCCGGTTCGCCGATGCTCAAGTTGATGACGGCAATGCCGTTTTTTTTCATTTGCTTGGCCTTTGTGCTAATGCCCAAGGTCAGCGAGGGGGTCAGCGACTGTACTCTATTTGATAACATAATAAACTCCTCTTTGTCATTTTATTGATTGTAACTAGATTATCAGAAAAAAGCCAATAAATAAAGGCCGTTTATTTAAATCTTGCAGCGATAGACTGTTTTTTTTTGCCATTTTGTGTCATACTAAGTGTAACGATAAATGGCACTACAGAAAATATAAGAGTAGGTTAGCTATTTAGCCAAGTTTGTCATTTCGAGTAAAGGCGCAGCCGTAATTGAGAAATCTTTGGTTTTTAAAACGCGATCTTTCGACTGCGCTCAAGATGACATACTATAAATGTTACATGGCTGAATGGTTACAAAGTAGGTATTATGTTAAACAGTGCAACTGGTTTTTTGATCTTTGTGATCTTTGTTAATTTTGTGATTTGGTTTTGGCTAAAACTATGGCGCGACATTAAAAGACAAAGTCGATCAGAAAGTGCAAACAGATGATGACACTACTCGAAAAATTAAAAAATGGGTTGGCGCGCGAGCGATTTTCGGCACATATGCCGGGTCATAAATATCGCGCGCTGCACGCGGCCAACTGGTATCAAGTTGATACGACGGAAATCGACGGCACCGACAATTTATTTGCCGCCGATGGTATTTTGGCGCAGTCGATGGCCGATATTGCCGCCATTTACGGCGTGGCGGCCACGCGTTTACTGGTCAATGGTTCAACTGTCGGCCTGTTGTCGGCAATACTGGCCAACAGCGCGCCGGGCGACACCATTTTAATCGGGCGCGATTCGCACAAAGCAGTCTTTAACGCCTGCCAGCTGGGCCAACTGAACAGTCAAACGGTTATGCCAAAATTGGCAAAATCGGGCATATCGCTCGGTTACGATTGCGACGAGATAATCGCCCAACTAGAACAGAATAGCGCAATAAAATTGGTCGTATTGACCAGCCCCAGCTATTACGGCTATACGACAGATGTTTCCAAAATTGTCGAAAAATTAAATGCTCGCGCCGGCTTATTAATCGTTGACGAAGCACATGGCGCCCATCTTAAATTTTGCCAAAACGGCGGCAGCACAGTTGAACAGGGCGCCCATATCGTCGTGCAATCGGCGCATAAAATGCTGGCCGCCCTAACGCAGTCGGCCATGCTGCACTATAATAACGGTTTGCCATCGGCTGTCATTGAGCGGGTCGACCACTATTTAGAAATGCTACAGAGTTCTTCGCCGAGCTATCTATTGATGAGTTCAATTGACTGCGCCGTAAAGGATATGCAAGCTAAGCGGGCAGAACACTTAAAATTTGAAAGGCAGCTTTGCCGTATCGTCGAAGCGCAGCTGAGCGACTGGCTGCCGACACAACTACCGCAAGACCGCTTTAAATTGTGGCTGGAAACGGCGCGCTGTGGCTACAGCGGCCTTACATTTGAAAAGCATTTGCAAGATGCCGGCATTTTTGCCGAGCTGGCCAACGACTGGGGCGTGCTACTATACCTTAGTCACTACAACACAGTGGCCGATTTAGAGGCCATTGTCGAGGCGGTTAAGGCATTTGCTAAAACAGCCCCCCATCCGGCGACGCCAATAGTGTTCAATCGCTCAACTGAGCGCTTGGTCGATACAAATGGTTACAATATTGTCGCGTTGCCACTTGAACGGGCGATTGGCTACTATGTCGCCGAAGATGTCATTCCCTATCCACCCGGTATTCGGCTGGTAATGACGGGCGAAAAATTAACGGCCGACCAAATTAAGACAATAATTAAGTTGCGCGCAGCAGGGCATACCATTATCGGTATGGCCGACCGCAGGCTGTTGACAATACGCGTATACGAGGAGATGTAATGGGCAAATTAATTACAATAGAAGCCAATGATGGCAGCGGTAAAGAAACGCAAAGCAAGCGTTTAGTTGAACATTTAAAGCAAGATGGTTACGACGTTAGACGCGTTACCTTTCCCAATTACGCCAGCGAATCATCGGCCTTAGTTAGAATGTATCTAAGTGGACAATTTTCTGAAAATGCCGACGCCGTCAGCCCCTATGTCGCTTCGGTCTTTTTTGCAGTCGACCGCTATGCGTCGTTTATGCGCGAATGGAAAGATTTTTACGACGACGGCGGCATCGTCGTCGCCGACCGCTATACGACGGCCAATATGATACATCAAACGGCCAAGTTGTCCGAGCAAAGAGAGATTGATAAATTCTTAAACTGGCTAAGCGACTTTGAATACAATATTATGGGCATACCGCGCCCCGATATGACCTTCTTTTTAGACGTGCCGGTCAGCCATTCGATTAAAGTCATTGAAGGGCGCGCCAATAAAATTGACGGCAGTGCCATTAAAGATATTCACGAGCGCGATCACAGCCACTTGTTGCGCGCTTATCAGGCGTCGCATATCGTCGGCCAGCGCGAGGGCTGGATACGCATCGTCAGTATGGCCGACGACGTCTTTCGACCAATTGAGGCAATTCACGACGATATTTACCAGCGGGTTAAGGCCACATTATGATGGGCGAAACATTTAACACGATCGTCGGGCACGACAATCAAAAACAGTACTTTTTAGAATTATTGTCAAAAAATAGAGTGGGGCACGCCTACTGCTTTAAGGGCGCTAGCGGCATTGGCAAGCGTCATTTTGGGCTGGCGCTGATACGCGAATTGCTCTGCGCCGGCAGGGCCGATGACTACGTTAAATTCGATAGCGCCAATCATCCCGACTACTTGGCAATTATTTCAGAAACGGCGATACTTACGGAACAAATTAATGCACTGCGCCAGTTTATTTACAAAAAGCCACTGATTGCAGCGCGCAAGGCGGTGCTGTTTGACGACGCCGCCAACATGAACGAGCAGGCTCAAAATAAGCTGTTAAAAATTTTAGAAGATCCACCGGGCAACGCCTTATTGCTGATGATTACCAGCCGACCCAATCAATTGTTGCCGACGGTGGCCAGTCGCCTGACCCAAATAAATTTTAATCCACTGACGCGCCCCCAAATGACGCGTTTAATCGAGCGACACAATTTGCCACTCGACGACGTTTTAGTCGACGTTAGTGCCGGCAGCTTTGGCAGCTATCAACGCCTGCAATGCGACGAGACATTTGCCGAACGCAGCCGCGCGACAATCGCTTTATTGGTCAGCGCCGCCCAAAAGGGTTCAAATCAATGGTTGCTCGATATTGGCCTGCTCGACCAATACAAAGACGACAGCAGCTATCTGTTTTATTTGCTGCGCCTTGCCCTGCGCGACCTGTTGGTTTACGCTCAGTCAAACTGCGCTGAGGGCTTAAAAATTCTCAAACCGAATGATTTAGATAATATTGACAATAACACTATCAAAACGATGGCAATTTATGATATGATAAGAGAGATAAACAGAGCAGAAGTCGCCCTGTCGCGCGGCCAAAATTACGGGCTGGTGGTAGAGACGCTGTTCTTTAATATAGAGGAGGCATTAAATGGTTAGTGTAATTGGCGTGCGTTTTAAGCGCGCTGGCAAAATATATTTTTTTGATCCGCAAGCATTTGAACTGGTCGTCGGCGACAACGTCATCGTCGAAACGGTACGCGGTATCGAATTTGGCACCGTCGTCAGCGGCGTCGAACGAGTTACCAAAAAAGACATCGTATCGCCACTTAAACCGGTTATTCGCAAAGCCGATCAAGCCGATAAACAAAAGCACCTTGCCAATCGCGAAAAGGCGAAGACGGCAATTGTCACCTGTCAAGAAAAAATTGCCAAGCACGGCCTCGATATGAAATTAATTGATGCCGAATACACCTTTAACAACAATAAAATTATCTTTTACTTTACGGCCGATGGTCGGGTCGACTTTCGCGAACTGGTCAAAGATTTAGCCGCGGTTTTTCGCACGCGCATTGAACTGCGCCAAATTGGCGTGCGCGACGAGGCCAAAATGCTCAATGGCATCGGTCAATGTGGTCGCCGACTGTGCTGCGCCAACTGGTTGTCCGACTTTGTACCGGTGTCGATTAAAATGGCAAAAGACCAAAGCCTGTCGCTTAACCCAACTAAAATATCGGGTATTTGCGGTCGCTTGATGTGCTGTTTGCGCTACGAATACGACACTTATAAAGATTTGCGCAAACAAATGCCGCGGGTGGGCGATGCCGTCAAAACGCCAAACGGCGAAGCGCTGGTATTCGGCGTCAACATCTTAAAGGAAACGGTGCGCGTTAAGTTGGTTTTGGGCAAAGATAAAGCGGGCGATTTGCAATTAGATGATGACTTTTTAGAATTTCATCGCCGCGTCGTCATCCGCGCCAATCGCACCCGCTACAACTTTACTAAAAAAATGGTAGAACAGGGCGGCACCGTGCAGCTACAAGATCAAGACGACGAAGTGTTTGAAGATTATAAAGACGATGGCTTCCTCAGCGAGTAGTGCGGTGAATAATCAGCCCACCATTCAATTAAAACGCGACGAAGTAATCGACGATTTACAGCGCGACGGCCTTAAAATTATTCAAAATAGACAATTTTTCAAATTTGGCATCGACGCCGTCTTGTTGACCTATTTTTGCAATCCAAAAAGGCCGCAACATATCGTCGACTTGGCGACGGGCAGCGGCGTGGTGGCGCTGCTCTTATCGGCTAAGTATCAAACGGCCAAAATTAGTGGCTTAGAAATTCAGCCCGCCGTCGCCGACATGGCGCAGCGCAGCGTCTTACTCAATCATTTAACGGCGTGCATCGATATTATTAACGGCGATATAAAAACTTGGCAAAATTATTTTGCCGGCCAATCTTGTGATGTCGTCACGGCCAACCCGCCCTATTTTAAGTGCGGTAGCGGCATTGCCAACAGCAATGACTACAAATTAATTTCGCGCCACGAAGTGGCCTGTACGCTGGACGATTTGTTTTCTGCCGCCGCCGGCCTGCTGGTGCCAAACGGCAGCTTTTATTTAATACATCGACCGAACCGATTGGTCGATATTTTTGAATTGGCTCGCCGCTATCGACTCGAACCAAAAGTGCTGCAATTGGTCGTACCGCGGCTAGGTCAAGCGGCCAATTTGGCATTGATAAAATGCGTCAAATACGGCGCGGCCGATTTAAAATTGTTGCCGCCTATTGTCGTCTATGGCGAAAATGGGCAGTACAGCGCGCAAATTTACGATATTTACAATCGGGCGCACCTAACGGCCTTTGGTAAAGCGTAAATATACTTTATCTAATAATCGTGAGAAAATTGTGAGAAAATCGTGAGAAGTTAATACATAATATGTATTAATTCTAGTAAAAATTGTAATTTTACACAAAATATAGTGTTTTCTGCGGATTTATATAAATTATTATCTTGTGAATTTTGAGTTTATTGGGTGAAAATATGGAAATTTCAAGTGCTAAATTACTAAAATTAGTTAAGCAATCCGAAAATTTTAAATTAGAATTTAAAAAATGTGGTAATGAATTGCCTAAAAGTTTTTGGGAGACATATTCTGCTTTTTGTAATACAGACGGTGGCCTAGTTATATTGGGCATAGCAGAAGAAAATGGTGAAAACGTTATAAAAGGTGTTAAAAACTCACAAAAGATAATTACTGATCTATGGAATCAATTATCAAATAAAAATAAGGTGAGTTATAATGCAATTTCCAATAGCGATGTTCAGCTATCTTTGATTCCTGAATTAAATGTTGAAATAATTATTATTAAAGTTGACGAAGCGCCAGTTGATGAAAAACCTGTATTTTTAAAAAATGACCTTAGAGATACATATATTAGAAAAGGCGATGGTGATTATAAAGCAACGAATAATGAAATTAAAGCAATGCTAAGAAATGCTTCTTCACATTCAGATATGTCAATCGTAAACAACTACACATTTAATGATTTAGATATAAATTCAGTTATATCTTTTAAAGAAAAAGTAGCAGCTAGATACCCCGAAAAAAAGTATACAGATTTATCAACAATAGATTTCTTAAAGAGTATTGGTATCATTAAAACAAATAAGTTGACGAATGAAGTGCAAATAACTAAGGCAGCGTTGCTTTTTTTGGGCAAATATAATGCTATAAGAGAAATTTTTCCAAGCTATCATTTAGATTATATTAATAAAAAAGATGCTGTCAATAGGTGGCTTGATAGGCTGGTATCAGATGAGCCAAATGAAGTTGAAATAAATATCTACAACTTTTATTATATGGTTTATGAAAAATTAAGAGGTCTTATTTTTGACTCATTTAAGCTAGATGAAAATGGAGTGGCGATTAAAACAAGTGGTACCGATATTGTCTTTAGAGAAGCGCTGGTAAATATGTTGGCCCATGCCGATTATGAAATGGAAGGCAGATCGTTGCGCATTGAAGTTAACAATGCTTGGTGCAAATTTAAAAATCCTGGCAAAATGCTTGTGAGAAAGGCTCAATTTTTTAAAGGCGGGGAATCACTACCTAGAAATCAAGGCATTATGACGATGTTTAGATTACTTGGCTTATCTGAAAGGTATGGCTTTGGTGGTTCAGAAATATATAAATACGCGGTTGAGAACGATTATAGAATTCCCTCGGTTAACTCCACATATGAGTATACAGAACTGATTATATGGCAAGTAGATTTAATTGATTCTTACCCTGAACTCAGTGATAAAGAACGAGAAATATTTAATTATATTATAAAATCAAGAGAGGGACTTTCAAAGCAAAAACTGAAAAAAATGTCAAATTTAAGTGATCATTATATTAGAAAAATTTTAAATAAATTAATTGATGAAGATAAAGTTGAAGTGAGTGGCAAGGGTCCGTCAACCAAATATATATTGAAACGCTCTTCAATTGAAGCGCTAGCTAATATTCAACTTTTGCTTAATGATTTAATGAAAAAACGGTAATGGGAGTATAATGTTATACATTTGTGCCACGCCAATTGGCAATTTAAAAGACATGACGCAGCGCGCTTTAGAGGCGTTACAGGCAGTCGATGAAATCGCCTGTGAAGACACCCGCGTCAGCGGCAAACTACTCAGTTATTACGGCATAAAAAAGCCGTTGTTCAGCTATCACGAGCACAATGAACGCGCCAAAACTGAAATAATTATTGAAAAGCTAAAACGGGGCGTCGATATCGCTTTAATTAGCGATGCCGGCATGCCGGCGATCAGCGACCCCGGCGAGGTGCTGGTTAAGGCCTGTATTGCCAACGATTTACCCTATGTGGTTTTACCGGGCGCCAACGCCGCAATTACGGCTTTGGTCGGCGCTCAAGTACCAGCGCAACCATTTTATTATCACGGTTTTTTGGCGCGCAAAAAAGCCGCTGAACAATTGCAGAGCCTAAAGTTTTTGCCGGCCAGTATGGTGTTTTACGAATCGCCTCATCGCCTGGTTAAAACGCTCAATTTAATGTTAGAGGTGTTTGGCAATCGGCCGCTCAGCTTGGCGCGCGAACTGACCAAATTACACGAAGAATATCTGCATTGCGACATTCGCGCGGCAATTGATTACTATGCCGATAAGGCGCCAAAGGGCGAATACGTCATCGTCGTAGCGGGTTATCAAGCAAGTGCTGAAAACCTTTCATTAGAAAATGTCAGCAAACTGGTTGAGCAGCGCGTGGCAGCCGGCGAGCGCCATAAAGACGTCGTCAAACAATTGGCTAAAAAATACGGCGTCGACCGCCAAGAACTGTATCGGTCGACCATCTAGCGCGCGCCTATTTTTGCGATTTCTGCCAATTGATATAGCGGTTAACGGCATTTAGATAGTGCAACATGCCGTTGCCATTGCGTTCAATTTTTAGCGTTTCAATCATCGCTTGATAGGGAATTGACTTGCGGCCGCCTTGGGCGGCTTTTTGATAGTAACTGGCCAGCAGTTCGTAGGGCAGTAAAAAGAAAGTATCGTTATATTTGAAGTGCACAATTAAAAAGGCCAGTCCACCTTGATGGGTAACATCTCTCATATAGTCAACTTGGTGGGCGTGAATATTTTTGAGCGGAAAATTGGGTTGGTTGGTCTCCTTGGCATCAAAGGTAATAAAAAGCCCTTGTACGATGCCGTAAAAGTCGACTGTTGCCTTTTTTTCAAAAAAAGCCTTGGTAATTAAACCTTTGCCGTCAATTTCAATTGCCGTAATCGGCGTCGCCGCCTTGTCGATGCGTGCGATACCCTTTTTTAAATAGTAGTCATTGCTAAATAAAATAATTTCTTCCAATGCGTCGCCGCGTCGCCCGCGCGTACTCCACTTCGTCATAACGCCCTCGCTAAATCTTCTTACTTAACTGATTAGAATTTAATTCTATGGATATAATATACTATACAGCAAAAAAAATCACAAGAATAATGGAGGGAACAATGAAAAATGTAGTGGTTTACACATCAAATACTTGCGGCTACTGCCATGAGGCAAAGAAGTATTTGCAAGAAAACGGCATAGAATTTACCGAAAAAAACGTGTCGACGGATATGGAAGCGCGCAAAGAATTGATGGATCAGGGCTTTATGGGCGTACCCGTCATTTTAGTTGACGACGAAGTCATTCAAGGCTTTGATAAAAAGCGCTTAGAAACGCTATTGGGTTAAAATGTTTTCTAAGGCGGTCAGGTCGATAATCTTAAATGAATCGCCGGCGTAGTCGATGATGCCGCGTTGGCGCATCTTTGACAAGGTGCGCGACAACGACGGCCGCTGTACGCCCATCATTTCGGCCATTGCCTTGCGCGATATGCCAACATTAAGCAGCCTGTTGCCGGTTTTGCGATGGGTTTGTAACAAAAAATTGGCAATTCGCTTATCTAGCGTATCGAGCGATAAGTTGTGAATTTTTTTATTGAGCAGTAAGAGTTTATTAGACATCAACATCAAGTAGTTATTGAGTGCCTGCGGATAATCTTTAAAGATAATCAGCAGGTTTTGTTTTTTGATAAAGCCAATTTGACAATCGCTAATCGCACTGACATTGAGCGGATAGTGATTTTTTTCATTAAATAGTAGCGCTTCGCCGAACACGCCGCCCGCCGACAGGCGCAAATGGGTTACTACTTTACCAGAGGGGTAAAGTGTTTGCAGGGAGATATTGCCAGCCATGACAATGCCAATTGCCTTACAAATGTCGCCTTCGTGGGCAATATAGTTGGCCTTGTGATAGTTTTTAACGACAATGTGTTGTTCGTCAATTGCGGCCAATTGAGCGTCGTTAAATTTATCAAATAGTTTGCATGTCTTCAGTACACTCATCGTCAAACTCCATTTTTTAATGTAACCCTTGTTACCGACAAAAGTTCTAAATATATTTATGATTATAGTATCAGTATAACAAAAAATAGTGCTATAGCGGTAACTTTTGTTACGAAATGATATGGGGAGGCTATTATGAGTATGTTTTGTTACCAATGTCAAGAAACGGCTGGGGGCAAGGGCTGTACGCGCGTTGGCGTCTGCGGCAAAAAACCAGAAACGGCCAATTTACAGGATTTACTAATTTACGCATTAAAGGGCATGGTGGCTTTTTCAAGTGTTGCGCGGGAAAACGGCATCGCCGATGATGAAGCCGATCGTCTAATTGTCGAGGCGCTGTTTACGACCATTACCAATGCCAATTTCGATTCAGAGGCGATAATTAAACGCATCGAAAAAGTGCTCGCCAAGCGCGATAAAATTAAGGTTGACTTAATCGAGCGCGGCAAGTTGACAAATCAGACGCTACACGACAGTGCAACTTTTCAAGTGTCGCGCGACCAAATGGTGGCCTTGGCTTCGTCAGATAAAATTGGCGTATTGACGACGCTAGACGAAGATGTACGTTCGTTGAGAGAACTCGTCATCTACGGCTTAAAGGGCATGGCGGCCTATGGTGAACACGCCATGAACTTGGGCATGGTCGACACAAAAATAATGGCCTTTTTTGAAAAGGCGCTTTTGGCGACACTCGACGACAGTTTAACTGTCGCTCAATTAGTTGACTTGGTATTAGAAACTGGTCAGTATGGCGTTGCCGTGATGGCACTACTCGATAAAGCGAACAGCACAGCCTATGGCAATCCAGAAATAACCGAAGTCAACATCGGCGTGCGCACTAACCCGGCAATTTTAATTTCGGGTCACGACCTAAAAGATATGGAAGAACTACTAAAACAAACTGAAGGAAGTGGCGTCGACGTCTACACGCATTCCGAGATGTTGCCGGCCAATTATTATCCGGCATTTAAAAAATACGATCACTTTGTCGGCAACTATGGCAATGCTTGGTGGCAGCAAAAAACTGAATTCGATAGCTTTAATGGGCCAATTTTGTTTACGACCAATTGCATTGTGCCGCCCAAGAGCAGCTATCAAGATCGCGTCTATACGACGGGGGCAGCTGGTTATCCCGGATTTAAACACATACCAGATCGCCCAAAAGGCGGTAGCAAAGATTTTAGCGAAATTATTGCGCACGCCAAGACTTTACCAGCGCCAACCGAAATTGAAACCGGTAGCATCGTCGGTGGCTTTGCTCACAATCAGGTAATGGCATTGGCCGACAAGGTAATTGACGCCGTCAAAAGTGGCGCCATTAAGCGGTTTTTCGTCATGGCGGGTTGCGATGGCAGGGTAAAGGCGCGCAGTTATTATACCGAATTTGCCGAAAAGCTGCCCAAAGATACCATTATATTGACGGCTGGCTGTGCCAAATATCGCTACAACAAATTGAATTTAGGCGATATTAACGGCATACCGCGCGTGCTCGACGCCGGCCAATGTAACGATTCCTATTCACTTGCCGTCATTGCAATGAAACTAAAAGAAGCCTTTGGTCTAGACGACGTCAACGACTTGCCGCTATCTTACAACATCGCTTGGTATGAGCAAAAGGCCGTCATCGTATTACTGGCACTGTTATTTCTCGGCTTTAAGAACATTAAATTGGGGCCGACGCTACCGGGCTTTTTATCGCCCAATGTCGCCAAAGTATTGGTCGAGCAGTTTGGCTTAAGCAGCATTGCTTCTGCCCAAGACGATATTGAAATGTTTTTGGCTTAATTGGCCAGCGCCACATCACGGTAAAATAGTATAATAAAAAGGGCTGCGCCTATTTTGCGCAGCTCTTTTAGGTATGATTTAATCTATTCGACATACAAAAGCACTACAAATTCTTTACGACCGTCGACATAAATACTGGCCGTGTAGTTGCCAGTTGTAAATGCGCCGTCGGCAGATTTAGTACTATATAGAAATTTTTGGTTGTCGGCAATGGCCGTTTCACTATAAGCGTCAAATACGTTGTCGTCTTGGTCGCACCATTCAACTTTAATAATGCTTAAACCGGCGACGAGTCCCTCGATTCGTCCGGCGATGTGCATGCTGTCGGTGCCGGCTGCAAAATTGCCAACTTGTTCGGTAATTATCTCTTTAGTTTCTGCATTTATCTCGCTGGCAACTTTAAAATCTCTAACTGTTGCGCGCGGTCGACGGTTTTCTTGACAGCCGACTAGGCCGATGATTGACAGGGCGATCAGTAGCACAATAATTAGTCTGTAAAAAGTTGTTTTTTTCATAATAACTTTCTTATAGCTTCACTAGAAATCACGCCAAAAGTAAAAAACTGTAAAATATTTACTGGTAGTGTAACATAAATAGCTTAGGGTAAAACTATTTTACATCAAAAGTTTTGACCGCCAATTTGATATCGTCGGCAAAAATTTTGACCATGTACTGTCCGGTCGGCCAACCGTTATTTGGCCTTGATAAACTAAACCAAAGCGGACCTTCATTATAGCCGACAATTGCTTCAGCTGAGTCGATAAATGTATTTTTATCGACATAAAACCACTGCACTTTGACGACGGTTTCATCTTCTTTTGCACCACTTATTTTAGCGACGACGTTTATTGTAGGTGAATCAACTTGAAAGGCATCGACTTCTTCGAGCACTTCGTAAGTATTTTCATCGACCTTGCTGGCTATTACCAAGTCAGAAACTTGCAATTCATTTGCCTTGTTACCATCGACGGTAATGTTAATACAGCCCGTCAAGTTTGTCGTCAACAGCACGATGAATAGAATAATAAGAAATTTACATGATATTAGTTTTTTCACAGTAACACCTTTTCTTATCTAGAATATATTGGTTGGCAACAGTATACAATAAAATAAATTAAAAGTAAACTTTATATGTTTTAGCGATTAAATTGATAGACATTGTTTTGTGCTACTTGACAGTAAACTGGGGTATATTATTAGTAGTAGAATGAGTTGACGAGGGAGGAATGCATGGACTATAACAGAGAAAAAATTGTTAAAATGTTAAAAGAGCATGTTAAAAGCGATAGTTTGCAAAAACACAGCTACGCCGTCGAAGCCGGCATGGCGGCCTACGCCAAATACTTTGACGAAGACGAAGCCAAATATCGCGCAGTTGGCCTATTGCACGATTGGGATTATGAAGAACACCCTGAAACGCATCCAGCGCTTGGCTTAAATTGGTTGGCCGAGCGGGGCTTTGATGCCGAATTCGTGCAGGCCGTTAAGGGCCATGCCGAACGCGACGTCGCCGAACGGCCGACCAATATCGCCAAGGCGCTATTTGCCGTCGACGAGCTGGCCAGCTTTATCGTCGCCGTCGCCCTGATGCGACCGACCCGCTTTGAGGGCATGAAGGTAAAATCGGTCACTAAAAAATTAAAGGACAAGCGCTTTGCTGCCGCAGTTAGCCGCGATGACATTGCGCAAGGTGCCGCCGAGCTGGGCATCGATATGAACGAACACATTCAGCGCGTCATCGTCGGCTTACAAGAACAGCAGGCCTTTTTAGAAACAATTGGTCAATCGTTAGTATAATGTCTACAGGGGAAAATCTATGCAATTATCCAATAGAGTAAAACTGGCACATCTGCCGACACCGCTTGAAAAGTTAAAACAAAATTATGGCGCACAGCTCTACGTTAAGCGCGACGACTTAACCGGCGTCGAATTGTCGGGCAACAAGGTGCGCAAACTGGAATATTTAATTTATGATGCCCAGCAACAGGGCTGTCAAGTGTTGATAACTTGCGGCGCCATTCAGTCGAACCACGCTAGGGCAACCGCAGTTGCCGCCGTTAAGGCGGGTATGCAGGCGCATTTGGTATTATTGCACGAAGGGCCGCTGCCGCGGCGCGGCAATGTCTTTATCGACCAGCAATACGGCGCCAAAATTACGACGATAAGCGCCGATCAATTTAAAAATGTCGAAGCGATTATGGCTGAAATTGCAGCCGACTACGCCAAAGCGGGCTTGAAAGCCTACCCGATTCGGGTCGGCGCCTCCAATGCCATTGGCAACTTTGGCTATATCAACGCCTTTGCTGAAATACTGCAAGACGAAAAGCGCTACGGCGTTCAATTTGACAGCATCGTCTGCACAGTCGGTTCAGGCGGCACCTATGCGGGTCTCGTTTTAGGCAATTATTTAAGCGCTGCCGGCAAGCGCATTATCGGCGTCAACATCGCCGGTACGGCCGATTATTTTAGATCTGAAGTCGTGCGCATCGCCAATCAAACGCTCGACTTGTTGGGCAAACCGGCCGGTATATCAGCCGATCAACTGGAAATTGTCGACGGCTTTGTCGGGCGCGGTTACGCCAAGTCAACGCCGCAAGAAATTGATTTTATTAAGCGCATTACAAAGACAGAGGGCATATTATTTGACCCCGTCTATACGGGCAAGGCCTTTCACGGCCTAGTGACGACCTTGACAGAAGCGCCTCAAAAAATTGTCGATAAGCCAAATGGCAATGTCTTATTTGTGCACACGGGTGGCCTATTTGCAGTATTTTCAAAAGAGGATTTGTTTTATTGAGTATTGACGAGCACGATTGATGATTAACCCAACTACAGCGCGCATTGCGCGCTCAGACTGTTGACAAATGCCCAATTTCATTGTTGCTGCGCAAATTACCGACTCTTACGTATGTCTTTTAGCTGCGACCCCAGGTTGCTTGGTCGAGCAGTAAATGCTTGCATTTACGACCAGACGCAATTTGCTTGCGCCGCGAACTTGAACATTTTCAACAGTCTGGATATTATCGACTTTGTCGACACTATCAGCGCGCATTGCGCGCTGTAGTCATTTTTTGTACTTATTCAGGCGGCATGTGTCATCTCGACCGTAGTGGAGAGATTGCACTATTAATCTTCATAAATTCTTAAGAAATGCACACTGTTTTATTTAAGATATATGCACTATAATGGCATCAGAAAGGAGGCGTTATGCAGTATACCATTTTAGTTTGCGATGATGATGCGGCCATTGTCGATGCAATTGCCATCTTGCTCGGCCAGTCCGGCTATCGGGTATTAAAGGCCTATCAGGGCGATCAGGCGATTACTCAACTCGACCAAAAGGGCGAGGCAATTCATCTGCTAATTCTCGACATTATGATGCCGCAAAAAGACGGCCTGACGGCGCTACTAGAATTGCGCAAAGCACATCGCTTGCCGATTATTCTATTAACGGCTAAATCGCAGGACAGCGATAAGGTAATTGGGCTCGACTTTGGCGCCGACGATTATTTGACAAAACCCTATAATCCGCTTGAATTATTGGCGCGCGTCAAATCACAATTGCGCCGTTACGCCGATTTAGGCGGCCTAGAAAAATCGTCGGCACTGCTTAAAGTCGGTCAGTTAGAACTGCACAGCGAAGCCAAGTGGGTCAAGGTCGATGGCGAAACCGTCAATTTGACGGTGACAGAATTTCAAATACTGCAGTATTTGATGAAACAGCCCGGCCGCGTCTTTTCAATCGAGCAAATTTACGAGGGCGTTTGGCAAGAGACGGCCTACAATGCCAACAATACGGTGGCAGTACACATTAGGCGCATTCGCGAAAAAATTGAAATTGAACCAAAGAATCCAAAATACTTAAAGGTGGTGTGGGGCATTGGCTACAAAATTGAAAAATTATAGCTATCATATCGTAAGCAAGATAGCCGCGCTCATTTTATTGGGTGCACTGATATTTACATTTATCGTATCGGCTAGTTTTTTTGTCAAATACGACGATTACATCGACGAAGAAAGTTACTATCATTCCAATGATTTTCAAATGATCTGTATCGACATTGTCGATTATAGTTTGCGCAATCAAGCGGAAGCGGTACGCCTCTATGCGGGCAATGCCGACTATACGGCCTATGACGAACAGGGCGCGCTGCTAACCGCGCTATCGACGGTCAAGCGCAAGCCAAGTGACTATCGCCAAGACGAAATCGCCTTAATCGTCACGCGTGATCAGCAGACCGGCATTTTTGATTACAGCATAGCGCCGCGCAGCTATTTGGCTGATGTGGTAATCGAAACCCCAAATCGTTCGATTGCCATCACCGACGATGGAACGGGTCCGACAATCGATAAGCTGCTAATTACCTTTAGCGTCGCCGATAACAATGATATTCTATCGCAAAATTATGCCGGTTTTGTCAACTACAATCACTGGAAACACGCGATGTTAGCGAGCCTATTTGGCAGTTTTATCATCGGCCTGTTGCTGGCTTATTATTTAATCGGCACAACTGGTCAATCCGACAGTCAAGCGCCGACTAAACTGAACTGGTTTGACATGATTCCCGGCGAAGTCGTCATCTTGGGCGATGCCATGTTGCTAGTGTTATTGGTCAATATGACGAAGCTACCGCTAGACATCACCAGAGTAAAGTCGATATTTAACTTTACGACGCTCAGTACCGGCTATTTAATTGTCGTCTTGTCGATGGCACTGATAATGCTGTTTGGCTTTATCACCATTTTGTCGCTGGCGCGCAGCGTTAAAGCCAAGCAATTTATTAAGCGCTTTATCAGTTTGCATTTAATATTTGCCCTGCTGTCACTTGTCGGCGAATTATTTAGCATTAAGAACTGGCGCGGCCCCTATTCGATTAAGGCGCTATTTTACTTGCTGGCTTATGGCATTGTCAATTTTACCTTGTCATTTGTCATCGGCAATGCGCGTTCGGCCAAACTGTCTTTTATCAGTTTAGTGCTACTGCTGGCGGTTAATCTATTTGCCGTTATTTGGCTGAAGAGGCAGCTCGACTCGCTGCGTCAAATTGTTGATTTCGCCAGCGACGCCGTTCAAAATGGCACTGCGCAAAGCGTTGATAGTCTCAAGTTGACAAGGCCATTTCAGCCATTTGCCGACGACATTAACGCCATGAACAAGGGCTTGTCACAGGCGGTCGATCAGGCTGTAAAAAACGAAAGAATGCGCGGCGAGTTGATTACCAACGTAACGCACGACTTAAAAAATCCACTGACGTCAATTATCAGTTATGTCGACTTGCTGTCGCGCGAGCCACTGCAAAACGAAACAGCGCAGCAATACGTCGCCGTAATTGCCGAAAAGTCAAATCGCCTAAAAGAATTAATTGACCATTTAGTAGAGGCCGCCAAGGCGAACAGTGGCATTGCAGAGCTAAACTATCAAACGGTCGACCTAATTGCCCTCGCCAAGCAATTAGAGGGCGAATACCATGTGGCCATGGCTGAAAAAGAATTGCAATTTGTCATTCAGACGACGCTGCAAGCGGCCACTGTCAAAACCGATATCAGCTATTATACGCGCTTACTCGACAATCTGTTTTCCAATATTAGCAAATACGCTATGCCGAGCACGCGCGTCTACTGTAGTATTGAAGCAGACGATGGCTACCGCTTGTGCCTTAAAAATATTTCGGCCGAGCCGCTCGCCATTTCCGAAGACGAGTTAATGGAGCGCTTTGTGCGGGGCGATAAGGCGCGCAATACAGAGGGCAATGGCCTAGGCTTGTCAATTGCCAAAAGTTTAGCTTTGGCACTAGACGTCGGCTTTACCATTCAGCTAGATGGCGATCTATTTAAGGTCTGTCTGCATCATAAGTCGGTAGAGAACTAGCGCTGTTCAGTACATTCATTTACGACATTTTTATTGGCTTTCGCAGTGGCGATTGATAACCTATCAATCTAAAAGTAATCGTTGCTACCGTTCGTTTTCTGATTGGTAGGCGGCGATTACTTTTAATATTTCGGGGGCGCATCAGGTTTGCGCCGGATTCATCTTAAAACAGCGGCCCATCGTACAGGCGCCGGTCTTGCTTTTAATGTCCTCTAAATTCTTTGCGCCGTCCGCCAAGGCTCGTCTAATATCGGTTTCGCTGACCTCGGCGCAATAGCAAATCATCTTATCATCGCTCATAACAATCTCCACCTTGCACAGTATTGTTTAGTTAAAAAATTACGCGTTTATTTTATGATAGCAGTTTAGTGTGACAATTTCTGGTTTAACTGTTGAACGCGGTTCGCTTTTAGTATGTAGAAATTTATAGCCACATTTTTCGATTACGCGATTACTGCCGATATTGCGCACATCGGCTTGTATATATATTTCAGCATAATCTTCTTCAAACAAATAGTCCGTTAAAGCCGTTAGCGCTTCTGACATATAGCCATTGTTCCAGTATTCTTTTCCCAGCACATAGCCAATTGCCGGCACGCCCTCATTATAGCTTACTACACCGATCATACCAATGAGTTCGTCTGTGCCCGATAATGCTATGCCATAGAGGTAGCTATCGGCCTTTTTATAATGTTCAAGCCAGATGTCAACGACCATTTGTAATGATTCGATATTTTGATGAGCCGACCAAGTTAAATATTTGGTGACCTCTTCGTCGCTGGCCCAGCAGTTGAAAATTCGTTCGCTATCACTGCTTCTTATCTTTCTTAAATGCAACCTTTCGGTTGTTAAATCTTTCATATATTCTCCTATATTCTCCTAAAGGCTTTTTAGCTTGCAACTCAATGCGCTAAATAAAAGCACCACAGCACATAAGGGACGACGCTTTACGATTATTACTATACACTAAACCGATGTGCTTTACTACATAATTAACAAATATACAATGAAAATGCGTTTGTCGGTTGGCACTGGCTTTTATAGCTTGAAATAAATAGCCAATAGGGATATACTGTAGTAGTAAAGTAATACGGACTTTGGATTTGGGAAGTTAGTGAAAATCTAACGCGGTCCCGCCGCTGTGTAGCTGAGCTATCTATGACCACTGAGTAATTGGGAAGGGTAGAGATGCGATGAAGCTGAGCCAGAATACCAGCCAAAGTCTTAAGTGCTCACGCGGATGAGAAAGTATGCACGATTTAATCTTGTCTTTGTGACGGGATTTTTTTGTTTGAGCCACTACTTTATCGATGGTTAATTGACGATAAGGAGGTAACATGAAAAGAGTATTGACTTGGCTGCTTATTGCAGCGCTGGCGTTTTCACTAATTGGTTGTACGCCAACCGAAACAGCGTCACAAACGACAGTTGCGGAAACGACAGCCGCAGAGACGACAGTTGCAGAGACGACAGCGGCAGAAACGACAGCTGCAGAGACAACTCCGGCAGTTGAAGCGACGACGATTGTATTGACAGATAATGTCGGCAGAGAGGTTGAATTACCTTATCCGGTTACAAGGGCGGTTGTTGCACTGCGCTATAACAATGAGTTAATCAGAGCATGTGGCGCAATTGACAATGTCATTGCAGCTGACATGAATACTGCACAAGACAGAGAGTACTGGCAAAACTTTGATCCCGAACAGGTGATTGGCAAGAGCCAAAAAGATTTGAACTACGAAAAAATTATCGAACTCAATCCAGAGGTAATCATTTTACCGGCAAATGGTAAATATGAAGAAGCCGAAGAAAAATTGACGCCTTTTGGCATCAAGGTGTTTATCATTTCCGGTTATGACACCTTTGATTTTGACAACCAAATTGATAATATTGGCAAAATGTTCGATAAAGAAGCGCAAGCGCAAGAATTTAAAAAATATTATCACGACACTTTAGATTACATTAGCACAAGTTTGGAAGGCGTTGACAAGAAAACAGTCTATTGGGAAAGCACAAAAGATTATAAAACCAGTTTTCCGGGCAATTACTATTACAATATGATCGTCGCTTCAGGTGGTGAGAATATCTTTTCCGATCAAGCCGAGGGCCAAAGCGATTCTACTGTTACGCCCGAGGAAATCGTATTGCGCAACCCCGATTTTATTTTCAAACACATTACGCCGAATGATGCGCTAAAAGGTACTGGTGTTTACGTAGCGCCGTCTTTGGAACAAAGAGAAGCTACGATTGAGGAAATTAAAAGTAGGCCGGGCTTTGACGAAATTACTGCCGTTAAAGACAACAACATTTATTTAATGTCACAATTTGGTCACGGCGGTGCGTCAAAACTAATTGGTGCGGTTTATATGGCGAAGTGGATGTATCCAGATGAATTGCCGGAACTGGATCCCGATGCCATCTTCAAAGAATGGCTAGAGAAATACCAAGGATTTAAATTTATTGAAGGTCATTTTTATCCATTAAATGATTAAAAATGAAAGATTTGAGCCTTAAGCAACAATATGATAAAAATTTACGAAAGTATTTTTTAACGTTAATAGTTGCTGTATTGCTGCTGATAATATTGTTTTTTATATCGATCAATGTCGGCAGCAATAGCATTGGCTATAAGACGGTATTTAGCAGTGTAAGCAATTATTTTAAGGGCGTCGAAAATATTGATTCAGAGGCGCGCAGAGCAGAAAAGGTAATACTATTACTTAGAATGCCGCGAACCCTGCTGGCGATACTGGCGGGGCTTGGCCTTTCCATTTCTGGAACAGTTATGCAGAGTATTACGCGCAATCCATTGGTCAGTCCATTTACCATTGGCTTGTCTTCCTCTGCTGCTTTTGGTGCATCGTTAGCGATAGTACTAGGTGTTGGCATCAATCCGCACACGCCGTTTGGCATTGTGCTCAATGCCTTTATACTATCGTTTTTTTGTGCGTTTGTCGTTTACAGTATTTCCCATAAACTGGGAATGACGCCCGAATCTTTAATCTTGGTCGGCATTGCCTTTAGCTATATTTTTAGCGCCTTAACGGCGACAATTCAGTTTATCGCCGATGAAAATAGTTTGGCGCAAGCAGTACAGTGGACATTTGGTACACTTAACGGCGCCAGCTGGTATCAGGTCTTAATTCTGCTGGCGATGATAATTATTACCTTTCCGATTTTGATAGGCCATTCATTTATGCTAAATGGGTTGGCGTCGAGTGGCGATGACTTCATAAAAGGCATTGGCATTGATCCCAATAAACTGAGAATTAGAGTTGGCTTAGTGACGGTTTTAATGACGGCAACAGTGATTAGTTTTACTGGTGTAATCGGTTTTGTTGGCCTAGTTAGCCCGCACATCGCCAGATTAATCGTTGGCAACGATCACAGATTTCTAATACCGATTTCCGGCATATTTGGCGGCATTATTGTCATGTTGTCAGACATTATAGGTCGAACGATAATTAGTCCGGTGACCATTCCGGTGGGTATTGTTATTTCGTATATTGGCGTGCCCTTGTTTATTTACCTTATCATCATGCGGCGAAGGGAGTATTTTTAATGAGTTTAAGCGTTAAAAACATTAGTTTTTGCTACGCCGACAAGCAAGTATTAAAAGATATTTCCTTTGATGTGAAGTCGGGTGAACTGCTTGCCTTAGTTGGGCCAAATGGCGTTGGTAAGACGACGCTCTTAAAATGTATCAACCGCATACAGCAAGTCAAAACGGGTACAATATCAGTTAATGATAAAGATATCTATAAGCTAAAAGGCCGAGATTTAGGTCAACATTTTAGTTATGTACCACAAAATACCAACAGCAATTTTCCAATTAGCGTCATCGACATGATAATGATTGGTCGCTTGCCTTTTATCAATTTCAGTTTAACCAAAAAAGATAAAGACAAAGTATTTAGCATTTTAGAAGAACTCGGTTTAGTGCCATTTGCCTTTAAGCAAATCAACAGCTTGAGCGGTGGTGAAAGGCAAAGAGTTTACATTGCTCGCGCATTGGCACAACAGCCGAAAGTAATATTGCTAGACGAACCGACAAGCAATTTAGATATGAAACATCAGCTGGAAATTTTAAAAATAATTAAGGGCATCATCGTAGAAAAGGGCATATCGGGTGTGATGACGATTCACGATTTAAATCTTGCGGCGATGTTTTGCGATAAAGTCGTCATGTTAAAAGATGGTAGCATTCACGCTTATGGTAGAGTTGAAGACGTCATAACGCCCGACAGTATTCGCGCCGTTTACGGCGTACAAGTAGAAGTTAAACGGCAAAATAATAAGCATCACGTGTTGTTGGTAGACGACTAAACATGAACCTCGTTATAGCTTTTTAAGAACAGGCCACAACAATAGTGGCCTGTTCAGATTGTTGCGGTCATTTAGTCATTTGGACAAATTGCAATGCAGCGCGCCGGGAAACCGGCGCCATTTTTTAGTTTGGCAAAGCCGCAGAAAATTAAGGCGCCCTTTGGCGGCAATTGGTCAAAGTTCTTCATCAGTTCAACTTGATAACAATCTTGTTCTAAGACGTAATACTCCATAATCAAGCCGTTTTTAGCGCCCTCGATTGCCGGGTCGGTATCGGAAGTTTCATGCCCCAAGGCGGCAATTTTTCTTTCTTCAATTAACAGCTTGAGCACGTCCATCGACCAACCGGGATAGTGCTTATTGCCAGCGGCATCTAAATTATCGTAGCTTTCTTTTTTGTACCAATCGGTTCGCAGGGCGACAAAGCAGCCGGCCGGTATTGCGCCGTATTTTTCTTCCCACTGTGCAATATCCTCTAAAGTTACCGCATAATCTTCGTTTGTTTTAACCTTTTCAGAGATGTCGACCACGCAAAGCGGCAAGACCATTTCAATCGGTTGCAGCTTGTCGAGCAGCCGGTTGCCCTCGACAAAGTGGCCCGGTGGGTCAATATGGGTGCCGTACTGCGTAACGACGGTTAGCTCGTTGACATAAAAGCCGTCTTTGTAATCGAATAGCGTCTTTTGCTTCATTGGTTCAAAGCCTGACCAATGCTGTGTTTCTGGCGATAGGGTGTGTGTTAATTCAACAAATTTACACTCTTTTAGCCACCTTGCGTGTTCTTCCCATAGCTTTAAGTTCATCTTGATACCTCCCTCATATTAAAATAAATTGACGTCGTAATAAGCTTCGCCTAGAGCGCGATTTTTTATTCACTTTAAGTTGATTATACTACTTTTGCTAGTCTTAATCAAATCGCCAGCTAATGATTTTAGAATATGTCTAAAAACTATTGAAAAAGATTGGCTTTTAGCATACAGTAAAACTATGAAATTTAACTACGAACGCGAACTCTATCCCATTGTTAAAGCCTATTTAGAGGCCGAGGGCTATATCGTTAAGGGCGAAGTAAAAGACTGTGATATTATGGCGGTGACAGATGACGTCAGCGTCATCGTCGAATTAAAATTAAGTTTTAACCTAAAATTGGTCTTTCAGGCTCTAGACAGATTAGAAAAATGCCCGAATGTCTTTATCGCCATACCGGACTACGCCCTCGACAACCGCGCCAAGCGCAAGCGCGATATCGTCAAGCTAATGGGCGCGCTCGGCGTTGGCATTATGGTGGTCGGCAGACGGCCGTCGGGCAATGTGGTTGACATTTTGCTTCAGCCTCAATTTGCAGGCGCAGAGACCGACCAAGCGCTGTTGACCGAGTTTCATTCGCGCCGCTTTGATTTAAATAGCGGCGGCATGGTAAATGAAAAAATTGTCACTGCCTTTCGCGAGCAGGTCATTGAAATTGCCACTTATTTGCAGTTAAACGGCACGACCAAGGCGGCCGTCGTCAAGCGGCAAACCGGTGTGGCCAAGGCACCTAATATGTTACTGACCAATCACTACGGTTGGTTTGAGCGCGTTAAAGTGGGGCATTATAATTTAACCGAGCAGTTTTTTGTCGATATTAAAAAATACCAGCGCCTACACCAATTTTACTTAACAAAATATCAAAAGGAATAATATTAGACAGAGTATTTTACACAATGGTACTAGATTTTAATTTTTTGTGGTACAATTATTGCTGTAAAAGAATTATAAAATGCGTTATATCCGGTATTTGACATGCCGTAGTCCAGATTGGAGTTAATGAGTGAAGCAGTTTACAAAAGAACTAATTAAACAAAAATTTATAGAATTACTAAATAAAAAGCCACTCAGTAAAGTAACTGTTACGAGTATTGTCGAAGCATCTGAGATTAACCGCAATACATTTTATTATCATTATGCTGATATCTATGCTGTTTTGACGGAGATATTTGACAAAGAGTTACAAAAGGTAGTAGATGTATATAATGAAAAACATATTTGGGAAGAAAGTTTTAAACTAGCGGTACAATTTTGTTTGGATAATAAAGTCGCTGTTTATCATATATATAATTCTTTGCGAAGAGAAGATTTGGAAAGATTTATTTTTAATATTTCAGGCAATTTGATGAGTGGCTTGGTTTTGGATAAATGTCGTGGCAAAACGATAGATGAAGATGACTTTGGCATTATTGTTTCGTTTTTTCAAAATGCACTTACACAAATTGTTATTACTTGGATAGCTGCAGGTATGGTTAAGGATCCTTATTTTATAATTGATAGGGTAGGACGGTTATTTGATGGCAGTATTGAAGTTGCCATCGAAAGAAGTATGGCTGATCATCAATAGGTTGACCGAAAGCTACTTTTAGACACTTATTGCTCAATAACTAAAAATTAGTTAATTTGTGCACTTTGTCGCTTTTTCAGACAAAGTGCTTTATTTATCTATAGTAAATTTTCTTATTGATTAGTAGTATGAATACAGCTGATAATCAAGGAGGACGATAGGATGGAATTAAATATTAAAACCAAGGATGCGAGATTAAAATTGACAAATGGTAATTATCATTCATTGGTAAAGGCCAGAAAACCTAAAGGCGTAGACGAGAAAAGTGCTTATCTTATCGGTACGGGTATAGGCGCATTGGCTGCCGGCTGTTTCTTAGTTAGGGATGCGCAAATGGATGGTAGCAGAATTACTTTTCTTGAGCAGTTAGACGTTTCTGGTGGCTCGCTAGATGGTAGAATTAGAGAAAATATGGGCTATGTGGCGCGAGGGGGCCGTGAAATGGGTCACCATTTTGAAGTTTTATGGGACCTGTTTAGCACAATTCCATCTGCAGAAGATGAGAATATGTCAATACTAGATCATTTTTTTTACACGAATTATGACGATCCCAACTTTAGCAATTGTAGAATTACACACAAGCGAGGTAAAAGATATGATAATGGCAAGTTTAATTTAGGTCAAAAATACGCTATGGAGCTCGGCAAATTTTTAATGATGTCCGATGAGGCGCTCCAGGATAAATCGATTGAAGAAATTTTTTCAAAGGAATTGCTTAACACCGATTTTTGGACATTTTGGAGAACGATGTTTGCCTTTGAAAACTGGCATAGTGCTTTAGAAATGAAGTTATATATGAATAGATTCATACACCATGTTGGTGGTTTACCCGATTTATCGGCACTGCAATTTTCGAGACACGATCAGTACACATCTTTTGTTAAGCCAATGGTGAAGTACCTTAAAGATCACGGTGCAAAGTTTCAATATGGTGTAACAGTAACAAATGTTGAGTTTGATATTAGCGCCACTAAAAAGGTTGCTAAAAAAATTGTGGCACAAGACAAAGATGGCAAAGATGTCTCAGTTTCTTTGACGGAAAATGATTTAATTTTTATTACAAATGGCTCAATGACGGAAAGCTCTACATATGGTAATAATGATGAGCCAGCGCCGTGGAATCCCGAACTCGGTGGTTGTTGGGAGATGTGGCAAAATATTGCAAAGCAAAGCAATGAATTTGGTCATCCTGAAAAATTCTGTTCGCTACCCGAAAAGTCTAAATGGGAATCGTGCACTATTACGTGTCATGATGAACGCGTACCACAGTATATAGAAAAAATTACCAAGCGAAGCCCCTATGGCGGCAAGACGGTAACCGGCGGTATTGTCACAGCGGTTGACTCTTTGTGGATGTTGAGTTGGACGATTAATAGACAAGAGCAATATTATGGTCAACCGGAAAAAGATGTAGTAGTTTGGGTTTATAGCTTGTTTCCAGATGTGCCTGGTGATTACATCAAAAAGCCAATGCGAGCGTGTTCAGGCAGTGAAATTACTAAGGAGTGGTTATATCATCTGGGTGTGCCAACTGATGAAATTGAGGAATTGGCAACGAGTTGTTCAGCAGTACCGGTTATGATGCCATTTATTACGTCTATGTTTATGCCAAGAGCCTTTGGCGATAGGCCCTATGTCGTTCCAAATGGCAGCGTAAACTTTGCTTTCTTAGGACAATTTGCCGAAACGATGGACGATCCAGGGCGCGACACCGTGTTTACAATTGAGTATTCTGGCAGAACAGCGATGGAGGCAGTCTACATACTAACTGGCGTTGAAAGAGGTGTTCCCGAAGTATACGCATCGAGATACGATATCAGATATTTGTTAAATGGTGCCAATCAAATGCTTGATGGTGAAAAACCAGAATTGCCAAAATCGTTGCTTGCGCGCTTGGCTACACGCAAGGTCAAAAAAGCAATTGCTGGAACAGAAGTCGAGTTGCTGCTAAAAGAATATAATATTATCTAAAATTGAATAGTTATCAAAATCAATAGTTTTTGGACTTAAAATCCAAAAACTATTGATTTTTTATTATTTATAAGATATTTTTTACTTATCATTTAACTCTTCAATTATAAGTCAACCAAAGAGGTAAACCAGAATACGGTTTACAATAATTCATTTTAACACTCGATGAAGGCCCCGCAGTCGATTACGACGGCATCAGAAAAATAAATGCCTTAGATTGGTTGATTGGCGAGACACAATAACTTAGCAAAGGTGAAATATGAAATACGATATTGTCATTATTGGCGCTGGGCCGGCGGGGTCAATACTGGCCAGCTTATTAGATGCCAATTACAAGGTGTTATTAGTCGACCGGCGCAATTTAGATTGTACGGTGCACTACCAAAAGGCGGTTTGTTGCGGCGGCTTATTGGCGCCCGACGCCCAAAAGGCACTGGCCCATTTGGCGCTTAGCGTACCAAAAGAGGTATTAGTCAGCCCGCAGATGTTTAGCGTTAAAACACTTGACTTTGACAACGATTTAGAGCGTTACTATCAGCGCTATTACATCAATGTCAACCGCGAAAAATTCGATCGCTTTTTAGCTGGCAAGGTCGCTGCAAACGTCACTAAAATGTACGATACGGCCTATTGTCATTATCAAAAAATAGATGGTGGCTACCGCGTCTTTTTAAGGCGCAATGGCCAACAAATTTCTGTTGACGGCAAAATTTTGGTTGGCGCCGATGGCGCAATTTCTAGGCTGAGGCAGCAGGCCTTTCGCGGTCAGCCACTGCCCGACAAGTACATCAGTATTCAAAAATGGTATCGCGCCAAGCGCGTATCACCGCACTTCTATTCTATTTTTGACCGCGCGATTAGCGATTTTTATTCGTGGATTATCGAAAAAGACGGTGCCATCGTATTGGGCACGGCGCTTCAGAGCGGCGTTAAAGCCGACCAAAAGTTTCAATTGCTAGAAGATAAAATTAGACAGCTTGACATTATTCAAGGCGCGCCGCTAAAACGGGAAGGCACCCTAATTATGCGCACGCGGCGACTCAATCAAATTCACTTGCAAAGCGAAAATATTGCCCTAGTCGGCGAGGCGGCCGGCTTAATTAGCCCCAGTTCGGCCGAAGGCATTAGCTATGCAATACGCAGTGGCCAGTACTTGGCCGAGGCGATTAACTGCGACTTTGCCAATTTTGGCGTCATATACAGCAAAAAATGTCGCAAATTAAAACTTAATATTTTACTGAAAAATATTAAACTACAGGCGATGTATCAGCCGCTTTTGCGCAAGCTAATTATGAAGACGGGTCTACTTAGTATGCACCTGCGCGACGATAATGCCCACTGAGTACAGCGCTTATAAAAGTATAATAACAATTGTCAGCACATAGTAGATAACTGAAATTAAATTTGTCCATCCGCCGCAAATAATCATGTGAAAACGCTTCGGTAATTTTTCTACAATTGGCGTCAACAAGACAAGTGTTAACGGTGTAAACATCACCATCCAGCGCGGCAGTGTCGTCCAACCAAAGGCGATTAATAGCGCCATTGCGAAAAAACCAATTGCTTGCAAGCCAAACGCCAATTTTTTTTGAAATTCTAGAAATTTTAGCGTTTCGGTTAGTGCCAGCTCGTCGTCGTGGCGACCAATTAGGCCTAAATTTGCAAAATAATTGTGGTAACTGCCACCTAAAATAATTGCCAAGCAATTGATAAAAAAGCATATCCAACCAAATAGTAAATGTCGTTGATCGACCAAGAGCACCAAATGATAAAAGCCAATACAGTATAAAAAGGCGGCTACAGGGCCAATGATGCCCCCGCTATAAAGCCGCGCTCGACTGGCTTTTTTCATAATGTCAATAATCGGCTTTAGCGTACCATCTGATTTGTAGTCATCTTTACTGTAATACAGTAGCATATCACCGCAGAACAACAGCACTGCACCGAACAGGCCAACTGATAAGGTTATTTGAAGAGGCATTATGTCACTCCTGCGCTAATATTTTAATTGAAGATAGACACTTTTTATAAGTATATCACGATTGTCGTTTATTGCAATTGCCCGAAGCAAGCTATAATTGTTTTTACAAAAATATTTTTAATAAGACAAAATTTTTCAAAAAACACTTGTCATTATCGCCAAACCGCTATAGTATAATGACAGGTCGATACTCAGTAGCGGCATCTATAAAACAAGTCCAAATACTGGAGATTACAATGGAACTCAATTATTTATCACCAAAGGAAATTACGACGGCGACGATTGCCGCCGGCGTTAAAAAGAGCAAATTATCAATTGCCAAAATGCTCGTGCTCGGTTTTTTGGCGGGGGCATTTATCGCCTTTGCGGCCGAGGGGTCAAATGTAGCGGCCTATAATTTGTGGACGAGTCCGGCCAGCTATGGCTTGGGCAAGGCGCTCGCCGGCACTATCTTTGGCACCGGTTTAATGCTGGTACTAATTGCCGGCGGTGAATTGTTTACCGGCAATACACTAATTACGCTCGGCCTGTTAGACGGTAAAGTCAAACTGGGCGATATGTTTAAAAACTGGTTTTTTGTCTACCTTGGCAACTTTTTGGGTTCGTTATTGATTGCCTTTTTAATTGTCCAGTCGGGTCAGCTCGGCGCCAGTGGCAATGTACTGGCTGCCATGACGATAAAAATTGCCGCCTACAAAGTGGGACTCAGTTTTACAAAGGCCTTTATTTTGGGCATTTTGTGTAACTGGTTGGTCTGCCTAGCAGTTTGGATGGCCTACGGTGCCAAGGATATTACGGGTAAAATTTTGGCAATCTTTTTTCCAATATGGCTGTTCATTACGTCGGGCTTTGAACACAGCATTGCCAATATGTACTATATTCCGGCCGGCATTTTGGCCAAGGCCAACGCCAATTACAGTGCCGCTGCCGAACAGCTTGGCGTAACGGCCGAAAAACTGGCACATCTCAATTGGTCGACCTTTGTCGTCGATAATTTAGTGCCGGTCACCTTGGGCAATATTGTCGGTGGCGCGCTATTTGTGGCCGGCGTTTACTGGTTTGTCTATGCGCGCGATTAAATCGCGCGCCCAGCATAAAAAGCAGGCGTCTTACTTTTTTCTAATTTTATTATTTCGTTTGATATTGCTTTTTTGTTTTGACTTGATAACAGTCTTTCATAGAAAAAACTATTAATTTGTCTATCCAGTTGCCTAGTACTCCATTTGGATTTTATGGCTTCTTCTAAATAAAAGGTTCTTGCTTTTTCATTTTCAACACGCATTAAACTACGATAATGCGTCCAACTCAATTCGTCACGCAGTGCGTGACCATTTGGAAAAGTAAGATAGAATTGACGCATATATTTTAAATTTGTAACTGTAAATCCTTTACCAAAATCCTTTGTCATTTGCTTAGATAATTCTTTAAGTAACCCTTGTCCATATTCTGCAGTATCTTTGCCATCTTGTTTATCAATAATTTTTTTGCCTTTTGGCAAATGGTAAATTTAATTCTCATCTATTCTTCTCTGCCTATAATTGAGTTTATTATTAAAACATCAGTATTATATCATAAATGTAATTGCTTTTATACGACCCATTTGGGCACTTGGTGTCAGTCACCGATTGCACAGCTGTAGTCACCCCGCGTGCAGTCGGGAAATCTGCCCATCCTGTCATTTCGAGCGAGCGGTAGCGAGTCGAGAAATCTCTGTTTTTTCGCTTTTCCTTTCGACTTTTAGCTTTCAACTTTCCACTTTATAATCTTTCCACTTTATTTAACTTCCAAAAAATTTTAATGAGATTAAGCTAAAGAACGCATCAACAACTTGGCGACGCGTTCTTTTTTAATGCAAAAGGTCTGCTTTTTATTCAATCTTTGGTGATTAATTTTTCACAAATTTATAGCTACATTTATTAAAAATGAAAAATATTCTCAATTAGAGGCCATTTTTGATTAATTTTTTTCAATTAGACTAAATTTTTTTTAGAAATTTCTGAAAAAAATTGAAAAATAGCTACTTTTTTTGTTAATTTTAAATCAAAAATAACGGACTTATGATATAATATACACAATAAGGAGGGCTGCATGAAAGAAGATAATAACAATAGGGCGACTGTGCTTGATATGGCAGATATTAAGCACATTTTAGAGAAGTACAAAACACAAAAAGGCAGTTTGATTAGCATTCTTCAGGCGGTACAAGAAATTTATAACTACATACCGCAAGAAGCCGTTCAATTAATTGCCGACGAACTCGGTTTAAAGCCCGCTAAAATTATGGGCGTCGTTACTTTCTATACGCAGTTTCGAACCGAGCCGATCGGCAAGCACCTCATCATGCTCTGTCAGGGAACCGCTTGCCACGTCAATGGCTCGACCGACATCGAAGCGGCCATCATCGAAGAACTCGGCATTCAAGATGGCGAAACGACCGAAGACAAATTATTTACTTTAATGAACGTGGCCTGTTTGGGCTGTTGCAGTTTATCACCGGTTATGATGATAGGCGAAGAAACCTACGGTAAATTGACGCCAAACAGCACTAAAAAAATTCTCAAAGATATTATCAAGCGCGAAGGGAGAACCGCATGAAAATATTAGTTGGAGAGGGCAGCTGCGGCTTAGCTGCTGGCGCCGGTAAAGTACACGACATACTGGCCAGCGAATTGGCTAAGCTAGATGGCGAAATAAAATTGGAAACGACGGGCTGTGTCGGCATGTGCTATTTAGAGCCAATTGTCGAAGTTTACGACGACGACGGCGCACACGTCACCTATGTTAACGTCGACGAGAAAAAAGCCCAGCAGATTGTCGACAATCACATTGCTGAAAAATTGGTTTACGAAGCGGCGACAATTTCTGAAGAAGACCAGTTGGCCGTTCAAAAACAAAATAAAATTGTCTTGCGCAATTGCGGCATTATCAATCCAGAGCGCCTAGAAGACGCGCTTGAAGCGGGCGCCTACCAAGCGGCGCGCGACTGCGTACTCAACAAGACGCCAGAAGAAGTAATCGAACAAATTAAATTATCGGGCTTGCGCGGCCGCGGCGGCGCCGGTTTTCCGACTTGGTTTAAGTGGAACGCCGCCCTGCAATCTAAGGCGACGCCAAAGTACTTTGTCTGTAATGCCGACGAGGGCGACCCCGGTGCCTTTATGGATCGCAGCGTTTTAGAGGGCGACCCACACACCTTAATTGAAGGCATGATTATCGGCGGTTATGCAATTGGCGCCGAATACGGCATCGTCTACGTGCGCGCCGAGTATCCGCTGGCAATTAAGCGCTTAGAAAATGCCATTGAACAGGCGCGCGCCGCCGGCTATTTGGGCGACCGCATCTTCGGCAGCGATAAATTCGGCTTTAATTTACGCATTAAGGCCGGTGCCGGCGCCTTTGTTTGCGGTGAAGAAACGGCCCTTATTGCGTCACTTGAGGGCGAACGCGGTATGCCGCGCTTAAAGCCGCCATTTCCAGCCCAGCGCGGTTACTGGCAGCAACCGACCAATATCAACAATGTCGAAACGCTGGCCAATGTGCCGTGGATATTAAAAAATGGCGGCAAGGCCTTTGCCAGCCTAGGCACCGAAGAAAGTGCCGGCACAAAGGTATTCGCCTTAACCGGTAAGGTTAAAAAGGGTGGCCTAGTCGAAGTGCCAATGGGCATGAGCATCAGGGAAATTATCTTTGGCATCGGCGGCGGCATTCGCGACGACAAAAAAATTAAAGCCGTTCAAATGGGCGGCCCGTCGGGCGGCTGTATTCCGGAAAACTTGCTCGACACGCCAGTTGAATACGCCGCCATCGTCAAGACGGGTGCGATAATGGGCTCGGGCGGCATGGTCGTCATGGACGAAACCACTTGTATGGTCGATATGGCCCGCTTCTTCTTAGATTTTACCGCCAAAGAATCGTGTGGCAAGTGCATACACTGCCGCGTCGGCACAAAGCGCATGTTGGAAATACTGACGCGCATTACAAAGGGCGAGGGGCGCGAGGGCGACATCGAGCGCTTAGAAGAACTGGGCAACCGCATTAAAGAGGGCTCGCTCTGCGGACTCGGTCAAACGGCGCCCAACCCGGTACTGAGTACAATACGTTACTTTAGAAATGAATATGAAGATCACATCGCGCACGGCAAGTGTACCGCCAAGCAGTGTAAACCGCTGCTGACCTATGTCGTCAACGATAAATGCGTCGGCTGTACGGCCTGCGCACGCGGCTGTCCGGTCGATGCCATCGCGGGGCAAGTAAAGGCAAAGCACTTAATTGATAGCGAAGTTTGTATAAAGTGTGGTAAGTGTGTAACGGCCTGTCGCTTTGGTGCAATTGATATTCATTAAGGGAGAATACGATGATTAGATTAAATATTAACGGGCGAGAAGTAACTGGTCACAAAGGGCAGACCATTTTACAAATCGCCAGACAAAACGGCATTGAAATTCCCACCATGTGTTATGATGACAGACTAGAAATCTACGGCGCTTGTGGTCTGTGCGTCGTCGAAATTAAAGGTAGCCCTAAATTGGCGCGCGCCTGTGCGACGCAGGCCGCCGATGGCATGGTGGTCGACACGATGAGCGAAAAAGTTATCGCCTCGCGTAAAGTGGCCCTTGAATTGTTGATGAGCGACCACGTCGGCGACTGCCGTGCACCGTGTATGTTGGCCTGCCCCGGCAATACCGATTGTCAGGGGTACGTCGGCTTAATTGCCAACGGCATGTTTGAAGAGGCAATCAAGACCATTAAAGACCAGCTGCCGATGCCGGCCTGTATTGGTCGCGTTTGTCCACACCCCTGTGAAACCGAATGTCGTCGTCGCCTAGTTGAAGAACCAATTGCCATTGCGCAATTAAAATACTTTGCTGCCGATCAAGACTTGTGGAAGGAAAATCCCTATTCACCACTCATTGCTGCCGATAGCGGCAAAAAAGTGGCCATCGTCGGCGGTGGCCCAGGCGGCTTGTCGTTGGCCTTTTTCCTAAGACAATACGGCCACGCCATTACGGTATACGACGCCATGCCGCAAATGGGCGGCATGCTCAGATACGGCATTCCCGAATATCGTCTACCGAAAAAAATTGTCGATCGCGAAGTCGAAATTATTGAAAACATGGGCGTGACAATGGTCAATAACTTGCGCATGGGCAAAGATATTTCGCTCGAAGAACTGCGTCAGCAAAACGATGCCGTCATTTTGGCGACGGGCGCGTGGAGCAGTTCGCCACTGCGCTGCAAGGGCGAAGAGGCCGAGGGCGTAATGGGCGGTATCGGCTTTTTAGAAAAAGTGAGTCTACAGCAAGAAACCGGCATGGGCAAGCGCGTTGCCGTCGTCGGTGGCGGCAACACGGCAATGGACGCCGTGCGCACCGCCGTGCGCCTCGGCGCCAGCGAAGTTTACAACATTTACCGTCGCACCAAGCAAGAAATGCCGGCTGAAGAAATTGAAATTATCGAAGCCGAAGAAGAGGGCGTCATCTTTAAGAATTTAGTTAACCCGATTGAAATCGTCTCTCAAAATGGCAAAGTAAAAGAAATAATCTTGCAGAAGATGACATTGGGTGAGCCCGATGCCAGCGGTCGTCGTCGCCCAATACCAATTGAAGGCGAAACCGAAGTATTGCCAATTGATACCGTTATTTCGGCAATTGGTCAAAAGTTAAATCCGGCCGGACACGACGGCGTTCAGCTGACCGATTGGGGCACCATTGCCGCCGACAAACACACTTATATGACAAATTTAGACGGCGTCTTTGCAATTGGCGACGCCACCAATAAAGGTGCCGACATCGCCATCGCCGCCATCGGCGAAGCAAAGCGCTCAAGTTTTGTGATACACAGCTATTTAAGCGGTGTCATCAAACCGCATTTCGAGCCATTTTACTCAATTGACCACAGCGTTACAGAGCAAAATTTTGTCAACCGCGAGCGCATCAGTCGTCAAAAAATGCCACACTTGGCGCCAAAGGCCAGAAATACCAACTTTAAAGAGGTCAACTTGGGCTTCTCAATTGAATCGGCCATGGCCGAGGGCGCGCGTTGTTTAGAATGTGGCTGTCTTGACGTTTACGAGTGCGATTTAATTAGGCATTCGCGCGACTATAAAATTAAACCAGAAGACATCGCCGGCGAAAAGCACTATCGCCGCATCGAACGGCCACACCCCTTTATCAACATCAACCAAGATAAGTGTATCTTGTGCAGCCAGTGTATTCGCACCTGTGAAGAAGTGCTCGGCATTGGCGCCTTGGGTTTGGTCGACAGGGGCTTTGACAGTATGGTTTCACCGGCTTTCGACTTGCCGTTAACCGAAACGGGCTGTATTTCATGCGGTCAGTGCATTAGCGTTTGTCCAACCGGAGCATTGCAAGAATACTTGACGATGGGCGTTAAGTCAATTCCACTGCCGATTGAAAACAACGAAACACTTTGTGACAAATGCGGCGTTGGCTGTCACGTCGACATCAATACCAAGGCCGGCAAAATTGTGCGCATTACGTCGTTGCGCGACAGTGAAATCGACCACGGTCAGCTCTGCGTACGGGGCCGCTTTGGCCATAAAATCGGCGATGCCGTCACATTGACCGAACCGCTGATCAAGCGCGGTAACGAGCACGTTGCAGTTAGCTGGGCAGAAGCACTCGATAGCTTGGCAGACAAAATTGCCAAATCGGCTGATGCCAAAATTGCCTTGGCGACGTCGGCCGGCTACAGCAATGAAGACTATTACAGCTTAAAATACTTTGCCGACCACGCATTAAGTGATGCCGCAATTGGTTCGTTGTCGAGCCGCTGCTCAGTGCTACCCGAGGCGCTCGGCAGCAATGGCTCAACCAGTCGCTTTGCCGAACTGGTGACGACCGACCACGTGTTGATGATCGGCACCGATTTAATGAACGACTACGCCGTCATCGGCATGAATATTAGGCAGGGCATTAAGCGCGGCACGACCTTACACGTCTTGGACGACAAAGAGACATTGGCTGGCGATTGGGCACAGCAGAACGTCGTCAGCGACGACCCAGCGGTGATGTTACAGCTGCTTAAAGCAGTCGTCAGTCAAACCGAAAGAGAACAACTGTTGCCAGCCGGCTTGCAAAAGACATTGCAGTCGGTAGTGGTAGCAGAGCAAATTAACGGCTTGGCCGACGCCTATTTAAAGGCCAAAAATGCCATTATCTTATTTGACGGTTCGCGCCTTAGCGATCAATCAGTTGCCATTATTGCGCTGCTGGCAATCATCAGTGGTCATGTTGGCACGGCGCGCAATGGCGTCATCGAGCTGACGCGCAGCGCCAATACGCGCGGTCTACGCGATATGGGCGTCTGTCAACAACCCGGCATGGCAGATTATTTGGCCACCAATAAGTGCGCTGTATTGCTGTCATTTGGCGAAGTGCTAGATGCGACGGCAATGGCAAATAGCGCCTTTACAGTCGTTCAAAACAAGTACTATCAAGATTGGATGAAAGACGCCGACATCATATTGCCAGCGCGCTCGTTTGAGTCGCTCGACGGTTCGTTTAGCAATGCCGAGGGCAGATTACAACACCTAAAGCCAGCGCTTCAACAAGCCGACGTATTGACAATGCGCCAAATTATGGCCGAATTATCGAACAGGCTAGCGGTAACGCCGCCCTTGACCGACGTGGCGCGCGCCATTGCCAACGACGTGGCCGGTTACCACAATTTAACTGATAAGCAAAATGGCTTTATCGACGCGGCGCACGCCATTAAATCGCTTGAGGCGTCGCTCGACTATTACGAAAAGACATTTAGCACGGCTCAGTTTAAGCACGATGGCGGACAGGCCAGCGCCTTAATTGACTTACTAGATAGTTACTTAAAAGAAAAAGATATTATTTAGAATCGAGATTTGTCGATTTATCAGTGGAAAGTCGAAAGGGAAAGCGAAAACGCTTTCGTTTCAATCGCAGAAGAACAGAGATTTCTCGATTACGGCTGCGCCTTCACTCGAAATGACTACAGCGGACAGATTTTTTGACTACGCACCGGGTGACTACAGCTTGTCATCTCGACCGAAGCGGCACGCAGTGACGCGCAGTGGAGAGATCTCGCTTTTTGTCGTCTGCGCGCTAGGCGCTTGACGAGTGGAAAGTTGAAAGGGAAAGCGAAAACGCTTTCGTTTCAATCGCAGAAGAACAGAGATTTCTCGATTACGGCTACGCCTTCACTCGAAATGACAGCTTAGCTGAACAGTTGCACTGAGATTATAAAAAGACAAATTTAAGAGCAGTTCTCTTTTGGGAACTGCTCTTTTCTTGACTTAGCGCCAAAATATAATTATAATATAATTATGAAATACTTAAAATTCGAGTGGGATGAGAATAAGAACAAGACCAATAAAATAAAGCATCATATTTCTTTTGAGGAAGCTCAAACGGTTTTTGAAGATGATGAAGCGCTTTTGATTAATGATCCCGATCATTCAATTGATGAAGAACGATTTATTTTGTTGGGTTTTAGCAGTATTGCCAATTTGTTGGTTGTTTGCCATTGTGTAAGAGAAGATGAAACTGTTATCAGAATTATATCTGCTCGGAAAGCAACCAAGCAAGAGGCGAGAACATATAATGAATTGAGGTGATACAAATGAGAAAAGAATATGATTTTTCAAAGGGTGTAAAAAATCCTTATGCTAAAAAAATAAAAAAGCAAATAACAATTAACCTGAATAGCGAAATAATCGAGTATTTCAAAGACCAGTCTCAAAAAACGGGCATTCCATATCAAACGTTGATTAATCTATATTTATCAGATTGTGTCGCAAACAAGCGAAAACTGGTGGCAACTTGGAAATAGCCCGCGTTAGGCGAGCAAATCTTTAATTACTTCAGCTGCAATTATTAGGCCGGCAACCGAGGGCACAAAGGCGACGCTGCCCGTTGTCGGCCGCTTTTTATTGGCCGCTTCAGCAGTTGTCAATTTAGTTTGAATTGGCGCTTCTGTCGAATAGACGACCTTTAGTTCAGTTACGCCCAATTTGCGCAGTTCGCGGCGCATAACGCGGGCCAGCGGGTCGGTCGTCGTCTGGTAAATATCGCCGACAGTTAGTTTGCCGGGGTCTAATTTATTGCCCGTTCCCATACTGGAGATAATTGCCAAACCACATTTTTTACAGTGATCAATCAAGTGCAGCTTGGCGCTGACCATGTCGATGGCGTCGACCACGTAGTCGGCCTCTTTATCAATCAGTTGTTCGGCAGTTTTGGCGTCGTAAAGCATTTGACGTGCGTCAATTACCAGCTGCGGGTTAATGCTATTGAGGCGCGCTTTCATGGCGGCCACTTTGGCCTGACCGATGGTCGCCGTGTTGGCCTGAATTTGCCGGTTAATATTGCTGGCGACGACCACGTCGTTATCAATTAGCGTCAAACGGCCAACGCCGCTGCGCGCCAAGCCTTCGGCGACGTAAGAACCGACGCCGCCGATGCCGACGATGATGACGTGGCTCTGCTTTAGTTTGTCTAACCCACTTTTGCCGATAAGCAGTTCAGTTCGGGTAAAAAAATTATTCATCATTATCGCCACTTTCTAAGTTATCAGAGAGTGCTTTTTCTGCCTGCTGGCTACTTACCTTATTGGCGATGCTAATAACGGTAAAAATAAAGACGGCAACGAGTAAACCGATGGCAAATGAGTTTAGTAAACCGCCATAGCTTTGCCCAGTTAAGAATTGTGACAATACCACTGCAATTGCCGGCGATAGACTTGCAGCAATCTTAAAGCGGAGCGATTTACTAGCTTTAGTATAATTGTGATAAAGTCCCTTTTTTATGTTCATAAATAACCGGTAAAGCATGGCGGCAAACATCACAAATATATAATCTTGGTATTCGTAGATAATTTGATTGAGAATGAACATGCGATAAAATGTGACGAGCATGATGCCGATAATTAGTACATTGTAGGCATTGGCTGTAATTATAGTATGTTCGTTAAAAATTCTTTCATCTTTGATCTTCATCGTCATCCCTCCAAAATATTTCATCGAGTGATACATCGAGTGCCCAACAAATTTGTAGGCAAAGATTAAGTGTCGGGTTGTACTTGCCCAGTTCAATTAGGCCAATTGTTTGGCGCGTAACGCCAATTGCCTTAGCTAAATCATCTTGCGTCATATCTTTGGCGACGCGTGCACTTTTCAATTTAAGATTTTTCATATTTAAGTTCCTCGCATTGCAATTATAACACAATAAACGTCATAATGCAATATATAAATTGCAAAATAAAAGAACCCGCCATGCGGGTTCAAGTTTAATTATAAAAAACGCAACCATTCAGTCAAAAGATATAACATGTGTCATCTCGACCAAAACGCCAGCGAAGTGAAGAGATTTCGCTTTTCGAAATGACATTGAGTTGTCATCTCGACCGAAGTGGAGAGATCTCGTTCGAAATGACAGTTTGACTGAACAGTTATCAAAAAACAAACTCTATTCTTCAGTTTTTTTGGCAGTTTCTTTAGCTGTTTTCTCGCTTTTTTTGTTGACGCTGTCGACTAATTTATGCACGTTATTTACGGTTTTGTAAGCGCTGACAATCGCCTCGTTGACCGGGTTGTTATCTTTTAATGTGCCGCTAATACTCTCTGCGGTATCGGCGATGTTGTTGACAGTCGGCCGAATAATTTGGGCGGCGTGGCTCGCTTCAGTGGTCACTTCTTTGACATTTTTGGTAATCGTCGGCACTTCGTTGAGAATCAAATTGATGTTTTCGCGGTTTTCTTTGATAATATTTTTAACTTCTTTAACAGTCTGCATTGCATTATACAGTACGCCAACTAACATGCCAATCATCACGATCAGTACCAGCCACAAGATAATCAAAAAGAATTCTTGCAAGGTCAATGTCGTATCAAGCACTGAAGCTAAAGCATAGTAAGTGTTCATAGTGGGCTCCTTACACACGATTGTATTTGTAAATACATTATATGCTGAAATGAATTGTTTTTAAATAGATTTATAAAAACTAACTAAAAATTTAGCTGCCCGATGGCAGGTGATGGTGGCCTTTATTGAAAATTAATGAAGCAAGCGGTCGAGCGCATAGCTTTCGCCGTTAATGGTCACCTTTTTAGCTTCTAGCATAATGCTGGCCGTTGCGGTGTTCAAAATAATATTAGGGCTGGCGATGGCCTGTTCTTCAATTGAACCGTCTTCGTAGTGGCTAATTGCCACAATTGAGCTATTGTGATTTCGAAAATAAGTAATTGCGCCGTCTAATGCGTGGTCGTCATTGAGGCGCTCTAACATATCTTCATCTAAAAACAAGTACGTATCGACATTGCCAAATTCAACCATGTGCTTGTTGGCGGCATCGTCGACAAATTCGACGGCGACGCTTTTATTTTCGTTTTGAATAGACAATTTACTAACAGTATATAAATTTAAGGCATTTAACATTTGATCAATTTTGTTGTTCATGCCGCTCCTCCTGTATTATTGTATAGTTTTATCACATATTGCGGCACTGTACAAGCAAAAAAGGTCATTTTCATCAATTTGTAATAATTTTATTAAAATGAATATAAAAATGTAATGATTACATTTACAGGTTGTATTTACTGTGTTATAATAATTATGGGTAACGCGATGCAAATTTTATAACCATTCAATTATTGCGTTATCTGACAATCCTTAAATGATTATTTAGGAGGACAGTATGTCAGAAACTAAAAAAACAGCGGGCTGCCGCGCCGGCAGCATCGTCGCAAAAGTTGACGCTACCGCTGTTGAAAAAGTTGCAGCAAGCGAACCGATTGAAAGGAGTCAATCAATGATTAAAGTTGGAAAACCTGCACCCGATTTTGAAATGCCAGCCTATTACAAGGGTGAATTTACAACTGTCAAGCTCAGCGAATACAAGGGCAAGTGGGTACTATTGTGCTTTTACCCGGGCGACTTCACCTTTGTCTGAGCGACCGAAGTGTCAGCAGTTGCTGACAGATACAGTGAATTACAAGGTATGGACGTCGAAGTTATTTCAATGAGCGTCGACAGCGTCTTTGTACACAAAGTGTGGAACGAACAAGAGCTCTCTAAAATGGTCGACGGCGGCATCCCCTATAAAATGGGTTCAGATGGCGGCGGCAAACTGGGCACAGTCTACGGCGTCTACGATGAAGAAGCTGGCGTCAATACGCGCGGCCGCTTTATCATCGACCCCGACGGCATCGTACAGGGCTTTGAAGTGCTAACGCCACCGGTTGGCCGCAATGTCAACGAATCAATTAGACAATTACAAGCCTTTCAATTAGTTAGAAAAACTGGCGGCGGCGAAGCGACGCCATCGGGCTGGAAACCGGGCAAAAAAACCTTAAAGCCAGGGCCGGCATTGGTTGGCAACGTCTGGAAAGAATGGAAAGTTTCTGACGCCAAAGAATAAATATCTGAAGAGATTATCAACTCTTGCAAAAAGCCCCCCCAACGGGGGCTTTTTTATAGAGCGGAGATTTTTTTATATGATATAATAAAATAGATTGAAAGTATGGGTAGATGTTTCCTTGCAACAAAGGCGTGTACAAATCAATGATGTGGTCAAAAATATCAATCGTTTGCACGCGGCAGTTAAAGTAGCTCTTGAAGAAGTGTTTGGCAATTTAACGCGCAATCAAGCAAGGGCAATTGAACAATATTTTATAGTTAATGGGCCAAATTTATTGAATAAAATAAACAGTATTAGCCCTGACAGTGAGTTTTATAATGAGGCATTGAAATGGGCAGAGGAATTTATTACAAGTTTACATTAAAAAGGAGAGTTTGTGGTGAAAAAAAGACATAAGTATGCGTTTGAAAAAACTAAAAATCCGGTACATGAAGCATGGCTAAAAAAATATAATAAACAAACAGAAGATATAAAAAGAAAAATAGATACACTTTACGAAATAGATATAAAAGAACGTCAATTAAAAGTAATTAAGCGCAAAAAGCCGACTTTAGAAATAGGCGATGTATTTGTATTAAGCCCTGTTGAGGGCATATATTTCTATGGTAAAGTGCTGGAAACAAATATTAATTCGCTTAATAAAGATGGATTTGTACATGGCAAAAATGTGGTTTTTATCTTTAATTGTCGCAGTAAAGCGGCGACGCTAGATGCTTATAAGCCCGATTATTCTAATTTATTGATACGGCCGGCAATAGTAGATATTAGTTATTGGCGAAGAGGTTATTTTTATAATGTTGGCAATGTGCCGTTGACTGACGAAGAAAAAACACTTGATTATGGATTTTTAAATTTAGGTGTTTGGTCGAATTGGTTTTGTAAAGCAAATGGTGAAGTTTTAAAAAAAGAGCCCAAAATACTAGGTGTGTATGGAATAACGACAATAACGGGTATAGCGAATGAAGTGCAGAGAGAAATCATTATTAATCCAAGTTTGCTTGAAGATTGAGTTTTTTGGCAAGATAAGTTTACAGACAACTCGAAATCTGCATTAATATATCTTCAAATGGCAGACATTTTCAGCATGGCTATTGATATGTGGTGATAAAGCTGTTAATGATATTGACCCTACTGGGGCCGTAAATCTGCGATTTACTGGCATAAGAATTTATTACAAGTTTTATTTCTCATAATGCCGATCGGGTGTAACCACTATTTAAAATGATTGTAAAAACTGGCTTTTCGTGATAAAATGAGCAAGTAAAGTGTTGAAGAGATGAGTAACTGCTGAGTTTTCCAAAGAGAGCTGCCATTTGCTGAAAGGCGGCGCTGACGACGTAGTGAAGATGGTCTTGGAGCATTGCGGGTGAGTTGTCAATGAGCCCGTGACGTCGCGCGCGCGTTAAGTGCTAACCAGTTGGTAGAGTGTTCTTTATGAGAATTAGGGTGGTACCGCGGAAGTTGCTTTCGTCCCTTCGGATGGAAGTTTTTTTATTTGTTTTGCTGAAAAGGAGCTAATGATGACGAAAAAACCTTATTATGTGACGACGCCAATCTATTACCCCAGTAGTAGACTGCATATTGGCCATACTTATACGACGGTGGCGGCTGATGCCATTGCCAGATACAAACGGGCACGCGGCTTTGATGTCATGTTTTTGACGGGTACCGACGAGCACGGCCAAAAAATTGAAACCGTTGCCAAGGCGGCCGGCCAAGCGCCCAAGGCGTTTCTCGACGAAGTGGTCGCCGAAATTAAAGAGCTGTGGGATACCATGGAAATTAGCTACGATCACTTTATTCGCACGACTGACGATTATCACAAGCGGCGCGTTCAAATTATCTTCAAGCAGTTGTACGATAAGGGCGAAATTTACAAGGGCGAATACGAAGGCATGTACTGTACGCCCTGCGAGTCGTTTTGGACTGAATCGCAGCTTGCCGACGGCAAGTGCCCCGATTGTGGCCGCCCGGTTGAGTCGGCCAAAGAAGCCGCTTACTTTTTTAAGCTGTCAAAATATCAAGATAAATTATTAGAACTATTTGAAAATAACCCGACAATTCTAGAACCGCAATCGCGCATCAATGAAATGGTCAACAATTTTATTAAACCCGGCCTAGCAGACCTGTGTATTTCGCGCAGCACGTTTAAATGGGGTATACCGGTGCCAATTGACGAAGATCACGTCATTTACGTATGGCTCGATGCGCTATCAAATTATTTGACGGCGCTGGGTTACCCCGAAGACGGCGCGGCCGACTTTGCTAAATACTGGCCGGCCGACGTTCATTTGGTCGGCAAAGAAATTGTGCGCTTTCACACCATTATTTGGTTTGCCATTTTAATGGCATTGGGCATCGACCTACCGAAAAAAGTATTTGGCCACGGCTGGATACTGTTTGACGGTGGCAAAATGAGTAAGTCAAAGGGCAATATTGTCGACCCGATCGTCTTAATCGAACGCTATGGCGTCGACGCCTTAAAATACTTTTTACTGCGCGAGTACACCTTTGGCCAAGACGGCAACTTTACAAATGAAGTGCTGATCAACCGGCTCAATTCTGACCTCGCCAACGATTTGGGCAATTTGGTATCGCGCACGGTCAGCATGATCGAAAAATACGACGCTGCTGAGTTGCGTGGCGCACTTGCCGAAACGCCGTTCGATGACGATTTAAAGGCCGTCGCCACGGGCGCATTGGCCAAGCTAGACGGTTGTATGGACAATCTTAACTTCTCCGGCGCGCTCGAAGAAATATGGCAAGTAGTGCGCCGCACCAATAAGTACATCGACGAAACGACGCCGTGGATTTTGGCCAAAGATGAGGCCAAAGCCGACCAACTGAGTACGGTATTGTACAATTTGGCCGAGAGCATTCGCATTATTGCGGTATTAATTCAGCCCTTTATGATACACACATCGCGTAAAATTTGGCGACAGTTGTCAATTGACGAAGGCGCTTTAACCGAATACGATACGGCCCAGCAATTTGGCCTGCTACCGATTGGCACAAAGGTGGTAAGGGGCGACGTCTTGTTCCCGCGCATTGATGTGGCCGAAGAGCTGGCGGCGCTCGAAGAAATAAAGGCAATTGGCAAAGAGGCGCCACTTGAAATTAAATCGCAAATTGAATACGACGACTTTGCCAAACTCGACTTCAAGGTCGCGCAGGTCATCAAATGCGAAAAGCACCCCAAGGCCGACCGCCTATTAGTCTTGCAGCTAAAGGTTGGCCCCGAACAGAAGCAAGTTGTCTCGGGCATTGCCCAGTTTTTTGAAGCGTCCGAATTGGTCGGCAAAAAAGTGATTTGGGTGGCCAACTTAAAACCGATTAAATTGCGCGGCATCGAGTCTAATGGCATGATTTTAGCGGCCGAAAAGGGCGATAAATTGGTGCTGCTGACGGCCGATATTGACGACGGCGCACAAGTATCTTAAAGCATTAAGAGAAAGCAGGTTATCATGTTATTTGATTCCCACTCACATATTGACGACAGCCGCTTTGACGGCGATCGCGCCAAAGTAATAGAGCGCGCCAAGGCGCGCGGTTTAAGCTATATTTTAAACCCCGGCTGCGATCTCAAGACCAGCAAGGCGGCGCTCGACTTGGCGAGGCGCTACGATATGGTCTATGCCGCCGTCGGCATGCACCCGCACGAGGCCAAACATTGCGACCAAATGACGCTCGATATATTTGCCGACATGGCAAAAGACAAAAAAGTGGTTGCCATTGGCGAAATTGGGCTCGACTTTCACTACGACCATTCGCCGCGCGACGTGCAGCGCATGGTATTTGTCGAGCAAATTCGCCTGGCGCAAACGCTTAACTTGCCGATTATCATCCACTCGCGCGAGGCCGACGGCGAAGTATTTGACACATTGCGCCTCGAAGAAGCCTTTGCGACGGGCGTGCTGATGCACTGCTATTCGGGCAGTGCTGAGCTGGCCAAGCAGTATGTCAAATTGGGCGCCTACATTTCAATTGCCGGGCCGGTTACTTTCAAAAATGCCCGCAAGTTGGCCGAAGTAGTCGAAACAGTACCGCTCGAACGGCTAATGATTGAAACCGATGCGCCCTATTTGACACCCGTGCCATTTCGCGGCAAGCGCAATGAACCGAGCTATGTTCACTATACCTGCCAAAGGGTGGCCGATATCAAGGGCATTAGCTACCAACAAGTCGCCGCGGCAACTTGTCAAAATGCCCAGCGCTTCTTTGGCATCAATTAAGCGAGGCACTATGAAACGCAATAAACAATTATTACTCGAACTATTAAAAGATGCCGATGATTATGCCGCATATAAAAATATCAGTTGTCCTGCCATTTATTTGTTGGGTGGCTCGGCCTGTATTTTAGGTGACTATTTTGAGCGCGCCACGCTAGATATTGACTTTATCGATACGCATTTTGATGCGTCGGCGGGGAAAATATTTAGACTTTTTGGCAGTTTTGATATGCTCGACTTATATACGACGACAGTGGCAGAAGATTACCGAGAACGGGCCAAAAAATTAAATGGTTATCAAAAATTGCAATTTTATGTTTTGTCGCCGGAAGATATTATCGTTTCAAAATTAGCGCGTTATTCACAGACAGATTGCGCTGACATCGACCTGTTAATTGCGCAAAGCGATAGTGCACTAATTGCACAACTAATTGATAAAGTGATTGTGCGCAACAATTTATCTGAAAGGGTACGTGCTGCTTTTATAAAAAATAGCGGGCATTTTAGGGAGCGCCATAATGTATGACCAATTCGTTAAAAACTTGAACTATTATTCATTTTTAATGCGCGATGAGAGCGTTGTTCAAAATAGGCGCTATCAGCTTGGCGAAACTCTAAAACCGCTTACTGATATTGCGCGCTTCAATCGTTTAGTTGTTGAAAATCGCCAACAATACGACCAATTACAAGCACTTATTTGGGCACTTGAAGAGCGCGATTTTTCGCAAACATTTGCTTGGGAATTATGGGCGCGGGGCTTTGATAAGGCCAATTGTATAGCGAATAATGAATTATTAACTGAACAGCTAAAATTGGTCGGACTATTATTGGGAACACAATACTGGGCCGATGATGGCATCAATTGATGGGGAAAATATGAAACGCTATAAGTGGTTGTTAATCGATTTAGACAATACCTTGTTCGATTTTGACGCCGGCAAAACAGTCGCCTTAAATCAGCTGCTCAAAGAATTATTTGGCGCGGTCGAGCCGCGCGCGCTCGACGTTTACCGCGCCGAAAACAAAAAGTGTTGGCAAGCGGTTGAAGCCGGTCAGCTGTCGGTTGACGACGTCAATTTTAGGCGCATTAGCAAAACGCTCGAAGCGCTCGACTATCGCGGCGACCACGCCGCCATTGCCGAACGCTATATTGTTTTGTTGGGCGAAAACCCCATTTTATTCGACGGCGTTCATCAGCTGCTGCGCCAACTTAAAGCGCACTATCGCCTAGCGGCCATTACCAACGGCTTTGCCAGCGTCAAGCGCCCCCATTTAGCAAAAACCGGTACGGGTCAGTTTTTCGAGCAGCTGTTTATTTCGTCTGAACTGGGCGTCAGCAAGCCGCACCCTCTGTTTTTTGAAAAGACATTGGCGGTACTCGACGCCACTGCGCAAGATTGCTTAATCATTGGCGACAGTCTGAGTTCCGATATTTTAGGTGGCATCAACAGCGGCATTGACAGCTGTTGGTACAAGCGCCGCCCGTCTAACAAAACCGATATTAAACCAACTTACTGCGTCACAAGCTACGCCGAGCTACTGGCCTTGTTAATGGAACACTAAATGAAGTCGTCAATTTCGCAAAAATTATTGGCTTGGTTTGATGTAGCCGCCCGTCAAATGCCGTGGCGCGGCAGTAAAGACGCCTATCAAATTTGGCTGTCTGAAATAATGTTGCAGCAAACCCAAGTGGCAACCGTCGTTCCCTATTTTAAGCGCTTTTTAAAAACTTATCCCGACGTCTACGCCTTGGCACAAGGCGATCTGGACGTCGTCTTTAAGTTATGGGAAGGGCTCGGCTATTACTCGCGCGCCCAGCGACTGATTCCCTGTGCGCGCGCCATTGTCGAGCGGCACGGCGGCAAATTTCCGTCTGATTTAAAGGCCGCCTTGGCCCTGCCGGGCGTTGGGCCCTATACGGCCGGCGCAGTGCTCAGCATCGCCTATAATCGAAAAGTGCCGGCAGTTGACGGCAACGTATTGCGCGTGATCAGTCGTCTGTTCGAATACGAAAACGACATTGCCAAACAGACCAGCAAAAGAGATGTCGCCGCAATTGTGTTACAGCTAATGCCGCGCCGAGCGGGCGACTTTACAGAGGCCTTAATGGAACTGGGCGCAACGCTGTGCTCACCTAAAAAACCGGCTTGTGCGGTTTGTCCGCTAGCCGCTGATTGCCGCGCGCAGCAAAAGGGCAGAGTGGCTGAACTGCCCTATAAATCAAAAAAGAAAAAGGCCGCAAGCAAGCAAATTGAAGTGGCCATCATTCAGCACGACGGGCGCTATCTAATGTATAAAAAAGAAGATGGCGGACTACTGGCCGGCTTTTGGGCCTTTCCGCACGTCGATTTGGCAGCGGCAAGTTTGGCTGATAGCGTGCGCGAAACCTTTGCGCTCGAATTAGCTGGCGCCACTGAAATAGGTGCGGTCAAACATGTGTTTACGCATCAAATATGGCACATGAAAGTGCTGCATTATCAGACAAATGCCATTTATCAAGTCGATTTTCCGCACTGTCGCTGGGTGAGCTTGGCCGAGATGAAACAACTGGCAATTAGCACTGCGATGCGCAAGGTCATTAAATTAATCAATAAAGGATAGCGATGAAACAGCAAATTAAACAAGTAATTGTCGTCGAAGGGCGCGACGATGCGGCCAATATCAAGCGCTTTGTCGATGCCGAAATTATCATTACACACGGCTTTGCCATTTCGGCCGAAACCTATCGCCGCATACAATATGCCGCCGAAAACATCGGCGTCATCGTCTTGACCGATCCCGACTTTGCCGGTGAACGCATTAGAAAAGATATTGCAAAGTGCGTTAAGGGCAACTTAAAGCAGGCCTATATCAGCCGCGCGGCGGCGCAAAAGGGCAATGATATCGGCGTCGAAAACGCCAGTGGACAGGCCATCTTAACGGCCTTAGCCAATGCCAAGGCAGAGGTTGATGACGCCCCACCCGTTTACGGGCAGGGCGATATTGTGGCGCTTGGCTTAACTGGCAGACCCAATTCTAAGGCGCTTCGAATAGCCGTTGGCGAGGCCTTTCACATTGGCTATGCCAATGCCAAGCAGTTAATGCAAAGGCTCAATAAGTATCGCATTGACAAGGCGGCACTCAGCGCATTTATCGACGACTATAGGGCAGGTGAGCAAAGCGGTGACGACAAATAAATTTAATAAAAGAATATATCTCATCGTCGGCATCGGCGCGCTGTTAATCGGCTTGCTGATAGTGGCATTTGACATTCGTTTAAAAGTGGTTCACTATACAATAGATAGCGTCAAAGTCGAGCGGCCGGTCAGGCTTGCGCTATTGACCGATTTACATTCGCAAGACTTTGCCAAAAATCAAGCAGAATTATTTACCCTACTCGATGCAGAAGCGCCCGATTTAGTGCTGATGGCCGGCGACATATTTGACGATGTCATTGCGCATGACAACACCATTATTACTTTGCGAGAATTGGCGACGCGCTATCCTTGCTATTACGTTTCGGGCAATCATGAATATTGGAGCAATCAAGTTGATGCTCTTAAAAAAATTGTCAAAGACAATGACATCACCGTTTTAGAGGGTGATACCGCGCAGTTTGAAGTCAATGGTCAAACTGTTGAAATTAGCGGCATCGACGACCCCGCTATCGACTTTTATACTGATGATAAGCGCAGTTATGCCGAACAACTGGCGCAAGTGAGCGCTTATAAAACAGATCATTATCATATTTTAATTGCGCATCGTCCCGAACGGATAGACGATTATTTAAAAGGTCATTTCGACTTGATATTAGCGGGCCACGCTCACGGCGGACAGTGGCGCATACCCTATTTATTAAATGGCCTGTATGCGCCAAATCAAGGCCTTTTTCCGCGCTATGCCGGCGGCCGTTATAACTTTGGCTCAAAAGTATTTATTGTCAGCCGCGGCCTAACGCATACATCAACGCGCCTACCGCGCATTTTTAATCGCCCTGAACTGGTGATAATTGATTTATTGTAAATTGTTTAGTTTGAGTAGTTGGCTTTAATTTTTAGGAGTTTAAATGATCGCCATTGTAGAAATACCGGTATCAGCTATCGATGATTTTTGGGATATTCACTATCAATTTTTGATTGATGACCAAATGATAACAGGTGAAGATGAAAAATATTTTTCTAGTGCCGAATACCGAGATGTAATAAAAAATCATATGTTGAGAAGTAAAGACAGACATCACATGGTTTACTTTGTTGAAAACGATATAAAAATAGGCGCAGCGCAGTATTGTACGTATCAAAGTGAAGATGGCAAATGCTTTATTTTAGATTTTTGGTTATTTCCCGAATATCGCGGTGTCGGGCGCGGCTATAAGTGTTTTGAAGCATTGAAAACATATACCAAAAAAGATGGTGCCAGCTATTATCAACTTAACAGTAATAAAGAAAAGTCAATCGACTTTTGGTTAAAAAATCAATTTAAGTATATTGGCGACGACCAATATGGTGTAAAATTATTTGAAAAGAGATAAAATGAGTAAACTCACTTCCATTAACTACATTAAGCAAATTATGGGCCTGCACGGCGTTAACTTTTCAAAGAGTTTAGGGCAAAACTTTTTAATTGACGACAACGTCGTCACCAAAATTGCCGATGGCGCCAATATTGACAGTGCCGATGGCGTTTTGGAAATTGGCCCAGGTATCGGCGCATTGACCGAAAAGCTGCTCGACAGAGCCAAAAAAGTGGTGTCGGTCGAAATTGACAAGTCGCTCTGGCCGATATTAGAAGAACACTTTAGCACGGCGGCGCATTTTCAGCTCGTTAAGGGCGATATCTTAAAACTCGATTTAAATGCCTTAATCGCCGAAAAATTTGCCGACTGCCGGCGCGTTAAGGTGGTCGCCAACTTGCCCTATTACATCACCACACCCATTATCATGCAGTTTTTAGAGGCCGGCATTGCCGTGTCGGATATCGTCGTGATGATACAGCGCGAAGTGGCCGAGCGCATTAACGCCGCGCCGCACAGCAAGGCTTACGGTGCGCTTTCCGTCAGCGCCCAGTTTTATGCCAAACCGGAAATACTGTTTATCGTGCCCAAGGGCGTTTTTATGCCGCCGCCGAAAGTCGATTCGGCAGTAATAAGATTATCTGTTTTAGCAGAGCCGCCGTTGACATTAAAATCTAATGACATTTTCTTCAAAACGGTTAAGGCGGCCTTTGCCCAGCGCCGCAAGACGCTGCTCAATACGCTAAGCGCCAATTTAAATATCGACAAAGCCGCCATTAGAACAATTTGTCAGCGCGCCGCCATCGACGTCGGCGCGCGCGCCGAACAACTGACGGCCGCCGATTTTGGACGCTTGGCCGATGCAGTTTATTGTTATAAAAAAATGGCCGAATGAAAAATTTGAAAACGACTGAATGAAAAAGTTGAAAATGACCGAATGAAAAACAAAAAAATGACCGAATGAGAATTGAAAAAGTAACGGTTTCAGCGTATAATATAGTGAGGAGGCCGTTATGGATAATAATAAATACTTGCCAAGAATTATTGATAATTCAGTTCAAGATTATTTGTCTACCTTTGGTGCAGTTTGTATTGAAGGTGCTAAGTGGTGTGGGAAGACTTGGACGGCAAATTTTCACAGCAAAAGTGCCATCTATTTAGGTGATCCCTCTGGAAATTTCCAAAATAAATCGCTTGCTCAGCTCGACCCAGGTTTAGTTCTCTCAGGAGAAACGCCTAGATTGTTAGATGAATGGCAAGAAGTTCCCGAAATATGGGATGCTGTAAGATTTGAAGTTGATAAAATTGGTCAGAAAGGGCAGTTTATTTTAACTGGATCGGCCACACCTAAGCAAAAGGGTGTATTACACAGTGGTGCTGGACGGATAGCAACTTTAAAAATGCGCCCAATGTCATTATTTGAATCACAAGATTCTTCTGGCCAAATATCTTTACAAGACATTTGTAATGAGAAATATCGCAATCTCAATACCATTCAACCGACATTAGCAGATATTGTAAATTTGATAGTTAGAGGTGGTTGGCCAGGTAGTCTAGGTGTAAAAAGAACAGACTATTTAACCTTGTCAAAAGCTTATTTAGAAGCAGTGATTAATCACGATATTTATCGCCTTGAAGGCATCAATAGAGATACCCAAAAAATGAGTTTATTATTGCGTTCACTGGCTCGCAATATTAGTACAACAGTATCGATTAGTACATTGAAAAGAGATATAAAAACTAACGCCGAAGAGACGATAGATATCGACACAATTTCACTTTATTTGACATTATTTAAAAGGATGTTTATTATAGATAATCAGCCGGCATTTGCTTCAAACATTAGATCATCTGCTAGGATTAAAAAAGCTGAAAAACGCCATTTTGTCGATCCTTCATTGGCCTGTGCGCTACTAGAAGCATCTACTGGAAAGCTAATTAATGATTTAAATACATTGGGATTTTTATTTGAGTCTTTGTGTGTGAGAGACTTGCGCATATATGCTGAATCTTTTGGTGCCCAGCTCTCTCATTATCAAGATTATCAGAATAACGAAATTGATGCTGTAATTGAGTTAGACAACGGCGATTGGGTGGCGATAGAAATAAAATTGGGTGGCAATCAAATTGATAGTGCAGCAGAAAACTTATTAAAAATAAAAAACAAGATATTGAAGAGTGGTGGCAAACCACCCAAAGTACTTTGTGTAGTTTGTGGAATATGTCAAGCAGCCTATTTAAGAGAGGATGGCGTTTATGTCGTGCCGATAACTGCACTCAGAAACTAAATATAATCATAATAAAAGTGAAGCGTGGCGTGCAGACCTCGTTTTTAGAAGGAGTTAGTATGAACAAAAAGACCAAGAGACTATTAATATCACTATTGATTGTACTGGTAATTTGGGGTATTAATTTTGTCGTCAATCAGTTTAACGATGGCGCCGCAAATGTCGCTACGACGCAGCAGACGACTGCCGCAGTGGCGCCGACGGCCAATCGCGTTACTACTGAAGAAGCTACTGAAACTGCTACGATCGTTCAAACCAGTCAGTCGGCGCCGACGCTGACAACGTCGACAACGCAACAAAGTGAAGTCGAAACAATTGATGATTTAGTGGCGCTCGGTCTGCTCAGCGAAGTTGAAAAAAACGGCAAAGTGATCGGCTGGCAATCGCCGGCTGGTCTGTTTTATGGCATGGGATCAAAAGAAGGCAACCGCGTCAATCACGTCTTTGCCCATTTAGAGCCCAATCCCGACAAGCCGATACATTCGGTGTTTGACACCGATAAAGCGGGGCTCATTATCTTAATTGATGAAGCTTGGCAAGGGCGCGCGGACGCTTATAGCAAAGTGCAGGGCAATGGCAACCGCGTATATGACGTCGACATGGGGCGCGTCATCGGCACTGCCGACGAACGGCTGATTAGGCTGGTGCTGCGCGATGGCACGGTTAATATTATTACGGCATACCCCAAAAAATAGGAGGAATTATGAGCGTACTATGTCCATTTTGCGACGGTCAGGGCGAAGTATACCGCGTCGTCGTCAAACAGACGGCGGAAACCATTTATTTGTGTGGCGAATGCGACACCGTTTGGTTAACTGAAAACATTACAGAAGACGAGGCCACCAATTTGACAGATTATATGGCCGCACGCCATTTAGAACCGCTTTGGAGTGAGCTCGACTATATTGAAAAAATTTGAGTTTATATACCGTTTTGAATCAGTTGTCTTAATGGGACATCTATTTCATAGTTTTCGCCCATTAAGTCTTCAACTTGCTTGATTCCTATGGAAGACTTAATATATAAATAGTTAACATCGGATTGAACAGACTTGTATTTTTGTAGTGCTCGGTTCAAGTAATCCTTTATTGCTATCTCGTAGTTTTCTTTTTCTTCTCCTTTTAAGCTATTTGAGAGGACTTTTAATTTTTTTGCATAGTTTAGCGAAATTTCACCATCAAGAAGCAAAATATCATATTTTGTAAAACCATTATATGAGTTGGGATCAGCATTCAAGATCTCTTCACAGAGATTTAATGCAGCAACATAATTTTCGTTTTTTTTGTATTCTATGTATGCTGATAAGTACTTATTGATAGTTTTATCAGCAGGTAGTGGATCTAGCAAATCTTTGTAGTTTATTGCTTCGCCTTTCATATATTTTAGTAAATTTAAAGTATAGTTCTTTTGCTTATATAATGAACTACTTGGGTCGGCTGAGTTTAGGTTTACTTTATTTAAAAGATCTATAAGTTTTTTTGAATCACTACGTGATATGGTTTGCCCATTTAGAGTTTTAGCAAAATAAATAATACAAGGTTCCATAATATTACGATGAAGAGAAATCTGCTCAGAGTAATCATTTCGTCTCGTTTGGTCTAGGACATAATAAGCTTTATGATATTTTTTGAATTTAGTAAGTAATTTCACATAATTAACGATATCGAAATCATTAAAATTAGAGGGCTTTTTATCATAGATTTCGCTTATTTTATCTAATAAATAAAGAGCTTTATCTTCATAACCACTTTCGACATATATGGCACAGCAATATATTAATATTTTAGGTTTATATAGAAAAACTTGACTATCTGGTGTGTTACATTGTCCCGAAAAATACTCTAGCATTGGAGAAGATATTAGTGAAGTATTTTTAGATTTAATGATAGATTGAAAATACAAGTAAACCATTTCCTCGGTATGTGAGGGATCACAGGCGTTAAAACAATTTATTACAAATAGATACCGTTTTCTGTAATTACTAAAATATACTTTTTTGGCGGTTTTTCTATAAGACATCATAATATCAAATCTTGAGGAAGAACTAGTATTAGGGATATTCAATGCTCTATTATAAGTAGATTCTGCTCTTTGATAGTCGTGTATTTTTGAATATATTTCTGCTATATTGATTAGGCAATAAGCTGCTTGATCACAATTTCCAAAATAGCTTACGGCGTTTTCATATTCATTAATAGCATCGCTATAGGCCTCTTTTTTCTTATATAGTTTTGCTAATTCAGTCGTTATTATTCCAATTGATTTTAGGTTTGAAAAATACTTAATAGCATAATCATACTCTTCTTTCCTATTAGTACTGAGCATCATTGAACTAACAACAGCATCAATTCGAAAGTTTAAGTTGTTACTATTATCTTTATAGTATTTTCTATAATAAGTGATAGCATTTTCCAAATCGCCTAGATGAGTGTAAACTATAGCAATATTATAGATATCATTTATTTCTTTGAAAATATTCAGTGCATTTTTAAAGTACTTTACGGTATTCTCTGGATAGATATCATAAAAAGCTAAGTAAAACCACATATAAGCCAGGGTTTCATTATTTGCTTGGTCATCAACATCGCCAATTATGTACATTTCATAAGCAGTTTTAACGTGATTTTTTGCAATTTCATCGTCTTTTTCATTTAAGCAAGTATTAATATGTTCAGTATAAGTAAGAGGCCGATATTTAATACTATCAGCGCCAATTTTTTGAGTATGGCTGATTGTATTTGGATCTTGACTGCTATTATCCTCATTTTGAGCATTTGCATTATATTCAAATGGAAATACGTTTTTATATAGTTGATTACTAAAATAGTCTTCATTTTCCAACATAAATTCAATAGGAATTGTGTGGTAGCTTTTTTCTAGTATCGAATTTGGGATATCTGCTTGCTTTTCGAGCGGTAAATTATAATAGTAAAATGCAGTGCCTATCAATACTAAAGATGATAAAGCTATCAGAAAAATGTGGTATACATTATTTTTTTCTTGATTAAAGGTTGGAATATGCGTAATTAAATAAGAAATAAAAAGGTTAACAAAGAATAAACCAATGTCAAATACATTAGTTTTTAAAAAATTTAGTAAAAATTCTATAAAATCCAAAGAAACCATTGCCTTGTGGCTTCGCACAATGGCTACGACCAGTATAACAACTATTCCTAATATTAGGATAAGAATATGAGAATTTTTTTTATTTAATGCTTTAAGAGAAGTAAACAAAATTGCCATAAACCAACTATAAACGAGCAAAGAAATTTGAGTTGGGATAATTGAGATATTATTAAACATTTAAAAATCCTTTTAAAGGTCTGTAGTATTTTTATTTTATATTAATAACCGTAATAAATTTATGTATTTCCAAGACAATTTTGGTCTGATATTTTAAAAATTATAACATAATTTTTGAAATATATTAAGTAAACATAGTTAATTCGCTTTATCAAAACATATCTATTATGATACAATGGTTGAAATTAATTATCGTATTGGAGATCTATCAATTATGAAAAATCACACTAGTAAATATTTAAGTTTTACCTTTTTGTTTTTTTTGTTAGTTACATTTGGCAATATTAGCCACGCCGCCGTTTTGGTCGATCAGGCGGGGGCAGTGCGCTATTACAATGCAGCCTATGGCTATAGTTTTGTAAGTAGCGGTTTTGCAATTGACGAAAGCGACGAAACCATCAAAACCGTATTTAAAAATGGCGATACCATCGTCGATATATTTTACGACGATTTGACGGGCACAACCGACAATAGCGCCGGCTATATATATTATTCAAATAAGGGCTTTGCGACCAATCGCCATATCGTCGTCGACTATGATCAATTCGTCAACTACAACACTTGTCAGGCGCGCATTATCAAATGGCAGCGCCCGCCACTAAAACATTTGAAGGACAATTACTTATACCACGCCATCATCGACATTGCCAAAAATGAAAAAGAAGTTTACAGCATTCAAATTAGTTCTAAAAAACCAATCGAACCAACTGAATATCTGAACCGCTTCACATTATTTGACAAGCAACCCAACCAAATATTGAAACAGGCCAATTTTGCGCGCGTCGCCAATACGAAATGGTCTGCTGAAACGGCAGAATTTTATCAGCTTTTATTTGAGCAGTCTAAAGCGACCCAACTGGGCATCTTTGAACCGACCACGATAGGCGGCTTAGCGCCCTTACAAAAGTTTGAAAAGGGCAAGCAACTGCGCTTTGACTACATACTAGAGTACTACTCATTATCTAGTTACTTTGACGATCAACACTTTAAGCAACTGTACGATGACGGCCGCATCTTAGAACTAACTTTTCAAACCAGTCGCGGCAACAGTTTTTCAGAAGATGCCATTTACGATATTTTAAATGGCCGTTACGATAGTAAATTAAAAGATTTAGCGCGCGCCATTGCCAAAATTAAAGGGCCGGTTTTATTTAGGCTGAACAATGAAATGAACGGCGATTGGTGTTCTTATAATGCCCTGCACTGCGAGCGCGACAGTCGCTTATTTATCGCCGCATGGCATCATATTTATCAGCTGTTAATTGAACAGGGCGGCGACAATATCATCTTTGTCTTTAACCCCAATGAAAAATCGTTCCCCAATTATCGTTGGAACCACTATACGAATTACTTTCCGGGCGCACAGTACGTCGACGTCATTGGCGCAACGGGTTACAATACCGGCAATTACTACAGCGGCGAAAGCTGGCGCCAGTTCACAGATATTTACGACGCCTTTATGCCCGACTACCGCCGTCGCTTTGTCGGCTACCAGTTTTTTATTACCGAATTTGGCAGCAGTATTTATGGCGGCGACCGCATTGCGTGGCTACAAAACATGTTCCAAAATTTGAATAATTACGGTTTCAAATTGGCGATATATTGGAACGGCATCGATTTCGACGCAAATTTTAAGCCAGCTAGAATCTATCGCCTTTCCGATGATCCGCTGGCTATTGAGCAATTTAAGTTATATTACGATAAGAGATGATTTAGTTAGGTTGAAATCCCTTTACAGTTCACTTTTAATATCGCCGATAATTTGGTTGGCCTTTTGGTAAATTTGCTCGGCATCGTCACCAATGTAGTAGTTGCCATCTTCGTAGCGAATGACGCCGTCGATCATCGTCAGCTTGACATTGCTCTTTGAACCGCTGTAGACGATATTTTTAACGATATTGTTGAGTGGCTGCATATTGGGTTGCCACAGGTCGATCATAATGAGGTCGGCCTTTTTGCCGACTGCCAGCACGTCGCAGTCGCTTAGGCCCATTGCCTTGGCACTGCCCAGCGTCGCCATCTTAATGACGTCGTAGCCGTCGACGACGGCGGCATCGTCGCAGTATACTTTGGCCAAACCGCTCACCAAAAACATTTCGCGAAACATATCTAACGCGTTGTTGCCAGCCGGCCCATCGGTGCCGAGGCCGACGTTAATACCCATTTTTAAGGCGCCGTTAATGTCGGCAATGCCGCTGGCCAGCTTTAAATTGGCGGCCGGGTTGGTGATAATTGACAGGTCTTTTTCTAAAAATATCTGCTTGTCCTGTTCGCTGAGGTGTACGCAGTGGTAACCGCCACCGCCGTATTCAAACAGGCCGTGTTCGTTCATGTAAACAGTTGGCGTTACACCGTGCCTTTCTATGCAGCCGGTCACTTCGGTTTTAGTTTCCGAATTGTGCGCAAAGACCGGTTGTTTATAATGCTGTGCCAACTTGGCCAGCTCGCGCATAACGGCGTCGTTGGTGGTATACTCGCCGTGAAAGCCGAGCTTAAATGACACGTTGTCGGCATAATTTAGGTATTTGTTAAAGACGGCTTCTTGCTCGGCGACCTGCTTGACGTCGTCAAAAATAGTGCCGACCATCACGGTTCTAAAGCCGGTGTCGACGGTGGCGCGGGCAATGCTCTCATCAAAGAAGTACATATCAAAGGTGGCGGTGATGCCACTGCTCAAATACTCCATAATCGCCAATTTGGTCAAATGGTAGACGCGCTCGCCGTTTAACTTGGCCTCCATTGGAAAAATCTTTTGCTGTAGCCAATCCATTAGGGGTAGGTCGTCGGCGTAAGAACGCAAAAATGTCATTGCCGAATGACTGTGCCCATTTTTAAAGCCTGGCATTATTAAATTGCCACGGGCGTCAATTTGACGATCCCATATTACGTCGTCGGCCGGCTTAGCTGTACCAATATAACTAATGCGGTCGCCATCAACCCAAAGTTCACCCTCAATTAAATTAAATTGATTTGTCAGCGTCAAAATGCGCGCGTTATAAAATCGTATTTTCATTAGTCACTCCTCTCTGTAGGCAGCGCTTAGCGCTTGCCCTTATCGTAAATGTCGCCCAGCGCCTTTGGCGGACGATTGTGTTTGCTAAAGAAAATCAGCAGAACCAATGTCAGTACGTAGGGCAATGTCATAATTAAGTCGCCATAGGCATTGGGCAGCTTAAGTGCCTTTATCAGCTCGTAGCCGCCCGATTTGGCAAAGCCGAATAGCAGACAAGTTGCCAGTGTTGGCACAATTTTCCAGTTTCCGAAAATGAGCGCGGCAATTGCCAAAAAGCCGTAGCCGGCGTAAATCGACGTTGAAAAATTAGCCGAAATTGAATAGGCAAAGCTGATGCCGGCGAGGCCCGACAGGGCACCCGATACTAAAATGGCAATGCTGCGCACGCGCATTACATTAATGCCGGCGGCATCTAGTGCGTGCGGATTTTCACCAGCGGCGCGCAGGTGCAGGCCGAAGCGGGTGCGGTAAAGTGCATACCAAGCGATCGCGGCGAAGATGACGATAAACAGTTGAAAACTGTAAAAGTCATCAAAGATAAAGCCGATAATTGGCAGGTCGGCCAAGCCCGCTAGGCGCATGCGCGATGAAATGTTGAGAATAAATTTATTAGACGGCTTAGCGAAGTAAATGGCGTTAATTTGGCGCGTCAAAAAGCTGGTCAGCGCCAGTGCTAAAATGTTGACGACGACGCCACTAATCACTTGGTTAGCCTTAAATTTTATACATAACAGGGTGTGAATCAGCGAAAATAGTGCACCGCCCAGCATGGCGAATAGCAGCGACAACAAATAAATTAATTCGCCGCTTACGCCGCCGTTTAGGGCAAGTAGCGTTGCCGCCAATGCGCCGCTAAAGGCGCCAAAACCTTGGAGGCCCTCTAGCGCCAAATTGATAACGCCGCTCTTTTCGCTATAGATGCCGCCAATTGTCATAATGAACAGCGGCAGGGCAAAGACCAGCCCGTCAGTGATCAGTGTTTGCATAATGACTCCACTACAATTTTTTGTCTGTCAATTTTTTCTTTATGTAGACGCCACAGGCGCTAAATAGCAGGATAATGCCGATGATTACGGCGGCAATTTCAGCCTCGACGCCGACGGCTGAACGCATATAGGTACTGCCGCTGCTGATAATTGAAATTAAAAACGACGATGCAATAATGCCAATAGGATGCGTGTTGCCGAGCAGCGCAACGGCAATGGCATCAAAGCCGAGTGGCGCCAAACTGCGCGGCATAATTGAGCCAAAATAGCCCAAGTAGTAGGTGACGCCGGCTAGGCCGGCCAAGCCACCCGATAGGGCCATTGCCTTAATGGTCGTTTGGTAGATGTCGATGCCGGCGTGGCGGGCGGCCCGTTTACCCAAGCCAATCGCCTTAATTTCGTAGCCGATAGTCGTTTTTTCAATCAAAATATAAAGTGCAATTGCAACTGGTATGGCAATAAAAATGCCGAGCGGAATATCGACTTTTAAATCGCCAATTGGAAATTTGTTCAGCGTCCAACGGGCGGCCGCGCTAACCGGGTTAGACTGCCTTGAAATGGGGTTAATATAGCGCGTCGTAATAAAGAAGCCGACGACGTATTGAATGATGTAGTTAAACATAATCGACGAAACGACTTCGTTGATATTAAAGCGGTGCTTCAGGTAGCCAATGGTCGCGCCGACCAGCGCGCCACAGCTCAGGCCAATCAATAGTGCGAGTGGCTTGGCGACAAGCCAGTGCAGTTCCAAATAGCCGATTGAAATGCTGGTAATAAAGCCGGCAAATAGCATTTGCCCGGCGACGCCAATGTTAAATAGGCCGGCCTTTAGGGCGATGGCCACCGCCAAAGACGCCAACAACAGCGGTGTCCAGGCGTTGACAAAGTTGGCAAAGTCGGTTAGCATGCCCTGACTGCCGCCATAGCTGGCCTTGGCCAAAAAGCCGCTACCTTGCAGCAGGCTATAGTAGGCAACCAATGGATTTTTGCCGAGTGCCAAAAAGATCAAGGCGCCGACTGCCAAGCTGGCAAATACGGCGATTAGCGGTACGATGATGGCCAGTTTTCTAGGCTTCATGTTTGTGTACCCCCATCATGTATTCGCCAATTTGGTCGGTCGTCAATTGATCGGCTGCCGCGCTGTGTAGTATTTCGCCATTGTAGATGACGGCAATGGTGTCGGCCAGCTGCATCACTTCATCGAGTTCTAGCGAAATTAGCAAAATGGCCTTGCCCATTGCGCGCTGCTTTAAAATTTGTTTATGTATATTTTCAATTGCGCCGATATCTAAGCCGCGGGTCGGCTGTACAAATATCAATAGCGCTGCATTTAAATCAATTTCACGGGCGATAATGGCCTTTTGTTGATTGCCGCCGCTCATAGAGCGAACGATAGTTTGGCTGCCATTAGCCGAGCGAATATCATAGTTGGCAATGGCCTGGTTGGTATAGTCGTCAAAGGCGGCGCTATTCAGCCAGTAATTGTGCTGATAGGCCGGTCGGTCATAAGTTTTGAGCAGCATATTATCGCCCAGCGGCAGGTCGAGAATAAGGGCGTCGTTTTGGCGGTCTTCTGGAATATAAGAAATTTTACCGCGCACCCGCTCGCCAATTGTCAGGTCGTTAATTGTTTCGCCATTTAAAATAATGCGACCGCTTTTAATCGGCAACAAGCCGCAAATGGCATCGGCCAAGGCCACTTGACCATTGCCCGAAACGCCGGCCACGGCCAGTATTTCGCCGCGCCTTATCGATAAATTAATATTTTTTAATAGATTAAATCCGGTTTTGTTTTGCACGTTGAGTTGTTCGACGCGCAACACGACATCGCCAAATTGGGGTGCTTCTTTGGCAATGTCAAAGACGACGTCGCGGCCGACCATTAAATTGGCCATTTCGGCTGCATTGGTATCTTTAACGGTCAATACGTCAATTAATTTGCCCTTGCGCAAAATGGCACAGCGATCGGCTATTTTTTTAATTTCGGCCAGTTTATGCGTAATTAAAATAATGGTTTTACCAGCCGCCTTTAGGCTCTTGATAATATCGAGCAATGCCGTAATTTCCTGCGGCGTTAAAACGGCGGTCGGCTCATCAAAAATCAGTATTTCGGCTTGGCGATAGAGCATTTTGATAATTTCAACCCGCTGCATCATCGAAACGTCAATTTCTTCAATGCGCTTGCTGGGGTCGACCGCTAAGCCGTATTTTTTTGAAAGTTCGGCGATTTTTTGTTCGCTTTTTTTGGTATTAAGATAGGGAATGAAACCCAACTTGGTGGCGTCGGGTTCCATTCCCAAAATGACATTTTCGGCAACTGTGTAGTTGTCGACCAGCTTAAAGTGTTGGTGTACCATGCCGATGTTTAAGCGCGTGGCATGGCTGGGCGATTCGATAGTCTGCCGTTGACCGCGCACAAAAATCTGACCTTGGTCAGGTTGGTACATACCAAATAAAATACTCATCAAGGTCGACTTTCCGGCGCCGTTTTCACCGAGCAGGGCAAAAATTTCACCCTTGTTAATACACAGCGAAATATTGTCGTTGGCGATGATGCCGGGAAAGCGCTTGCTGATGTTTTTTAATTCGATAATCGGTTCGGGCATACTATCCTCAATTTGCGCCTATTAGTCGTTTAGGCCGGGGAAATTCTCTGGTGAAATTTCGTTAAAGTTGGCTGCCGGCACAATTTTACCCTCTTTGAGCAATACGTAGGCAGCGTTCATTTTTTCAATTGAATCGGCTGAAAGTTGCTGGCGTCCATCAAGGCCGACATAGCCAGTTGAATCAGACGCCGCCGTCAAAGTTTCGTTTTTGCCGACAAATTCGCCGGCCAGCACTTTGTTGAGTTGCTTGGTGACGTTCATGCGCATAATTTTTAAGGCCGAAGTCAATACAATATTGCCATCGCCGTTGACGCCATCGCCGAATTGGTCGACATCACAGCCGATGACATAGCTGTTGCCAGCTTCTTTAACTGCCGTAAATACGCCGTTGCCCGATGCGCCAGCGGCGACAAAGATAATATCACAGCCTTCGTCGAGCAGGGCTTTACCGACGACTTTGCCAGTTGCTTCGTCACTGAAGTTGCCGACGTAGTTACCGCCGACATTGGCACCAGTTACATCGGTACCGGCGTATGAGGGCAGTTCGACAATCGTGACGCCAGTGTCGTATTTTTTGTTGGCGTAGTTGACGCCCGACTCAAAACCCCATTGATAGTTGACATTTGATGGAAAGGCGATGCCATTGACGACGGCGACCTTTTTGGTTTGCGATTGCAAGGCGGCTGCCATGCCGGCGAAGAAACCACTTTCTTGTTCGGCAAACTGCATGGCGTAGACATTGCTGAGTTCTACTTGGGTGCCATCGGCATCGACTGGGAACGTATCGACTAAGATAAATTTAGTATCGGGGTTGTCAATTGCAATGGCGCCGATGCCAGAAAATTGGAAGCCGCAGGCGACGATGACGTCGTAGTCGGCGACGATGGCGGCAACGGTATCGACTGCTGCTGCCGGGTCGCCAGTTGGCTCGTTGACGGCGCTGACTTCACCTTGATTAGTTTCGGCGATAAAGTCTAAAATGCCATTGTAGTTATCCTCGTTAAAAGAACCGTCATCGACGCCAGAGGGGCTGGTTACAATGGCAATTTTTAAGGCATTATCGGCCTGTTCGCTCGCTTGTTCAGTTGTTGGTTCGTCACCTGTTGTGGCGACCTCGCTGGCCGTCGTGTCGGCAGGTGCGGTCGTCGGTTCGCTGGTTGTCGTCGTACAGCCGACTAAAGAAAATAACAGCAGGGCGACTAAACCAAAAGACAGTAATTTTTTCATGTATTCCTCCTTTAAAAGACAACGCGTCTAGTGTTTCCAGTATAAAACAATTTGCTACAATATACTAGCATCTGCGCTAAAAAACTATAAAAATTTGAAACCAGCTTTAAATTTGCGGGCGGCAAAGGCCTGCTGGTAATCGGCTAAATCGTAAAATTGAATTGGCAAAAAATCAATTAAATCGCGCTTTAACAAGTTGAGTGCCGGCTTAAAGGGGCCACAGCGCGTACCGATTAAGCGTATTTCGTTGACCACAAAAAAGCTGAGGTCTAAGGCGACCTTTTCAGCGTAAGTGCTCTTGACGACGATATTGCCGCGCTTGCGCACGAGCTGTTGGGCGACGGCGATGCCAGTCGGCGAACCGGTTGCATCAATTACCGTTTCAAAACTGCCGGCCGGCGTCAATGCCGTTTTGGCAAAGGGTTCAAAAGCCGTCAATTTTTGAGCCGTCTTGCCAAAAACCGTAATGTCTAGCCCCAGCAACGCCAACACCTGAACAATCATATAGGCCAGCTTGCCATCGCCGAGCAGTGCAATCGGCGTATCGGGTGGCAGGTGTAGCGAATTGCCAATCTCCAGCGCGGCGGCCAGCGGTTCGCAAAAGACGGCCTTTTCGGGCGCTAAACCGGTCGGTACTTCGTGCAATAAATGCGTTGCAATTGTCATGTATTCGGCAAAGCAGCCCCACTTTTGATGAATGCCGATCACCTTGCGATTTTCGCAGTGTTTTTCGCGGCCGCTATTGCAGTAAATACAATTGCCACAGCCCTCGTTTAATTCACCAACCACCGTTTTGCCAATTAAGTCGGCGCGCTCTGAAGCGGTTACTACGCCGACAAATTCATGGCCGAGAACGCCCTTAAAATCGGGTTTATAGCCCTTTAAAATTTCTTTATCAGTATTGCAAATTGCGGCGTGGCTAATTTTGACAAGACTTTGTCCAGGGCTGACCTGTGGCATTGCCAAATCGGTTCGATACTGTAAGGTCTTGCCGTCAAAGTAGAGTCCCTTCATTACATTGCCCCCATTTGTTCAATTGATTCGGCGATCAGCGTTTTAAACTGGTCGGCGACGCGCGCCGTCGTTTCGGCAACTTCGGCTTCACTTAACGGTTTGCCGGCGATGCCAGCACCCAAGTTGGTAATGCAAGAAATGCCGCAAATTTTCATATTCATATGATTGGCCGTCATCGCTTCGCAGGCGGTGCTCATGCCGACGGCGCTGGCCCCCCACAGGCGATAGGCGGCAATTTCGGTGGGGGTTTCAAAGTTGGGCCCGGCCGTCTGTAAGTAGACGCCGGACTTGCAGCTAATTTGATGCTTGGCGGCGACGGCGGCGATAATGTCTTGCAAGTAGGCGTCGTAAACCGTCGTCATATCGCTAAAGCGGCTACCCAATTCGGCGATGTTCGGGCCGCGCAGGGGCGACGGCAACAGGCAAGAAATATGGTCTTTAATAATCATAAAATCGCCGACCTCAAACGATAAATCGACGCTGCCGGCGGCATTGGTCAAAAACAATATCTCGGCGCCGAGCATTTTGAGCAGGCGAATCGGCGCCACCACATCGCACATGTCGTAGCCCTCGTAGTAGTGCAGCCGCCCCTGCATGACGACGCTTGGCACGCCTTTGATATTGGCAAAGACAAAGCGGCCGACGTGGCTGGGCGCAGTCGAAATCGGAAATCCGGCGATATCGCTGTAATTAACCGTATCGACAATGTCTAAGTTGTCGACGAAGTCGCCTAGCCCAGAACCCAATACCAGTGCAATTTTCGGCTTAAAATCTGTCCGCTTGCGAATGGCATCTAAAAAGCCGGCGAGGCGTTTAAATTCAGTTGTCATAGTATCACTCCTTTATCGCTCCTTAATACCTATCGTTTACCCGTTGAGCGGCCAGCTAAAACGCCGGCTTACGATTGACTGGTCAAAAACGCAAAAGCGTGATAGAATGAAGCGATGAATAGGAGGAAAATATGATTAGTACAGTTGTACCGGCTAGATTTAACGAAACGCGAGATAAATTGTTAATTATAGACCAAACCGAACTGCCAAACCGCGAAGTATTTCTCGAACTGAACGCGCCAGAAGCCATCTTTGAAGCGATAAAAAAATTGCGCGTGCGCGGTGCACCCGCCATTGGCATCGCCGCGGCGATTGGCCTATATGTCTGCGTCAATCAATCGACGGCCGACAATTACGACGAATTTGCAGCTGAATTTGCAGCCGTGCGCGATTACTTGGCGACGTCGCGCCCAACGGCCGTCAATTTATTTTGGGCGCTCGAACGCATGACCGCTTGTTTAGAGCGCAACGCGGCGCAGCCTATCTCACAAATTAAAAGCGCGCTGCTAAATGAAAGCGAACTAATTTTAAAAGAAGACCAAGCCATGGGCATGGCGATTGGCAAGCATGGCCTGACCTTATTAAAACCAAACATGGGTCTGCTGACGCACTGCAATGCCGGCGGCATTGCCACGTCGGGCTACGGTACGGCGCTGGCGCCAATCTATGTCGGCCATCAAAAAAACTACAACTTTAAGGTGTATGCCGACGAAACCAGACCGCTTTTACAGGGCTCGCGGCTAACTGCCTACGAGCTCGACAAGGCCGCAGTCGACGTAACGGTCATTTGCGATAACATGGTGTCACAAGTGATGAAAGAGGGCAAAATTGACGCCGTCTTGGTCGGTTGCGATCGCGTCGCCGCCAACGGCGACGCCGCCAATAAAATAGGTACGTCGGGCGTTGCAATTCTGGCCAAAGAATACGGCATTCCCTTTTATGTGCTGGGGCCAACTTCGACAATTGACCGCGCCGCTGCAACGGGTGCCGATATTGAAATTGAACTGCGCGACCCCGATGAAATTGGCAACGGCTTTGGCCGCCGCACGGCGCCGCAGGGTGTCAAGGCCTATAATCCGGCGTTCGACGTTACTGAAGCCAAGTACATTACCGCCTTTATCACCGAAAAAGGGGTTATCAAAGCACCCGATAAAGCGGCTATTGCTAAGCTATTTGAATAGGTGGAACAGTTTTGAAATTGGAAAGTAAAATTAGAGAACAAATTTGTCGGGTCGGCCAATTGCTTTACGACAAGGGCTATGTCGTCGCCAATGATGGCAACATCTCGGTGCGCCTTGCCGATGACCGCATCGTCATAACGCCAACTGGCGTCAGCAAGGGCGCCATGCAGCCAGACGACTTAATCGTCATCGACGCTGTGGGCAATGTCGTAGCTGGCGCCAGCAAGCCGTCATCAGAGGCTAAGATGCACCTCGCCGTTTACCGCCAGCGGCCCGACGTCGCCGCGGTGGTACACGCCCACCCACCACGGGCAACCGCCTTTGCGGCGGCGCGCCAACCGCTCAATAAGCCGATTATCGGCGAATTTATCGTAACGGTCGGCGATGTGCCGGTTGCGCCATACGCCCTAACCGGAACGCAACAGGTGGTCGCGGCAATTGAGCCCTATTTGGCAAAGCACAACGCGTTGCTGTTGGCCAATCACGGTTTAGTGACTTGGGGCAAAGACTTAACACAGGCTTTTTTTCGCCATGAATCGGTTGAACACTACGCTAAAATACTGCTCTACAGTCGCCAAATTGGCGGGGCAGTCGAGCTGAACGCCGCTCAAATTGACGACCTTATCAAGTTGCGTCAAGCAATCGATAGGCGCGATTAGCTAAACTGTAATCGCCGTATCGGCAAGCCAGCTCTTACAGCTGGTAATCATTTCTTCGACAGACTGTCGGTTAGTACTGCCGACAGTTTTTTTATTGTCAATTGCGCTTTGGTAGCGGATGCTTTGATAAATCGTGTAGTCGATTGTAATTGAGTCGCAGTAGGCGTTTAGTTCGTCGAGCGATAATTCGAACAATTCCTTCTGCTCTTCAGTGGCATAGGCCACTAATTTGCCGACAATGCGGTGGGCGTCGCGAAACGGCACGCCCTGCATGACCAAATAATCGGCAAAGCTAGTTGCATTGGCATAACTATGTCGCAAGGCGGCCTGCATGCGGTCGCGATGGTAGTGCGTCGTCTTGAGCATCGCCGGCAGCACGTTTAAAATTTTGATACTGTCACAATGTGCCGCGTAAACCAATTTTTTATCCTCTTGTAAATCTTTATTATAGCCCATTGGCAGGCCCTTTAATGTGCCGAGCATACTGTTCAAGCGGCCGTTGGCGACGGCGGCCTTGCCCCGAACCAGCTCTAGCGCATCGGGGTTTTTCTTCTGCGGCATCAAGCTACTGCCCGAGCTAAAGGCGTCAGATAGCGTAATGTACTTGTAGTTGGGCGACTGCCAAATGATAAAATCTTCACTTAGCTGGCTGAGATGCGTTAAAATTAAGGCGTTAAAGTAGAGATAGTCGGTGACGTAATCGCGGTCGCTGACCGCATCGAGCGCATTGGGCGACAAGTCGGCAAAGCCGAGTGTCGTCTGTGCCAATTGGCGATCGAGCGGATAATTGCTGCCGGCAATTGCAGCGCTGCCCAACGGGCACTGGTCTAATTGATTTAAGAAATGCGTGCCCTTTAGATAATCGCGCTTTAATTTATAAACGTAGTTCATAAAATAAAAGGCCAAACTGATCGGCTGAGCAATTTGCAAGTGGGTACAGCCCGGCATCATCGTGCTGACGTGCTGTTCGGCCAAATCGACCAATGTCTCAATCGTCTTTAACAAGCCGTCTAGTTGCGCCTTGTAAGCGTCTTTCAACCACAGCTTTAAGGTTGTAACCACCTGATCGTTACGGCTTCGGCCGGTGTGTAATTTTTTGCCAGCTGTGCCAATTTGCTCGGTTAACAGCCGTTCAATCCACATGTGAACATCTTCATCTTGGCGCTGCGGCGTCAATTTACCGGCCAAAAAAGACTGTTCAATTGCCGTTAGACCACTGTCGATTGCCGCATAGTTGGCCTGGTCGATGATGTCGGCCTGCAATAGGCACTTGGCGTGGGCGCGGCTGGTTTTTATGTCGTAGGGCAGCAGGAATTTATCGTCGTCGATCGAGTAATTAATCGCCTTAAAGGCCGCGTCTTGATCTTGCCTAAAGCGACCATTCCACATAGTTTTTTTCATAAATAACGTCCTATCTTTTTTGATAAAAATTAGCAGACTCGTCAAATTGCGGGTGTTTCTTGCCGTAGTAGCGCATGGCCAAGCTATACAGGTTAATAAAGCCCGTGGCGTCGGCTTGGTTGTAGACGTTGTCGCCGTTAAATGTGACCAGCTCTTCGTCGTACAGGCTGTCGGGCGAGTTGACCGACAGCGTGCGCAAATTGCCACTTTGCAGCGCGACGCTAACGCAACCGTTGACATGTTTTTGCGTTGCTTCGACAAAGCCATCGAGCGCCTTGCGCAACGGCGAAAACCACTGTCCATTATACAACAAATCGGCGTATTCAAGTGCAATTTTTTGCTTGTAGTGCATCGTCGCCTTGTCGAGCACCAGTTTTTCCAGCACGCGATGGGCGTAGTGCAAAACGGTGCCGGCCGGCGTTTCATAGACGCCGCGCGACTTCATGCCAATCAGGCGGTTTTCGACGATGTCGACGACGCCGACGCCACATTTACCGGCAACTTGATTCAGTTTGTCGACCAAGTCAACCGCCGCCAGCGGCTGGTCGTTTAAGGCAATCGGTAGACCTTTTGAAAATTCAATTTTTACCACTTCGCAGTTAGTGTATTGGCCAATTGGCTGGCACTTCCAGTAAATGGCCGGGTCGTGTGCGGTCGCCGGGTCTTCTAAAGCGGCGCCCTCGTGGCTGATATGCCATAAATTATCGTCGCGACTATAACTGTTTTCCTTGTCGACCGGAATTGGAATGTGGTGTTTTGCGGCGTAGTCAATTAAGGCGTCGCGCGAATTTAAGTTCCAGATGCGCCACGGTGCGACGACATCAATTTCGGGCATTAGCGCCTTAATCGACGCTTCAAAGCGCACTTGGTCGTTGCCCTTGCCAGTTGCGCCGTGGGCAATTGCCGCAGCGCCCTCGGCAACGGCGGCGTCGACTAAAATTTTGGCAATTAGCGGCCTGGCGTAGGCGGTGCCCAGCAGGTAGTCGTCTTCATACACCGCGCCGGCCTTTAGGCCCTTAAAGACGTAGTCTTCTAAAAAACTTTGGCGGGCGTCGACCACGATTGCCTTAAGGGCGCCGCTGTTCAACGCTTTCTGTTTTAGTGCATTAAAATCTTCGGCTTGGCCGACGTCGACGCAAACGGCAACAACTTGGTAGTGCAGTTCTTCTATTAGCCATTTCAGAATGATCGACGTGTCGAGTCCGCCCGAGTAGGCGAGTACAATCTTGTGGTTTTTGGTCATGGTCTGCTCCTTTTATAATCGTCTAGTGCCATCGTCATTGATAAAATATAAAAAGCGCTCAACCGAGCGCTTCGCAACATTGCTAAGATACAAGTTTAATTAGCTAAAGGCGGCGTCTCAGTTGTTTTTGGGCAGATAAAAGTTGCGCGGCGGCGCATGCTACGGAGACGGCGTTTGAAATTGGGCGCGCTAAAGCAATCGCTCAAAACGGCGACTTCGGCCAGCAGATTGAAGTTTGATAAATATGTTTGATATCTCATAATTAACCTCGCCACATCATTATAATGTCAAACGCAAAAAAATGCAAGTAAAAATATTAATAAAATTGCCGTTTTTTTTGATATAATGTAACTGTTCAGTTGAGTTTGTCATTTTGAGGCGAGAAATCTTTCGATCTGTCACCGCGATTGAAACGCTCTCCCTTGTCATTTCGACCGCGGGACATACTGCAATGCCAGCCAACTGAATAGTGAACGACGAGGAGAAATTATGAATACAAATCAGCAACCAATTCGCTTTGTGCACATCAGCGATTTACACTTGGGCTTAAAATTTAACAATGCTTCATTTTCGGCCAGCAAGGGCGATGCGCGCCGCCGCGAACTGATTGAAACGCTCTACCGCGTGATTGACTATGTCGCCGAGCGACAAATCGACTTTTTGCTGATTAGCGGCGACGCCTTTGAGAGCAAGTATATCGGCGCCGCTCAAATGGCCGATATCAACTATAACTTTGCGCGAATTGCCGACTGTCGTATCGTCATTATCAGCGGCAACCACGACCCGCTAGCGCAGTCAAAGTTGTACGACGCCGTCGACTGGCAGCCCAATGTGCACATTATCAGGCGCGAATTTGACAGACTAACTTTTGATGATAAGCGCTGTTGTGTAACCGGCAGTGTCTTTTACAATGAAGAAAAGGCGCCGCTCAACTTTGCCGACTTGCCGGCCGCTGCGCCCGATTATTACAATATTTTGATGCTGCACGGCAATGTCTTTAACGACGACCGCTATTGTTACATCGACAAGGCAAAACTGTTGGCGCTCGACTACGACTACATCGCGCTGGGTCATATTCACAAGCCGCAGTTTATTGCGCCCCACATCGCCTATGCCGGTTCGCTTGAACCGCTCAACTTTGGCGAAGTTGGCGAACACGGCTTTGTACTGGGTCAGCTCGGCGCCACAGCGCAGTTTGACTTTGTGCCCTTTAGTAAGCGCCGCTTTATCAAAGTTGAAGTCGCGCTTGAGCCAAGCGACGTAATGACTTCAATTGTCGAAAAAATAAGACGGCAAACCGCCGACTTAACTGATGATTTAGTTAGAATCAAGCTGACCGGCTACCGCCGCTACGATTTGACAATTGAGCGGGCGGCACTGGCTGATGCGCTCGACTTATATTACTTTGAACTCGACGATCAAACTAAAATTGACATATCAATCGATGCCGTAGTGGCCGCTAACCAAGGCGGCTTTATCGGCGAATTTGCCGCTTGCTTTACGGCCGATGAACTGGCCGACGAGGTATTTCAAACGGCCTATCAGCAGGGCATAACGATGCTATACGAGGAGCAAAATCAGCATGAAAATTGATCGGCTTTTTATCGAGGGCTTTGGTCGCTTAAGCGATTTAAAAATTGATTTTGCGCCGCGCATCAACATCGTCTACGGCAGAAACGAAAGCGGCAAGTCGACCCTGCACAGCTTTATTGAACAAATGTTTTATCACGGCTATAAGACGGGCTACAAAAACCGTCAATTGGAGGCGCCGCTCGAACGCTATAAACCGTGGGGCAAAGCCGCTTACAGCGGCAGCTTGACGTTGACCGACGACGGCCAGCGCACGATTGAAAAAGACTTTAGCTACAAATACGCCAAGCTCAACGTGTACGATGCCGCCGGCAATGAAGTGTCGTCGGAATACCCAAGTGACGACGTCTTTCGCGAGCCACAAGTCGGCTTAAAGCACTTTGGGCTGAGCAAAATTATGTTTAAAAACAGCGTGTCAGTCGGCCAAATTGGCAAACAGACCGACCAGCAGGCAGTTGCCGAAATCAAGCGCTACGTCGGCAATATTGAAAAGACCAACGACGCCACCATATCGGTTCAAAACGTCAAGGCCAAACTTGCGGCCGAAAGAGAACGCATCGGCCGCAAGTCTAAAAAGAAGAGCAATTACGGTCGGCGCGAAGCGCGCCTCGCCGAATTGGCCAGCGCTCGGCAGCGGGCATTACAATTAAATGATGAACTCGCCCAGCTACAAAGACAGCTCGGCCAAATTGACGGCGACATCGCGTCGGCGGCGACCGAACTGCGCCAAATAGACGCTCAACTGGCGGCCGTTCGCCAGCGAGAAGACAATTTACTAAAACAAAAGGCCGACCAATTAGTGGCCGAAATTGAACAGTTAAATAAAAGCGTTGCACAGTTAAAGCGCTATCGCGCTTTCAATTATCAAGTGGTCAGCCAGCTCAATCAGCTTAAAAGTGAAATAGAAAAAACTGAGGTCGACCGACAGCATTGCCAACGCGACTGCGCAGTGCTACAGCAGCAAGATCAAGCGGTCGACGCCAGTTCAGCAGAACTCGATTTGGCGGCATTACAGGGCACGAGAGCAGATTTAAAAGAAAGGCAAAATGCACTTAAAAAACTGGCTGAGCAGGCGGCCGAACTAAATCGTCAAAGCGAACAGTTGCAGTTAATCGATGCCCTGTCGGACGAGGTTAAAGCGCCGCCCCAATGGCCTTACTGGGCGGCCATATTGGCCGCGCTGGCCTCTGTAATATTTACATTTAAGTACAACATATATTTGGCAGCCGTCGCCGCCTTGACGCTGTTGCCGAGCGGTCTGCTGCTGTTAAATAGGCGCAATAAACGAGCGGCCAGCGCCAAAAAACGGGTCGAAAACGGCGAACAGTTAGAACGCCTAAAAGCCGAGTTAGCTAAAAATGAAGCGGCGGCGCAGCACATTTTAGAGGCGGTAAAGCTGACCGACAGCGCGCAACTTGACGACAGAATAGGCGAGTTAAACGGCGACATTAACTTGGCCAAGTGGCAGGCGGCCGAAGCGGCCAAACGGGCGCGCCAAAGCGCTGCGCGCAAGGCTGAAATTGAACAGCGCACAGAACAGTTAAAAAGGCTGCAAGAGGCGCTTGAGCAGTTGCAGAAAAAACGCAACGCACTGTTTGAACAGCTCGACATCGCGAGCTTCGATGTGGTCGACGAGCAGCATGCCAAACAGCGTCAGCTGTGCGAAGTCGAACGGGCGCGCGACCATCAGCGCGAGCTGTTAGATGAGATATTGGCGGGGCGCAACTACGCCGATTTAAAGTACGTCGATGTAGCTGAAGCCGTCGATATTTCGCAAAAGCCGGCGCTTCGCGCGGCAAGGTTACAGGCCGAACGACGCCACAGCGCAAGGCAGGCCGACCGCGGCCAGCTCGTTCAGCAAATTAATCGCTTGCAACAGGGCGGGCGCTCGCTACAATCAATTGAAGAAGAAACTGAGCAATTGCTCAAGGCGCGCGCCGCTGACGATGTGCGCCTTAAAGTGCTTGACGTGATCGCCGCTAAAATTGACTTGGCAATCGACAATGTTCAGCGCACTGTCATGCCCGAGGTCAATCGCACAGTCGGCCAAATTGTCGCGCTGGCGACGGCCGGCAAGTACGACGACATTAAAGTCAACGGCGAACTGGGCGTCTTTATTGGCGACAAGTCGACCGGCAAGACAATCGCACTCGAACAGCTCAGCGCCGGCACAATTGACCTGCTCTATATTGCCTTGCGCATTGCCGTAGCGGCCTTATTAAATGACAATAAGGCGGTGCCGCTGCTGTTTGACGATTCATTTGCCCAAATCGACGATGTCAGATTGACCAATTTGCTCAAATTTTTGGCCGGCCTCGACAGACAAATCATTATTTTTACTTGCCAGCAGCGCGAGCGGGATATTTTAGACCAGCTAAATTTGCCCTATCAAATCATCGAATTATAGACATCTTTGCCAAAATTAATTTAATGGCGCTGACATCTGACCGACAAGCGATGACGCGCGGACAAAAAACGATGACTTGCGGATAACAATCGATGACTTGCGGCACATTGTATTTTCATTAAAAAGAGATTACAATGTAAATTAAAATTATATGGGACATCGCTTAATTTAGGAGGAAATTATGAGAGCAACTGACAAACTACTAGCAATGTTACTGGTACTTTCGCTATTGATTGTACCGTTTGCCGCGTACGCCGATAATCAGCCGGCAGCAGATGTTGACATTCGCTTTTTTATCGATAAGCCAGTTTCTAATGTCAATGGCCAACCGGTTGTAATGGATACGGCACCGCAGATATATAATGGCCGTACGCTATTGCCGATTCGCTATGTGGCAACGCCGCTTGGCGCCCAAGTCAGTTGGGACGGAACGGAACGAAAAGTAACGGTTGAATTAAACGGCACAAAAATTGAAATGTGGATTGATAATTCAATGGCGCGCGTCAACGGCGTCGCCGTACCAATTGATGCGCTCGATGGCAATGTCAAGCCAATTATTATCAACAGCCGCACGATGTTGCCGGTGCGCTTTGTCTCCGAGCAATTGCAGTGTAGGGTTGACTGGGACGCTGCGACCAGACAAGTTCAAGTGGCAAAAGGTGCAACAGTTAGGTTGATGTCAGAAATGGCCACTGCATTTGTAACGCAACAACAGCAAGAACAGGCACAATTACAACAGCAATTGCAACAACTGCAGCAACAATTAGCAGAACGACAAAATCAGGCACAACAACAGGCACAACAACAAGCGCAGCAGCAACAACAGCAACTACAACAGCAAATTGAACAACTGCAACAACAATTGCGAGATCGACAACAGCAAGACCAACAGCAGGGTCAAGCACAAGACCAACAGCAGGGTCAAGCGCAAGACCAACAACAGGGTCAAGCACAAGACCAACAGCAGGGTCAAGCACAAGACCAACAGCAGGGTCAAGCGCAAGACCAACAGCAGGGTCAAGCGCAAGACCAACAACAGGGCCAAGCGCAAGACCAACAACAGGGCCAAGCGCAAGATCAACAGCAAGATGACTCTATTGACGAAGATAACAAGGGCGATGATAATTCGGCAGATGGCTCAAATTCGCCATTGGGCGAAGGACACTGGCTCAATGGACAGCCGGGCAGTTTAACGGATAGCCAAAACGGGTTAAGTGGAAGCCAGTTGGGCCACTTGGATGCCGTTAGAGATGCTATCAACAATCAGTCGAACAGTCAATCGAATAGTCTGGGTGGTTTTCAACTAAACCCAATCGGCGGCCTCGGTCAACTCGACGGTTCTAATTTACAGCGCGCTGATCAGCTTTTAGCTAATCAACAGTTAGCTGAAGAAATTGCCGCGTTAAAAGATGATTTTGAAAGTCAAGCAGATGGCCAAGATTGGAAAATAGCACCAAAGAACCAAGTGATGCAAGTGAAATCAAACGAAGCTGAATTGCCAATCGTCATGCGGCTTGGCCGCGGTTATGACGTGTTTGGCGAATACGCCTCAGTCGACTCGCTAAAATACCCCGTACTCGACATTAAAAAACTGGTTGGCGCTGGCGTCGTCGAGAGAATTCGCCTCGACAAGGGCATCAACTATCAAACCGCCGCTAAAAGCATCAAAGAATACAGTGAAAAAATGACGGTCGATACTAAAATATCGGGTGGCTACTTCTGCTTTAGTGGTTCAGTTTCTACTAACTTTGACAGCGAACGCACTAAAAAGTTAGACACTTATTTTTCAACTTATAGCTATTTAGTGCAAAAATATGGCGTCTATATCAACCAACCGAAAGTAAATTTAAAAGACTATCTATTGCCGACGGTTAAAGATTATATTAACGATTCAAGCAATTCGCCAAGTGATGTATTTGCCAATTACGGTCACTATGTATTAGTCGATTCAGTTACGGGCGGTCGCGTCGACCACAGCATTTCGGCTAAGGCTAAACAATCGACCAGTTATGAGAACTTTAAATTGGCAACCAAGGCCAGTTTTGACGCCGTCGTATTTGGCGTCGACGCTGCGGTGAGTTACCAAAATGTTAAAAACAAGTCGCAGTTTAATTCGACAAAAGACGAGCGCCTCACTAGCCAAGGTGGCGCGATGACGCTTAATTTGGGTCAGTTTAAGAACGACAAACAGGCGCTGCAAAAATGGGAAGCTACGCTCGAAGACAATGGCACTTTAGTGGCATTTGGCAAAACGGGCGCGAGGGGCTTAGTGCCAATTTGGGAACTATGCGATAGTGCGGCGCGCCAGCAAGAACTAAAAGACGCATTTAAAACCTTAAACGACCAAAAAGTGCTAGCCGATAAGTGGCCAACTGAACTCTATATTGAAGACATCAAATTCGTCACTGGTAAAACAGCCGCCAAAGCGCGCGCCAAGTGTTCCGCTAATTATGATTTTGCCTCTACAATTCACTCGACGCTGCCAGGTGGTGTCGCCGGTGAAATGAACAATTCAACCAATCTGAATGGCTATTATTTAATTGATATGGACTTAAATAAAGGGGCAAAAGGCTACTACATTTATCTCTGTTACAAATTGACGGAAGACCCCAATCGGGCAATTACCGATTTATTCGCCGAGTTATCTGATGATATCTTTGACGAGGGTCAATCTGTGACGAAACAACTATCACATAATGGCAATGTCGCCACCTTTACGCGTGATACGACAAACTTAAATATGTTGTCCATGAATGGATTTTCGCTAAGTCAACCAATTTTCCTATGGACGACAAAAGACAAAACGCGCGAGCCCTTAAAGGCCTTAGAAGTAATTTACAGTCAACCCAATATGGAACACGAAGGTTGGGATTTCGTCAAATGGCAAAATGGCTCTAACCCGGCCAATATGAATGAAACAGCCGGTGGTAAGTTTATTACAATTCTATTTAAGCGTTAATTACTACAAAAGCATAAACAATGCAAGCAGAGAGGCTGTTGCAAAATGATAAAAAGTCATTTTGCAACAGCTTTTTTACAGGCCGGTGAAATCAATTTTTTTAGCACTGAATAGTTGCGATAAGCGATTTTATAGTGCATTTGCAGACACTTAACAGTGTTGCATTGTTATTAAAAAAGGTTTATAATATAAAGTGTTATATGGCGCGATAAATTAGTTTAGGAGGAAATTATGAGAGCAACTAACAAACTGCTAGCAATTATACTGGTACTTTCGCTATTGATTGTACCGTTTGCCGCGTACGCCGACGATCAGCCGGCAGTAGCAGATGTTGACATTCGCTTTTTTATCGATAATTCAGTTTCCTATGTCAATGGCCAACCAGTTGTAATGGATACGGCACCGCAGATATATAACGGCCGCACGCTATTGCCAATTCGTTATGTGGCAACGCCGCTTGGCGCCCAAGTTAGTTGGGACGGAACAGAACGTAAAGTAACCGTTGCGTTAAACGGCATAACAATTGAAATGTGGATTGATAATTCAATGGCGCGCGTCAATGGCGTCGCCGTACCAATTGATGCGTTCGACGGCAATGTCAAGCCAATTATTATCAACAGCCGCACGATGTTGCCAGTGCGCTTTGTTTCCGAGCAATTGCAGTGTAGGGTTGACTGGGACGCTGCGACCAGACAAGTTCAAGTGGCACAAGGCGCAACAGTTAAGTTGATGTCAGAAATGGCCACTGCGTTTGAAACGCAACAACAGCAAAATCAAGCGCAACAACAAGCAGAGCAGCAGCAATTACAAGATCAACAGCAGGGCGAACCCATCGGTGAGAATGACAAGGGCGATGACAATTCAACAGACGGCTCAAGTTCGGCGCTGGGCGAAGGCCACTTGTTTAATGGACGTTTGGACGGTGCCCAATTAGAACAAGCAACTGGTTTAAACGAAAGTCAGTTGGGGCAATTGGATACAGCTAGCGACACGACAGACGATCAACCACACATTCAATTGGGAGGCTATCAAATAAGCCCAATCGGCGGCGGTATCAGTCAGTTTGATGGTTCAAATTTACAGAGCGTTGACAGCGTAGTTGATAATCGAGCATTAATTGAACAATTAGAGGCTTTAAAAGACGATTTTGGCGACGATACTCCAGAAGAGCAAGACTGGCAAATAGCGCCGTTGAACGCGGCTGTGAAAGTAACTTCTGATGAAAGTGATTTGCCAATTGTGATGCGTCTCGGTCGCGGCTACGATGTGTTTGGCGAGTACGCTTCAGTTGAATCGTTAAAATATCCGGTGCTCGATATTGACCGCTTAGTTGCCGATGGCGTCGTCGAGAGAATTCGCCTCGACAAGGGCATCAACTATCAAACTGCCGCCAAAAATATTAAAAAGTACAGTGAAAAAATGACGGCTGACACTAGAGTATCGGGCGACTACCTCTTCTTTAGCGGCTCGGTTTCAACTAACTTTGATAGTGAACGCACTAAAAAATTAGATACCTATTTCTCGACATATAGCTATTTAGTTCAAAAATATGGCGTCTATATTAATCAGCCAGAAGTCGATTTAAAAGATTACATTTTGCCGACGGTTAAAGATTATATTAACGATTCAAGCAATTCGCCAAGTGATGTATTTGCCAACTACGGCCACTATATATTAGTCGACTCGGTTAGCGGCGGCCGCATCGATCATAGCATTTCCGCTGAAGCTAAAGCGTCTACTAGTTATGAAAACTTTAAATTGGCGACTAAGGCCAGTTTTGACGCCGTTGTATTCGGTACCGATGCTGCGCTGAGCTATCAAAATGTTAAAAACAAATCGGAGTTTGACGCGACAAAAGACGAGCGTTTAACTAGCCAAGGTGGCGCCATGACGCTTAACTTGAGCCAATTTAAAAACGACAAACAGGCGTTGCAAAATTGGGAAGCCACGCTTGAAGATAATGGCACTTTAGTGGCATTCGGCAAAACTGGCGCCAGAGGCCTAGTGCCAATCTGGGAGTTGTGTGACAGCGCGACGCGCCAGCGCGAACTAAAGGACGCATTTAAAATTTTAAATGACCAAAAAGTGCTAGCCGATAAGTGGCCATCTGAACAGTATATCGGCGATATTAAATTCGTGGCAGACAAAACTGCCGATGGCGCGCGCAAAAAGTGTCTGACCGGTTACTATTTAATCGATATGGACTTAAATAAAGGTGCGGGTGGGTACTACGTCTACTTATGCTATAAAACTACCAAAAATCCCAACCTTGCAATAACCGATCTATTTGCTGAACTATCTAGTGATATTTTCAGTGAGCCAAAGGCAGTGACGAAAAACTTATCACATAATGGCAATGTCGCCAATTTTACGATCAGAAAAGTAAATTTAAACTTGATGTGTTTAAGTGGATTGAGTTTGAGCAAGGGAATTTTCTTGTGGACAACGCGCGATAAAACGCGTGAACCGCTAAAAGCACTTGAAGTTATTTACAGTCAACCAAATTTAGATCACGATGAATGGGATTTTGTCAGATGGCAAAACGGCTCTAACCCGGCCAATATGAACGAAACGGCCGGTGGTAAGTTTATTACAATTCTATTTAAGCGCTAAGTGACAGACAAGGTATTCCACAATAAAAATAACGTAGCAATGCTACGTTATTTTTATTGTGGAGCCAACGAAGGGAATCGAACCCACGACCTGTTCATTACGAGTGAACCGCTCTACCGACTGAGCTACGTTGGCCTAACACATAATATTCTAACACAAATTAAAAAATGTGCAATCTTTTTTTGTAACTACAGCTGAAATGAACGGCGCCAGCCAGCGCGACGCCATGTCCCTGCACGCATTTAACGAGCTAATTAGAAAGTTTTTGTAATAATCGCTTAGCTGACCAAAAACGGGGTATATCCTATTAAAACACTAGGGTTTAAGGAGTGCTTATGAAAGATAAATTATTAACAATTGATAATCTACAGTCGCGCGTCGCAGATAAAAACATATTAAAAGGCGTTAACTTAACGGTTAAACGCGGTGAAATTCACGTTATTATGGGGCCGAATGGCGCCGGCAAATCGACGCTTGCCAATGTTTTAATGGGTCACCCCAGCCACCATGTGGTCGGCGGCAGCGTACAATTTGACGGCCAAGATCTATTTGCGATGAGCGTCGACGAACGGGCTCGCGCCGGTCTGTTTATGTCATTTCAATACCCCGAAGAAATTGCCGGCGTAACGGTCATTAACTTTTTGCGCACGGCACTGGGCCAAATTAGGGGTGAAACGCCCTCGCTATTCGAATTAAACTCTGACATCAACGACAACTTGCGCGATCTCAATATGGATCAGAGCTACTTACAGCGCTATCTCAATCAAGGTTTTTCGGGCGGCGAAAAGAAAAAGAACGAAGTGCTACAAATGTCAATACTACAACCCAAGTTGGCTATATTAGACGAAACCGATTCGGGGCTCGACGTCGATGCCATCAAGGACGTCTACCAAAAAATTCAAAATTTATCGCACGACGACAACGCCATCGTCGTCATTACACACTACAATAAAATATTAAACTACATCAAGCCAGACTACGTTCACATTTTAGTCGATGGCAAAATTGTCGAAAGCGGCAACCTTGAGCTGGCCAATCGCGTTGAAGCGCACGGCTACGATGACTACAAGGGGGTGTCCCTTGACAGCTAAATCGCAAATTGCCGATGTCAAGCGCGGCGTCTACGACATTATCAATGTAGAAAATCACAAATACATCGTCGACAAGGGCTTAACCGAAGACATTATCGAGCAAATTTCGCACGAAAAGGGCGAACCGCAGTGGATGCTTGATTACCGCCTGCAATCGCTGCGCATTTATAAAGAAATGCCGGTGCCAACTTGGGGTGCCAATTTGGCTGAACTCGACATCGAAAACATCGTTCACTACGTGCGCCCCAATGCCGATATGGCGAGCGATTGGGACGACGTGCCAGACGACATCAAGCAGACCTTTGAACGGCTTGGCATTCCGCAGGCCGAACGCGAATCGTTGGCCGGCGTCGGCGCACAGTACGATTCCGATGTCGTCTACCACTCGCTACAGCAAGAACTAATTGAACAGGGCGTCATCTACACCGATATGGATCAGGCCGTCAAAGACTACCCCGACATGGTCAAACAGTATTTTATGACGATTATCACCAATCGCTATCACAAATTTGCCGCCTTGCACGGCGCCGTTTGGTCGGGCGGTTCATTTGTCTACGTGCCAAAGGGCGTTAAAGTAGCCAAGCCGCTGCAATCGTATTTTCGACTCAACGCCAAGGGTGCCGGTCAGTTTGAACACACCTTGATCATCGTCGACGAGGGAGCCGACCTGCACTTTATCGAGGGCTGTTCGGCGCCGAAGTACAGCGTGCAAAACTTACACGCCGGCGCGGTTGAACTGATTGTGCGCGAAAACGCCAAACTGCGCTACTCGACCATCGAAAACTGGTCGCGCAATATGTACAATTTAAATACCAAGCGCTGCGTGGTCGACAAAAATGGCACCATCGAATGGGTGTCGGGCTCATTTGGCTCGCGCGTATCAATGCTCTACCCGATGAGTGTATTGCGCGGCGCCGGCGCCAAAAGCGAATTTACCGGCATCACCTTTGCCTCAACTGGGCAGTATCTCGACACCGGCACCAAGGTAATACACGCTGCGCCGAACACGTCGTCGATCGTCAATTCAAAATCAATTTCTAAAAATGGCGGTCACGCCTACTATCGCGGTCAGCTAAAGGTAACACCCAATGCCACCGGTAGCAAGGCGTCAGTCAACTGTGAATCGCTCATGCTCGACAATCAGTCGATTTCCGATACGCTGCCGATTATCGAAGTGCAAAACGACAATGTCGACATCGGCCACGAGGCCCGCATTGGGCGCATTAGCGACGATACGATATTTTATTTGATGAGTCGGGGCATACCAGAAGACGAGGCCAAGGCAATGATTGTGCGCGGCTTTGTCGAACCAATTACCAAGGAACTGCCCTTAGAATACGCCGTCGAGCTAAACAATTTAATTACGCTCGAACTCGAAGGCACGATAGGTTAGGTGGCTATGAACTATTTAAAAACGCAACGACAAAAATATCGCCAAGCGGACGCCGTCAGTTGGTCGCGTGCCGCATTGCCAAATAATTGTTTTCCAGAGCCGACTGCCACTTTTAAAAATGTCAGCTTAAAGTACAGCGGCGACTTGGCAATATCAAAATTGCGCGAATTGTTAAACGGTCAGTTGGCAGTGCTGCCAGCGACCGACAGCTTGGTCAACTATTTAAATATCGACGATCAGGCCGAAAGCCTGGGCGAAAAATTCTCCAGCTATATCAACAGTCAATTTAACGACGGCCTATTCGTGCACGTCGCGGCGGGTAAAACGGCTGAACTGCAGCTCGATTACCAATTGAGTGGTGCCGACCCGCTGTTGATCGACCACCATTTAATTGTCGCCGAAACCGGCGCCGAGCTTAAAATTGTGCTTGACTATCGCTCACAAGATAACTATTTACAGCAGCACTACGGCAGCATTAAACTGGTCGCCGCAGCTGGCGCGCGCGTCAGCATAACCGTATTACAGCGCCTTAACGAAGTTAGCTACAGTTTTCAACAAGTTTTTACAAAGCTCGCCGAGGCGGCCGACGTCACCGTTAACGACGCCCAAATTGGCGCCGCTTTTAAGGCGGTTTCCTGCATTCAAAATGTCGCTGGGCTACGCGCCAATGCGCTGACCAATTCACTTTACTACGGTCAAGAAAACTCGGCAACCGATGTCGCCTACACCACAAAACACAGCGCTAAAAAGTCGACTTCGGCAATCTTTAGCAAGGGGGCGCTAAAGCAAAACAGCAAAAAAGTATTTCGCGGCAATTTGGCATTCGCGCGCGGCGCCACCCAATCGGTCGGTCGCGAAGAAGAATTTGTCTTGTTGCTCAGCGAAAACTTAAAGGCCGATTCAATGCCCGGCCTGTTCTGTCAAGAAGACGACGTCATCGGCGAACACGCCGCCAGCGTCGGCCAAATCGATCAAAACAAACTGTTTTATATGATGAGCCGCGGCTTTGACGAAGCCGAGGCCAAGCGCTTGATGATTCACTCCGGCTATGCCGAGGTCATTCAAAAAATGAAAATCGGCGATTGGGGTGACCTGATTAGGCGCGAAATAAACGAAAGGATAAACTAATGGATACAGTTGCCATTCGACGCCAATTTGCCAGTCTTAATGAGTCGCTTTACTATTTAGACAATGCGGCCACAACCCTAAAGCCCAAGCCGGTGATTGACCGTTTGGCAAAGTATTACGCCGAGCAAAACGGCAGCCCGCACCGCGGCGCACATAAACTGAGCATTATATCGACCCAGTTGTACGATGCTGCCAAGGCGACTGTCGCCGCATTTGTCGGCGCTGCGGCAGACGATGCCGTCGTCTTTACGCGCGGTACTACCGAGGCGCTCAACTTAGTGGCCGCTGCCCTACCGGCCGATTTTTTGGCGACGGGCGACAATGTCGTGTTGACGATTACATCGCATCACAGCAACATTTTGCCCTGGCAGCGCCTTACCAAGCTGCGCGGCGCCGAACTGCGCTATTTATACTGCGACCAAGGCGGTCAAATTATGGCCGACGAACTGGCCAAAATTGACGCGCGCACTAAATTTGTCAGTCTGCCCTACGTCGTCAATGGCATCGGCGCCATTCACCCCGTCAAACAAATTGTTGCGTTGGCAAAAAAAGTCGGCGCCCTCACAATGGTCGACGCGGCGCAGGCGGTCGGCCACTTGGCGGTCGACTTTGCGGCAATCGGCTGCGATTTTTTGGCCTTTTCGGGCCATAAGGTATACGGCCCACAGGGCATTGGCGCGCTGGTCGGCAAGCGCAGTGCACTGGCCCAGTTAGAACCCTTTAATATGGGTGGCGATATGATCGAATACGTCACCGAACAGTCGGCCAGCTTTGCCGAAATACCGACCCGCTTTGAAGCGGGTACGCAAAATGTGGCCGGTGCCGTCGGCTTGGCCGCGGCCATCGACTGGCTGGCCGAGTTGGGCTATCAAAACGTCTATCGTCACAACCAGCAAATTACCGACCAGCTCTACCAAATGTTGGCGGCGCGCAGCGACGTCGTCGTCTACGGCCCGGCGGCCGGCCAAGCGCGTGGCTCGCTGGTGACCTTTAACGTCAACGGCGTGCACCCGCACGACGTGGCGACCATTTTAGACAGTTGCGGCGTCGCCATTCGGGCTGGCCATCACTGCTGTCAGCCGTTAATGGCCTATTTAAAGACGCCGGCCACCTGCCGCGCCAGCGTCGCCGTCTACAATACGGCCGACGATATTGCGGCGCTGGCCGATGCGCTCGACAAAGTACAGGAGGTATTTGCCTAATGCTCGACCAACTCTACACGCAAATTATTTTAGAAAATAGCCGCAATGTCAAAAACCGCGGCGAGCTAGTCGCGCCAACTAGAGTCGAACGCGGCCACAACCCCAACTGCGGCGACGATTTGACCCTAATGGTAAAATTAGACGACGGGGTAATTGACGACGCGCGCTTTATCGGCAGCGGCTGCGCCATCAGCACGGCCAGCATGTCGATGATGATCGATTTGGTAAAGGGCAAGACGGTTGCCGAAGCGGCCGAACTGGCCGATATATTTCTGGCGATGATACAGGGCGAAGTGCTCGATGACACTGCCAAAAGGCGCTTAAAAGACAGCGCGGTCTTTGCAACGCTGAAAGATATGCCGGCGCGCGTCAAATGCGGTACGCTCGGCTGGCACTGTTTAAAAGTAATTGTGCAAGATGATATTTGATTGTCATCAAGCTATCATTTTTTGTTTTCTTTATAAAAATAGCGGTATATATGTAAGGGCGCAGCGGGTTGCGCCAGCGCTGTTAAGAGAGGGGTAACGATGGACAATCAGCATAGGTTTCGCATAGCGGTACGCGGCTTAATCGAAAGAGATGGCTGCTTTTTGTTATTGAGGAGAACTAAGCCGGCGCGCGGTGAAATGGGCTATTGGGAACTGCCCGGCGGTGGGCTCGACTTTGGCGAATCGCCCGAACAGGCGCTGCGCCGCGAAATAGATGAAGAAACCGGTTTAACCGTTTCAATTGGCGAACCGCTTTGCGTTTGGCACCACCTGCGCGATAACGCCGTGCAAATTATCGGCATGACGTTGCGCTGTCAGCTGACTGGCGGCAGCGTAAAGCTGTCGGACGAGCACGACGACTACGCTTGGCTGACAATTGAGCAAATTGAACAAAAAAAGGTGTTCCCCGAACTATTGTCTGAACTTCAAAAAATAAAGTTGCTTTAAATATGGTATAATATTAAAATGGAGTAACTACTTAGCGAAGCTGTCATTTCGACTGAAAAAGGCGCAGCCGTAATCGAGAAATTTCTGTTTTAGCGCGATTGAAACGCGACTGCACTGTCATTTCGAGTCGGTTGCTTAGCCGAGTTGGCTGCTTACGCGAGCAGTAAATCGAAGATTTACGACCAGCGCCAGTAAATCGAAGATTTACGACCAGGCCAGAGCATAGCGAGTCGAGAAATCTCGGGTTTAAAGTCGAAAGTAAGAAAAATCAGGAGCGTTTATGTCAAAAATTACAACGTTTTTTAAAGGTCTCAAGACGGCGTTAAAGACGTCGTGGCAAGACTATCCCGAGGCACTCTTTTTTTCCTATGCCGTCACCGCATTGCTGATTGTACAAATTCATAACAATATAGATTATATCTTTGGCCTGCCTTTTGAGAACGTCTTGCTGTCGTTAGTGACGGCAGTGCCGTTGTTTTTAACGGTTGCCAGCTTCAGCCATAATTGCGCCGGCGGGCGCAAGTTGCGCCTCATCGGCGACGGCATAGCGTTAATTATCGTCGCGCTGCTCTACTTCAGCCTGTCGCCCGACATGACGGCGACCGAGGCCTTTCGCCTATTCGTCTACAACATTAGCTTTTATTTGCTGTTTAGCTTAATTCCATTCTATAGAAATTGCGATAAATACGACATCGGCGTCATTGGCTTGATTGCACGAGCGGCAATTACACTGCTCTATTCCATTGTCTTAATACTGGGTTTATTTGCCATTTTAGCGACAATTGACAACTTGCTCGGCATATCAATCGACAGCGAGTTATATGGCGATATTACGACTGTCATCTTGGCTGGTTTTGCGCCCACTTTCTTTTTGGGCAAAGTGCCCAATCGTCAGTCGGTTGAATGGGTCAGCGTCGATCGCTTAATTCAAAAGTTGCACATTTACGTAATTGTGCCGCTGCTATTGATCTACTCGGCTATTCTTTATATCTACTTTGCAAAAATTGCCTTCGTGCAACAGTTGCCCCAAAACCGAATTGTACACCTAACGCTGTGGTATGGGTTAATCGCCATACTGACGCTATTTTTCAGCTATTCATATCGCGAACAATACGCACTTGGCCGCTTTGCCCACAAGTGGTTGGCGCGCATTTTAGTGCTGCCAGTCGGCATGATGCTGTTTTCGCTATACCTGCGCATTAGCCAGTACGGCTTTACCGTCAAGCGCTATTTTGTACTGGCCTTGGCGCTCTGGCTAGCTGGCATCGTCAGCTATTTTGCGATAACGCAGAAGCGAAAATTTCAGTACATTGTCGTCGCCGCCATCTTGATAATGGTGCTGAGCTTAGATGCGCCAATTAATGCCTTTAACGTCAGTTTTAACAGCCAGCTCAACCGCTTAACTACGCTGTTAGAGCACAATGCCATGTTAGTTGACGGCACATTACTGCCCAATGCCGCCGTCGCCGCTGACGATAAAAGGCAAATTTGCGAGCTAATCGATTACTTTAACGATCAAGAACAGCTATCTGATATTGAATTTTTGCCGGCCGATTTTAACCCCTATGACGATATGCAAGACCAGTTTGGCTTTGAATTTGACTATGGTTTTGGCTATGCCGATCGCGAGCACTACATCAGTTATTATTTTAGCAGTGACGATGCCATCGCCAACGCCGAACAAATTTCTGAATACAATCAGTTTTACCTGCTCGCATTAGGCGAAAAAGCGGGCGACGGCCAAATTTGGCAATTAGACGACACCGACAATGTCGTGATTGAGCTGCCGGATGATCGTAAAATTAGCGTACCGCTCGCCGCTACGCTGCAACAGTTAAAAGATGATCAATACCCCAATTCCGAAACGATTCTGGTAATAGAGGGACAGGCGCCCAACTATCGTTTGCTAATAAAAGAACTAAGTGGTTATTATAGTTTAGGCGATGATGACTTTACGCTAGACTATTTAGCGGGCTATTTATTTATTGAATAATTGAGGAGAGTAAAATGAAACGAGCAGTTAGTCTACTATTGTTATTGATAATGCTAATGCCATTGGCCTTTGCCGACGGCGATGCCATCGGTCAAGCAGACGTCGCTAAACTAAACGAAGTTATCAATACCATCAGGCAAAATTATCAAGTTGAAGTGACGTCTGATCAGTTGTTAAAAGCTGCCTATCGGGGTATGGTAGAGTCGCTCGACAGGCACAGCACCTATTTAGATGCCACCGAATTAGAAGACTACAATATTGGTTTGTCGGGCAGTTTTGCTGGCGTCGGCATGACCATTATCGAGCAGGGTGACTACGTAAAAGTCGTCGAGCCATTTGAGGGTTCGCCGGCCTTGGCGGCCGGCCTTAGGGCGGGCGACATCATTATGGCGGTCAACGGCATCGACGTCAAGGGCAAACCAATTCCCGCCGTGGCGGCCTTGATAAGGGGTGAAATTGGCACGACGGTTAAGTTGACAATCGTGCGCGATGCTGAAGCTGAACCGCTCATATTTAATGTTGTACGAGGGCGAATTGTCGTTAAATCGGTCGGTTATCAGCGCGTTTCTGGCGTCGACGTCATCAAAATTAGCGAATTTGCCAGCAATACGGCCAAACAGTTAGAAGATGTTTTAATTGAATTGGCCGTTGGCGATAAAATCATTATCGACCTGCGCAATAATCCCGGTGGCTATCTCGACCAAGTGGTCGAGGCGGCCAATCTATTCTTGGCAAAGGGCGATAAAATTTGCTCGGTCGAATACCGCAATTATCAAGATCAAATATTTGAATCGGGCGACGATGGCTTAACGGCCGACTTGGTCGTCTTGGTCAACGGTGACAGCGCCAGTGCATCAGAACTATTTGCCGCCGCCATGCAAGATAACGGCCGTGCTATAATCGTCGGCCAAACGACCTATGGCAAGGGTACGGTACAGGCCGTTTACAATTTAGCAGACGGCTCGGCCTTAAAGTTGACAATTGCCAAATACGCCACGCCGTCAGGTAAATTTATTCACGGTAGCGGCGTTACGCCCGACGTCGTAGTCGAACCCAAAACAGTGGTCGACCGCAAAGTCGACAATTTTTATCCGATGCAGTCGCTCAACACGTCGGCGCTCGGCAGCAGAGACATCGACACTTACGGCTTGGAACAACGCCTCAATTACATGGGCTACGGCGTGGTGGTCGACGGCCTGTTCGACGAGCAAACAGAGGCGGTTTTAAAGCGTTATCAGCGCGAACACGATATGGTGGTCGACGGGCGCTTGACAGTGGCCGCAAAAATTGCCATTCAACGCGATGTTATCGCCAAGGCGAGCGAGGTGGTCGATGCCGAATTAGAAGTGGCCCTGCGCCTTTTGAATTAGTGAGGAAAAAGTGAAAAGAGCAGATTTTATTTGGCTGGCGCCATTATTGGCGCTTTTGGCCTTTATGCTAGCGCCCTTGACGCAGCCCATTTTCAACAACTTAACGGCAAATTATCCCTATTTAATGGGCTTTGTTAAATTTGCCATTTTGGCGACAATGGGCGAGCTACTGGCACTGCGCATTGCGCTCGGCCACTATCAAAAACCGCCCAAATTATTGTGGCGCATCGTTATTTGGGGTGTAATTGGCGTCGTCATCAGCTTGATGTTTAAGGTCTTTGCCGGCGGCGTACAATACGCCATGCAGCATGGCTATCTGCCATTTGACGGCAACCAATTGGCCTTTGCCTTTTTCACCAGTTTGCTAATGAACCTATTTTTTGCGCCGACCTTTATGCTATTTCACAAACACAGCGACACCTACTTAGAGCTGGCCGCCAGCGGTCAAAAGGCCGATTTAGCGGCCGTTATTGCGGCGATAGATTGGCAGCATTACATTTCATTTGTGGTTTTAAAGACAATACCATTTTTTTGGATACCGGCGCATACCATCACCTTTTTATTGCCGGCGCAGTACCGCGTCGTCGTCGCCGCATTTTTGTCAATTGCACTCGGGTTGATACTGTCGTTGGCGAAGCGGGCCGATCGGGCAAAGGAATAGCGATGCAGCGCAATAAACGCAAAAAACTGAATAGACAGTCGGCGCCAGCCGCCAAACAGGCGCGCCCCGCCGGCAGCATCAGATTAAATAAGGCGATTGCTCAGTCTGGCGTAACGTCGCGCCGCGCCGCCGACGCCCTAATTGCAGAAGGGCGCGTTTCGGTCAATGGCGCGCCGGCGCCAATCGGCCAGTTTGTCACGCCGAGTGATGTCATTGCAATTGACGGACAACCGATTAGGCAAGGGCTAAAGCGCATCTATATGGCCTTTAACAAGCCGGTCGGCATCGAATGTACGACTAACCGTCAAGTAAAAGACAACATCGTCGACTACATTGGCTATCACGAGCGCATTTTTCCAATTGGCCGGCTCGATAAAGATTCAGACGGCCTAATTTTACTGACCAACGACGGCGATATCGTCAATCCCATCTTGCGCGCCGCCGGCGCCCACGAAAAGGAATATATCGTCACCGTCAACAAGCCAATTGACGAACAGTTTATCGGCGCAATGGCCGCCGGCGTCAAAATACTGGGCCAGCGCACATTGCCCTGCAAGGTGACAAAAATTGGCAAAAACCGCTTTAATATCGTATTGGTTCAGGGCTTAAATCGCCAAATTCGCCGCATGGCCGAAGCGCTTGGCTACCAGGTCACCAGCCTGCGGCGGGTGCGCGTTATGAACATTAAATTGGCCAAATTAAAAGTGGGCAGCTATCGCCTGTTGACGGCGGCCGAGTTGGCCGGCTTAAAGCAGTTAATTGGTAGCGTCTAATTAATGTAAGTTGCGCTTTACAATAGTCTGACAATTCACTATAATTGTAATGAGGAAATGATTTGTAAATGGCAATAAGTGACCATTACAACATAAGGAGGAGCTATGAAATCGTATTCGGTTGAAAAAATCAGAAATATCGCCTTGCTTGGGCACGGCGGGTGTGGCAAGACGACGGTCGTCGAATCGTTGCTTTACACGCTCGGCGAAACAAAGCGCATGGGTAAGGTCGAAGATGGCACCACGGTGTCGGATTTTGATAAGGAAGAAATTAACCGCCAGTTTTCAATTGGCACATCGGTTATTCCAGTGGAATACGATGGCCACAAGTACAACTTTTTAGACACGCCCGGTTACTTTGACTTTCAGGGCGAAGTGACGTCGGCACTGCGCGTTGCCGGTGGTGCAATTATCGTAGTAGATGCCTCAAGCGGCGTGGAAGTCGGCACTGAAAAAGCGTGGAAAGAAACTGAAAAGCGCCAGATGCCAAAGTTCATTTTCCTCAATAAAATGGACAAAGAAAACATTAAATTTGACGAAGTCATCAATGAATTAAAAGAAAAATTGGGCAAAAAAATTGCACCGTTTGAAATTCCCACTTACGAAGGCGAAAAATTAACCGGTTACATCAACGTGGTTAACCATAAAGGTCGTCGCTTTGAAGGCACTAAGGTCGTCAGCTGTGACGTGCCGGCCGAGTACGAAGACCAAATTGCACCCTTCTACGAATTGTTGGTCGAAGCGGTGGCCGAAAGCGACGAAGTACTGTTAGAAAAATACTTTGAAGGCGAGCCGTTTAGCAAAGAAGAACTGCGCGACGGCCTGCGCAAAGGCGTTTTGGCCGGCGACATCGTACCGGTTTTAATTGGTTCTGCCGAAAATTCACTGGGCATGATGAGCTTGCTCAATATGTCATTTGAATATCTGCCGACGCCAAAGGACATGCACGACGGCCAGTACGAGGGCAAACACCCCGACAGCGAAGAACCAGAAGTGCGCACCGTCGACGACGGCCAGCCCTTTTCAGCCTTGGTCTTCAAGACTATTGTCGACCCCTTCGTCGGCAAAATTTCGCTGTTTAAGGTCTATTCCGGTTCAGTTAAAAAAGATATGGAAGTGCTCAACAGCAGCAAAGACGAAACTGAACGCGTTACCAATATCAGCTTAATTCGCGGCAAAAAGCAAATCGACGTCGACCACGTCGGCGCCGGCGACATTGGCGTCATCACAAAATTACAGCACACCGAAACGGGCGATACGCTGTGCGACAAGGCCAGCCCAATCGTCTACGCTGGCATCGACTACGCCAAGCCCTGCCTGTTTAGGGCAGTTGAGCCAAAAGATAAAAAAGACGAAGATAAAATTGGTTCGTCGCTGACCAAGTTAATGGAAGAAGATCCAACCATTATCGTCGAGCGCAATCGCGAAACGCATCAGATGTTGGTCGGCGGTCAGGGCACTATGCACCTACAAGTGTTGATCAACAAGCTGCAAAACGTGTTTGGCGTCGCCGTCGACTTAGTCGACCAAAAAATTGCCTATCGCGAAACCATCAAGGGCACGGCCGACGTACAGGGCAAACACAAGAAACAATCGGGCGGTTCTGGTCAGTACGGCGATGTTCACATTCGCTTTAGCCCGTCGACTGAAGAATTTGAATTCGACGAAGAAATCTTTGGCGGTTCAGTGCCAAAGCAGTACATTCCGGCCGTTGAAAAGGGCCTGCGCGAAGCCGTCGTCAAGGGCGTGCTGGCCGGTTTCCCGGTCGTCAACATCAAGGCCGTACTGTACGATGGCTCTTATCACTCAGTCGACTCCAATGAAAACGCCTTTAAAATGGCGGCGTCAATCGCCTTTAAAAAGGGTATGGAAGCGGCAAAGCCGGTCTTGCTAGAGCCAATTATGCACGTCGAAGTAGAAGTGCCAGACGACTACATGGGCGATATAATGGGCGATATGAACAAGCGCCGCGGCCGCATACTCGGCATGGAACAGGTCGGTGGTGGCTACCAGCGCGTCTTGGCCGAAGCGCCCCAGTCAGAACTGTTTAGCTACGCGTCAGACTTGCGTTCGATGACGCAGGCGCGCGCTAGCTTCACACTCAGCTTTGAGCGCTATGACGAAGTGCCCGGCCAGTTAGCAGAAAAAATAATTGCCGCGGCAAACGAAGAATAAGCTAGTTTTGGCGGCGTTGACCTAACAACGCCGCCTGTTTTTGGTGATTACTTTAGTATCGGTTCAATGAGCGAAAGCGAAATTGAACAATAAACCACCGGCTAAGCCGGTGAGATTAAAAATCTTTAGATATAAG
>PDWI01000139.1_pt1 | contig 102021 bp, 84 predicted proteins | sample 1430891 | NCBI WGS metagenome assembly PDWI01 (sample SAMN01162508, study PRJNA174530) | Oral metagenome, whole genome shotgun sequencing project. | biome: Marine environment; feature: Marine mammal; material: Swab sample of the gingival sulcus; isolation source: swab sample of gingival sulcus... | reverse complement strand
ATTCCGAACACCGCAGTTAAGCCCGATAGAGCCGATGATACTGGGGTTTTGAGCCCTGGGAAAGTAGGACACTGCCAGATTCTCTCTAAAAGCCCTTCACCGCAACCTTCGGTGAAGGGCTTTTTTTATGGCTGCTGCCCAATTACAACAACAAGTCAGCCTGTCGATTGTTCGTTTACAACGGACTCGCGTTATCAGCTGTTTTTCAATTAACTGTGAAAAGATGTGGACATTCTCATCACACGTGAGTACGATTGATCCAGAAGTTTAACTGTGTTTTTCATTTTACGATGGCTTATGGATATTTGTCGTTTGATATGAATGGAGCGTGGGTGCAGATTTGATGCGGAATAACGAAATACCCGATAAAACCAAATATCAAGTTGCCGATGCCTCCATAGTTGGTTCCACGAACTTCAATTTGGATGGCACGCTGTATCAGCCGGGTCATAAAATAGGGCACAACTATCGAGTTGTATCCTATTTAGGAGCTGGCGCCTCTGGTGTGGTTTACCTCGTACAAAACAACCTCGGAAGTTATGAAGCTCTTAAAATCGCCTTACCCGAACTGCTGGATGAAGAATCGACCAAAAAGAGTTTTTTGCGAGAGCTCGCCGCTGCCAGACAACTGCATCACGACCACCTTGTACCCATTTACAATATTGAAATGATTCCAGACACAAGACACCTCTTCTTTACCATGGAATACATGGCGGGAAAAGATCTGAATGCGCGTTTAAACCTTGAAAAGCGCGGCCTTCGTCCAGACTACGTCATTCACTGGATGACACAGGTTGCCAAGGCTTTGGCCTATGTCCACCGCAAGGGATTGGTTCATCAGGATATCAAGCCGGCCAACATCCTGCTGGATCAAAAAGGCCAGGCCAAGCTCGGTGATTTCGGACTTGCTTTTAAATACATGAGCTCCAGCATGAAAGAGCGCTTGAGCAGAACTTCCGTGGCGGGCGGCACCAGTTATTTCATGTCACCAGAGCAGAATCAAACGCTGTTTTTCAATTCAGCGCGTGAAATAACAGCGGCAAGCGATGTTTTTGCCTTTGGCACGACACTCTATACCTTGTTGACTCGAGAAATGCTCGTGGGCGAACGCGAGTGCATGACGGAGTTCATAGAGAATCCGGTACTGGCTGAGGGTCTCAATCAGATTCTAGCCACTTGCCTGAAAAGAAAACCGGAAAGGCGCTACCCCGATGGAACAGCTCTGTTAAATGCCTTTGACGAACTCCAAAAAAAGGTCAAGCAGCAGCCAAGCAGAAAGGTTACTGTTATTCCCGAAATAAGAAAAGAGTCCATTGAGGGTGACGAGCAGGTACAGGACGATGGTCCAACTCGTGTCATCCATCCCGGCTCGGATGGGTTGCCTGGCCCTCATTTTGCAGAACAGGCATCTGGACCCCCTCCCCAACCCAATTTACAGCATGTTACCCCTCGCGATCAAAAGAGCGCAGCTGCCAGGGTTGCACCGTCCGCACACGCAAAGTCTGTCAAGAGAGAAAAAGAAGTCAAAACAGACAAAAAAAACGGTCTAAAGGCTAAAAGCCATAAGCCCCTGTTGGTGAGTCTGGCTGTTTATTATGTTGTGGCAATGATTCTATTCACTGATGTTGTTGAAAAGATGCTGTTCTATAACGATTTCGAGTATAATTCGTTTCCTTTTCGTGGGTTTGTAAGCACCTTACTTTCCGATTTTTTGTACTACACTCTCTTAGGGGTTTTGCTTGTGAGGGAATTAAAACCGCTGTTGAAACCCCATCGATTTGGTCCTGTCGCTCTCTTTTGTGTCTTTGGTCTTTTCTCCGCTTTTTTCCTGGGTGGGGGCGTTTTATTCATTGCAGTGGATTTCATAGCTTGTTTCGGGCTTTTTATGCTTTTCAGCTCCATGTATTTTCAAAAGAAAGAGAGCATTTCGAAATTAAAAATTACGCTTGTTGGCTCGACTATCTTTTCGCTGGTTAATCTCACTCACGTTTCGGATCTTCTAGCATATATTTTCTATTACGAATTGTGCTTTTACTCGTATGATTATTTTGGATCCATGTTTTTGATTTATTTTCTCCTCTTCCTGATCGATTTCTTCGCCTATCGTTTTATGATTCGCTATCTGCACAGGCGTTATGAAGTACTGTCTTAATGTCGGTTTCTCTTAGCGGTAGGGGTTTAATGCGGGGTCTTCCTGAGTTTTATAGCGTTTGTGAATCCAGAACCAGCATTCGGGTTTTTCGAGAATGGCTTGCTGCAAGGCCTTGCAGTGTTCTTCGGTGTTCCTGTTCAATTCCTCCTCAACGGATCCAGCATGAGAGACCCACTTCACTTCATCGTAAACCTTAATTTCAAATGATTTTACGCCTGTTTGGTAAAATGCAACGGGCACAGCGGCACATTCCGTCTTTTTAACCATGTAGGCACTGGATTTAATGGTGCTGGCCGGATGTCCAAACCAGTCAACCATGATACCTCGTGTAAGCGGCATGTCCTGATCGACAACCATTCCAATGGCATAGCCTTTTTTCAGTGATCGAAGTATGGTTCTCAGGGTGCCCTTATTGTGCAGTGTCACGGCATTAAAAGATTGGCGTGCTTCGAGAATGAAACGGTTGACTACAGGGTTGTGGATTTTTTTCCCAACAATGAGCAGGGGGTAACCATTGCAGCCGATCACACCGGCCGCAAGATCGTACATTCCAAAATGACCGGCCAGAATCACCACACCTTTTCCCCGATTGAACGCTTTATCCAGAATTTCTCGATTAACCCATGTGCAGTTCTCGTTCCAGAATTTCAGATCCAAGGACGGGGCGCGGAAGTAGTAAACCAGAACTCGGCCTAAATTTTTCATGCTGTCTTTGTATATGCGGTATTTTTCCTGTTTTGTTTTGGTGTCTTTAAAGGCGATATCCAGGTTCCGGAGTGCAATTTTCTTGCGAATCCCGATCAGACTGCCCAGAAAACCCATACTGTCTCCCAGGAAAGCTGCAAACCACCATGGAATGTGACTGCAGAAAAAGATAAAGGAGGCGATGATGAAACGAGTGATGTAGTGACCCTTGACGTCGGGATGTCGGTAAAAAGGCCTGATATGTTCAAGAACCTCATCATTTGACAAAGGGTATAGTTGTTTTTTCTGAATATCGGTCAAGGGGTGCTTTCTCCGTATTGAGGTATTTTTCTGGAAGAGCTAGGCATCCAGGCCAAAAAACTTCAATTGCAAATCCACGTAGCTTTCCAGTTTGTTTTCAAGCTCAGGACTCAGCTCTGTAAACTCCAAACCCATGCCGATTTTACCTGACGTATTATCCAGGTTGATAATACGTCTTACAATTCCCTTGAAGCAATCTGACTTAAAAGGATCAATAGAAAGGGTTATTTGGTCAATAAAGTCTCCCTCCTGAACGGGAAGAGGTTCTGCCTTTTTTTGAAGAAGAAACATACCGCTGGCGGACAAACTCAATAATACAAAACGTATATGGCGTTGGTCATTGAGTGTGAAATTACTTTCACAGTTCATAAACCCTTTCATTGGCAATCGTCTTCTTGCCCTTCTTTGTTTCCTGCTCATGGTTTCGGCTCCAGTACGTTTGTTAACAATCCATACAAGTTAGCTGCTGTCACAGCATCTATTGTACACGATTAGTGCATTTTCAACAGTTGAAATGGCGGGTTATTGAGAACTTCATAACACTTTGACGACAGGAGAGAGGCCGTTGTTTCACATAAAAAAACAAATACCTCATCACCGTTTCAAACAATCATCGTCTTCGAGGGTTCATGTTGGTCGGCAAGAAAGTAATTCAGACCGGACAGCCCCATTTCTTTGAGTTTCTTTTGGACCTGCATGGAAAGTAAACCCTTGTGGTTGTTGTTTTCACTGATATGGGCGAGTGCCAGACAGGATACCTCTTCTGACAGGATCCTCTCAAATATTTCCAGAAGGGCATCATTGGAAAGGTGCCCGGTGCGGCTGGCGATTCTCTGCTTGAGAGGCCAGGTGTAGGGACCGTTTCTAAGCATGTCCAGATCGTGATTGGCTTCTACAATCAAACCGTGGCAATGTCGCAGCGCTTCCAGAACGGGACCGCTTGGATAGCCAAAATCGGTGATATACGCGCAGCGTCGACCCATGGCTTCAAACCTGAAGCCAACAGGATCACTGGCGTCGTGAGGAAGTGTGACGGGATGGATATCAATTTGTCCCAGTGAAAAAGACGTGCCCGATTGAATTTCAATCCAGTCGTAGTGTCTTTTATTTGCAAATGCAGCGGAGAAAGTTCCCTCGGTGGTGTAGATGGGAATTTTTAAACGATGACTGAGTGTGTGGGCGGATTGAATATGATCGCTGTGCTCATGAGTCACCAGGATGCCCTGCAATTTATCCATACAGAGACCGGCCTTTTCCATTCTTCTTTGAACTTCAATACCCGAAAAACCCGAGTCCAGCAGAAATTGGGTTTCACCGCAGGCAATGACAGCGGAATTACCCCTGCTCCCACTTCCAAGTATGGTGACAGTTAACTGTTCACGGGGAGCTGAAGACACAGGTGGAGTTGGGGTCATGAATGGCGTCTCCATTTGACTATGCTGTAAGCAACAGCACCGAAAAGGAGCTCAAGACCGCAGAAAAGACCCAGTTTCAGGAAAATACTCTCTGTGAATCCATAGGAGTGGAGTCCAATATTGAGCAGGTTGACACCAAACCAGGCTAAAGCCACTATGATATTGTTGATGATAAGACCAAATGCGAATCCGTTTTCCTTCATTTTTCCCGCTACTTTTCCGTGCATGAGAATCAGCAGCCATAAAATAATGAGAAGGGCTCCATTCTCTTTTGGATCCCAGCCCCAGAAACGACCCCAACTCTGATCGGCCCAAATGCCGCCCAGAATGGTGCCAAATAGCGTGAAAAAGAGGGCAATTAACGAGGCTCCAAGCATGTTTTTAGCCAAGGCACGCAGGCGTTCTTTGTCTTTTGGTTGAAAGATTTTAAAGAAGAGATAGAGGTGTCCGATAAAGCCGGCCACAAAAGCACAACCATACCCTATGGCAATGGTAACGACATGGGTTGCAAGCCAGAAATTGGAATCGAGAACCGCCACCAGCATTCCCATGGTATCGCCATCGGCTGCATAACCAAAGCCCACAAAATGAAAAACAGCCCCCAGTGTGGCACCTGAGAAGGTGCCTAGTGAGTTGCGTTTCATCATTTCATAAATTGCGCATGTCAAAACACATACAAAGCCCACAAATATAACGGACTCGTAGAGTGTTGAAACAGGTGGCCGTCCCATGATCAGCATGCGTATGAAGATTCCCGCTGCATGTAAAAGCAGGCCGATGATCAGACTTGCGAAGCTGGCAATTCTCAATGGCTTTGACCAGACCGCCCAGCTGATGATAATTAAAAGGAAACTGAGGATGTAGAAAGCCGCGCTTTTGTAAAATAAGTTCAGTTTGTTATTGTGTACTTCCAGGTTGAGCATGGACAGTCTGACCCGGTTATGGCCGTCATACAGGTTGGCAATGGACGTTTTAAAAGACTCTATATCGGCCTCTTGGTTGGATAAATAAACATCCGAAATCGTTTCCCAGGGACTCAGGAACTTCCTGTCGCGTTCGGATAGGCTCTGACCACTCCATAGAGGGCTCCATTGCTCCAGTTCCGCGCCTTTTTTTGGCGGTACAACCTGGAAGATGGACGATTGCTCCTGTCTTCTCACTCTGTCCAGGTTTTGAGCCAAGTTGACCAATTCAGCATCATCCCTGTCGATTTCCTGTTCTTCCTTTTGTTTCATTTCTTCAACGAATTTGGCAAACACGTCCTGTTTCCCCTGAAAAAACAGCAGGTTCTCCTGTTCTCCAGGCGCTAACCCAAAAGCCGCTGCCAGTTTTTCACTCTCAAGAGAAAAGACTTTTTGCAAGAAAGGCATGGACTTTCCAATTTCAATGTAACGGCTGAGGTTGTTGTATAGCTCCAAAAGTTGACGTTCGACCAGATCCCGCATCTCCGGGTCTTTCTCATAGGCCTGCCTCAGGAAAGCCATGTTGGACTGAATGCCCGGCCATATTTCATTGAAACTGTAATAGTGTTCTTTTCTGGCTTCTAAATTCAGCGCTTCTGCAATATCCGCGTTTCTGATGTTGAAGATTTTTCGTTCATCTGCTGCGAGCGGATCGAGGAGCAGTTCCAGCAGCCATTCTGATGCCGTGAGTTCTTTAGTGGAGCGTTTCCCGTAGAAGATGAGCAGGTGGACTTCTGCAAACGTATCAACAGGTTTGACACGACCTTCGTGAAGAATGGGAATACCGGCAGCCATTTTTGCTGCTTTCCGATGGGCGGGTGTGACGGGTTCCGCAAAGACTTCAGGAAGTATGAGAAGAAGTAAAAAGGCCGTTATTTGTTTGTATTTCATGATGCTATACCTCTTTTCTTCTCTTGTTTTTTATCAGTGTAGGAACATGTTGAATTAAATAGATTAAAAGCCCTGCGCACATGATAATGCTCGATACGTATGGGAACTGTCTGCCGTAGTTTTTTACAGCTGCCAGAACGGTGCTGTCAGCCTGACTTCCTTCGATGAAGGAGGACTGGAAAAAGGTGTATCCGTGGTGTCGCAGCGGTTCGTTCATTTGAATGACCACTCTGCGTTTATGGCCATCTTCCAATAAATTGACTACGGATTTAAAGCTCCTGGGCATGTTTGTTCCCGGATGGAGTTGTTTCTCAAAATCCAATAGCTCAAGAGAGAAAGGGAGGTAAGTTCTTTCTTTTCTTAGGGAGCATTGAAACAGGCCTATTGAGGCTGGTTCGTTCATGTATTCCACAATAGCGTATTTGCCATCGGATTTACTCCCGAACCCCGTGACAGAGATAACGATGCCAAACATGTTTTTTTCGTGTTCGGGTTCATCCGGGAGGGGGAACACTTCAAACTGGCTACCAAATCCTTTGAACTGGGGATCCTGTTGGTCTCTCTTTCGAACATCGCAGTTGGAATAGCTTTCCAACACCGTGATGGTTCCTGGCAGGGATTTATGTTTTAATTTCTCGCCCGCTTTCAGCCAGCCCATGGCAAATGCGGTAACTTGATCTTCTTTTGTCCCCGGTTTAACGAGAATGAGTTCGCGTTTGTGATAGTCTGAAACATAGCGGGCTGTTTCACCTTCCTTGATAACCATGGTTCCTTCGGAACTGAAATAAGCGGTTAAAAAACCTCCCAGCAAGAGCAGTAACGCCCCCAGGTGAGTAATATAAAGGCCGGGACTGTTCTTTAGAGACCTCTTTAAAATAAGATAAACAAACAAGTTAATGAAAAGAACCACCATGGTGAGTCGTCCTCCAGGAAGAGGAACAGGTCCCGCCATGAAGATCCAGGAAGCAAAGAACTTTTGCTGGGCTGTATAGAGACCTAACCACTTTTGGGCTACGGTTCCCCAGGCTACAAGTACCAACAGCCAGGAACAGCTATAAAAGAAGACTACGGGATCAGCCAGCCAGTGAAGCCAGTTTTGTTTTGTTTTGTTTTTCATTCTTTCTCCCTGTTTAGATTAATGAATGTGAATGGATTGACAGAAGGCTTCAAAGTCAGGTTGCAAAGCCTCTGTTGCTTTGGCCGGAGCAATGAGTTTAATAAAAAGAGTCTTGGAAGGCAGAGTGTATACCGAAATTAAAAAGGCCTTTTCGGGTTTGGAATCATTTGCAAGATGAAAAAGAGAAAAGGAACCACTTTCACTTTTCATCTTATGAGCCATGTCCACAAGAGCGGACTCTTCAACGGGTTTTAGATCCAACTGATTCAGCCAGCGGTTCACATTCAACAATAAACCACCTCCGTCTCCTGACAGGGTCATTATGGAGATGCTGGCCTCTCCACCCTCGTAAGGCGCCGTAAAAGCGGCCAGGTGCATGGACGAAGCGGTTGTTTCCTGCCATGTCTCGGGTACGTTCCAGTGTATGGTGGGAGCAGGCTGACTGGCCTGAGCCTGAACAGGCGTTTTTTCTACATGGTAAAACCGGATTTCTTTGCTGTTGTTATCGCAGGAAACCAGGATAAGGACAGCGATTAAAGAGACAATCATTTTAAGAGGCATGGGACGTGTTCTCCTTGGGTTCGGCTTTATGCCGAAAACGGTTCATGCATCAACACGTCAAACTAAGTAGCCGATCAGTTGGTGACCCTTGCTGCGTGTTAAAGGTGGAATACAGAGGTTCAGACCTGCATATACGGCAGGTATTCTAACGCAAGTAAAGGGAAAACAAAACTCTATAAAGGCGTTAAGAAGCCAGCGGTTCGGCGTTTGGGTCGGCATGCTTACTAAACGAGTTTTTTCAGTCCCGAAATATGTTTGTTATTGCCCAGAACAATCAACGTATCTCCACCATTGAGTATGGTATCAGGGCCCGGGTTGAAGATCATCTCGTCGTTGGGTTGTTTAATGGCGACCACAATGAGATCGAAATCCTTTCGTATACCGGAATCCCTTAGCTTTTGCCCTGCAAAGGCTGTGTTTTCGGGAACCTTGACTTGTTCTAAAGTCAAACCGATGTCCCCGGCGTACATTGCCAGGTCGATAAAATCAGTGACGGCAGGTCTGACGATCAGGCTGGCCATTCTTCTGGCACCTATGTAATAAGGCGAGATAACCTTTGAAGCGCCGGCTCTCAGCAATTTGGTTCTCGATCCCTTCGACCCACTGGACCTGGCCAGGATAAAGAGGTCGGGGTTCAAGCCTCGCGCCGTTAAGGTGATATACAGGTTATCGGCGTCTGAAGAGACAACGGCAACCAGTCCTTTGGCGCGCTCTATGCCGGCCCTCAAAAGGGAGTCATCGTCCGAGGCTTCACAGGCTATGGAGAAGTAGCCCAGGCGTTCGATTTCCTTTAATTCTTCGGGATCTCTCTCTACAATGACAAAAGGCAGTTTCTCTTCTTTTAGTATTTTACTGATTACTTTCCCAATACGGCCAAACCCACAAATAATGTGGTGGTCTTTGAGTTTATCTATTTTCCTGTCCATCTTTTTCCTCTCAAGTGCCTCTCGAATGCCTCCCTCTACCATAGCCTCAGTTAATTTACTGAAAGAATACATAACCAGGCCAACGCCTGAGAAAACCAGAAAAATGGCAAAGGTTTTTCCTGTGGGTGTTTGAGGAACCATATCACCATAGCCTACAGTGGCAACAGTGATGACCGTAAAATACAGGCCGTCCAGGAAAGATGTATTTTCCAGCTTCATGAAACCCAATGATCCTGTCAACAGAACCAAAAAGAATAGAATGGAGAGAACAAGTAGTTTTCGCATACGACCCACAGGCTGATTTTAGGTTTGCCCCTTTCAACGGCTCAAGTCAAAGCCGCGTGATGGTCTCTTTCCAGTATTGACAAGTACCTGCTTGCGGGTTCACTGATGATGACTCAGTTTGAACACCCAGCCTTGAAACAAACCAGAAGATAAAAGAGGTCAAGACGCCTTTATTCTATAGTGAAGTAACCGTCTCGTCCAGAGTTAGACGTTCCGCGTGGATCTAAACACGAAAAAGGTCGTTCCTGTGGGGGGTCGTCCTTTAAATGAACAATCTGATGGCGTTCTTCCAAACTCCGGGTTGTGTTTTTGGGAAAGGCGAAGCACGCCCTTCCCGATCATATACGCAGTGTTTGTCAGCTCACAAAGTTGACTCCAGCTTGAAAAGCCTCCGAACTACACCTGTTCCCAGCGTCTGGCGATCAGCCGAGCGGCTGCCAGGCCAACCAGTGTCATGCCGAGAAGGATTAGAACCTGAGGGTAGAGAGCGGCCAGGTTGTGCCAGTTCGATTGAGTCGGATCGAAATGCCAGAAAACTTTGAGGTAGCCATCGAGAGCCTGACCATTAAAAGTGAATTTTCCCAGCTTTTGCATGATATCCGGCATGAGCATTCTGGGAATCATGCTGCCGCCAATGGCAGACATAATGAGAATGACAATGGTTGAAATGCCTCCGAGCTGAGATCTTGAACGGCAAAGTACAGCCAAAAAAAGACCAAAAGCTGCCGCCGCCGCTGCCGTGAAAATGGAAACCAAAATACTTCCGGTCAGGAAATAAGGGGTCCAGAGGGTGAGGCCAAAAAGAGCAGAAGCCCAGATAAACATAATCATCACCTGTGTGAAGCCCATACCGGTGAAGAAAAGCCATTTACCGAGCAGCAAATGAGTCATACTGACTTTGGATGTCAGGATGCGTTCCAGCGTTCCTGCTTCCTCTTCTTCCAGAATGGAGCCGGCGGCTGCCGTCATGGAAAACAGCAGGAACATGACACCAATGGCCGCGGCGTAGTAGGAGACCATTTTACCCGTATTTTCAGCGGCTGGTTGACCGGGAGTCTCCAGTTGTTGAACATTGGTTCTCTTGATTGGAACCATTTCGCTAAATGCCTCGGCTGGCTCTGAACCATCTTCCAGCGTTTGTTCTCCCTGGAGAAAGGGTTTCATCTCAGCAACGGCTTTTTTTTGCTGTTCGGTGAGTTCTCCGCCATAGATTTCAAAATAGGAGAGTCCTTCATCCACGAATACATCGGGAGCGGCTCTCATAGCGGCACCCTGCAGAAGGCCTGAAACGGCAAAAGGTGCGATGGGATGGGATGGATCATAGATCATCTCGATGGGTAATCCTTCGCTTTGCATAAACCCGAATCGTTCGCCAAAGCCAGGCGGAAAAACAAGGGCAATGGGAGCTTTGCCTTTGCGAACGGCCTGCCAGGCCTGTTCGCGAGTGGAAATAGTTTCGCCATTTTCTGAGTGCAGCGTCGGCACATTTAAGGTGGGATTGCTTTTGAGAAGCTCGCTGAAACGCTTGCTGATTCGGGATTGATCCTCGTCGATAACGAGACAGGTTATTTTCTTCATTTCAGAGGAGCCCGGTGATTTTTTACCCATACTGCCAAAGATGGAGGCAAAAATGGAAAAGAAAACAATGGGGAGAATGAAGGTCAGGCCGAGGCTTACATAGTCTCTTTTGAGGTGTAGCCAGTTGATTCGAATAATGGTACTAAGCATCTCTTAACTCCCTTCCAGTAAGATGAATAAAAACAGCATGCAGCGTTGGTGGTTTAATTTGAACATCTTCCACAGCCAGGCCGGCTTGCTTGAGATGCAGCAGTAAATTTGGCAGATCATCTGAAACATGGTCAATTTCAGCGCGGATTTTAAATTCCTTGAGTTTTTCTAATTTGTAGGAGCCCACTTTTGCGGGGATCGATTCTGCTGTTTGTTTTGTGGTTAAAACGACCTTTTTTTTGCTGCCAATGGTATTGAGGATAAGTTCATCCAGAGTGCCCTGGGCAATTAATTTGCCGTGATCGAGAATCAGGATTCGATCACACACCTTTTCCGCTTCATCCAGCATGTGCGTGGTCACGACCAGAGAGGTATCACTGTGACTCAATTCCTCGAGCATTTCCCATATTTTCTGTCGGCTCTGGGGGTCCACACCCACCGTTGGTTCATCGAGCAGAACAACCGATGGCTTGTGGATGAGACTGCAGGCGATGTTTAACCGTCTCTTCATTCCGCCGGAGAAAGTGGAAACCAGGTCATGAGCGCGATCTTCCAGGCCGATCCACTCCAGCAGTTCACGGATTCTGTTTTTTAAGCCGCTCTTTGGTGTGCCGGACATTTTACCAAAGGCCTGCATGTTCTCATAAGCTGTCAGCATGGGATAAAGGGCGATTTCCTGAGGTATCACACCCAAACTGCCGTTAAGCTGGATATCGCCCTGGTTGAGTTTCAGCCGACCTGCAATGGCGCGTATCATGGTGGTTTTACCTGCGCCGTTAGGACCCAGCAGAGCCAGTCGCTCGCCCTTTTTAAGTTCGAGCCCCACCTGGTCAAGGGCCTGCAGATTCCCAAAGTGTTTGATCGCGCCTTGCACTTTCAGCGCATATTGTTTTTTATCAGTCATTTCATATCTCCAAAGGAAAGGGTGTGGTTGGATGGTTCCAATAAGCAAATCTTTTCTTTTAAAAAGATCAACATAAGTATTTTACGAAATGTTGATGTGAAGTTTTTTTTATTTATCTCAAAGGCGTTTGTTTGATGCTGAATGGTTGGTTTTTGGCTGTGAATGGCAGCCTGAATAAATTGGTTTTATTCCAGCGCTTGTCAAAGCTGTCTGAAAAAGGCAATTCAAGTGAACGGTTTCAAGGAACAGCGCTGCGGGCTTCTGATCTCTGCTTTTGTTACAGAGCGTGTAAAATGTCCTTCTTATGTTCAAATTACGGCAAAGAACCTGTTAATGATAAAACAGCTTTTCCTTTATCCAGGTGGTAGTTTAAAGAGCCGTTCAGCAAATGCATTCTTTTTGAGATGCTATAGAGAGAATGACCTTCTTTTAATTCGATCTTGGAATCTGTCGGCGCAGGATTGATCACTTCAATGATCCATTTCTTCTCATCCTGTTTTGTTATGATATGAACGACTACTTTTTCAAGTTGTGTCCTCAATCCGTATTTAATGGCATTTTCCACCAGCGGTTGAAGAATGAAGGCCGGGAATCGGACAGCAGGGTTCAGTTGATCGTGCCAGCAAACCTGAAGCCGGTCACCGAATCTTGACTGTTCAATGTGAATGAAGGATTCGGTCAGTTTTTTCTCTTCCTGCCATGAGCACCAGGGTGTATTTTGCCCGTGCTGGAAACTCTGTCGGAATAAATCGGCTAAATCGGCCAGGAGTTCCTGGGCCTTGGAACGGTCTTGATCGATGAAAGAGGCAAGTGTATTGATGGCATTGAAGAAGAAATGAGGGCGAATTCTCATGTTTAAATTCATCAATTCGCCGGCCAGCTTGTGTTTTGCCAGTTCCTGCTCCCTCAACCAGGTTTGCCACAGATTGACTTCCTTGAGATAGTGACTGTATAAGATTTGACCCACACCGATGGCGATCAGGCCTGCGATCCCCGATTCTTTCATAAAACCGCCAGAATTAAAAATCTGGATATTCAGCAAATAGTAGAGGGTATTGAGGATGATCATCAGGGAAACAAAGCCGGTGAGAAAGCCCGTAACAGAAATGGAGAGAACGGGGGGTACTTTGCTTTTCCATTGGTCCAGTTTGGGAATGAGAGCGTATCGGTAGAGAAACCCGGCACTTGAAAGCACCAGAGCCCAAATCAGGCCGACAACAGGAATCACCCAAATGAGGGTGGTCCATATGGGTTTCCATTGTTTGAGCAGTCTGGCGGGGTTATTGAGGCCGCCACCGAGGATAAAGGTGACAAACAAACTGATAATCGCGCCCCAGAGAGCGGAACTCAGCAGCATTTCAAGGAAGAACTTTTTTTCTAAAAAGATCTTCAAACTTATGGGTTTCGATGGGTCGGATGCGAGTTCCAGGGTTTCAGAGGTATCCTGTTTTGGCTTTTCGTGGGTTTTCAAGATGGGTTCTCCTTTGCTTTCGGGAGATTGGTCATGAGTGTGTCAGTCCGCCCTACATGCGGTTAATTACTCACAAGTCCAATGATACGGTGCTTTTGCACGGTCATGATATCGTCTTTATTCACACCGCTGGTGTAAAGCATGTTTCCGCTTAGCAATTTAACGTTGTCCACACCGTTGTAGGTGCCGGAGTATTTGTAGACTCCATTCTTGTCGTACAGGTTGATTTGGCCGTTTTGTAATTGGGAATCGTAGTTGGTCAAAACACCGAAACCCTGGTCCCACTGGAAAAGCGTGTCGATAGGCAGCATGAATTCGGGTAATTCCGCCTTCTTGTAAGCAGAACGAAAGACCGCATCGTTCAGCATGTTACCCACGGGACCACCGCTGGACTGTATGTTTTCGTAAATGGTTTCACACAAGGCGAGCCTGGACGCTTGCTGAAAAGCCCTGGGTTTGTATTGCTGTGTCATACTCCAGAGTGGCTTGCCATTCTGGCTGTAACACGTGCCTTTAAATTCAGCGGTATTAAAGACGACAAACTGGTTGCCCAAAGAAGAGGCAATGGGTAAGCCGTTACCAACGGCGTTGAAGTGAGTTACCAGGAAATGCTCCCAAAAGCCCGGTTCGCTCATTTTGGACCAATCCATTTTGGCTGTGGGGAGCGAGGTGATGGCTTGAAAAGACGCTTTTGTCTTGCCCATGGTTCCTAAAACATAGACTTGTTGAAAGTTCGGGTCTAATTTAACGGCGGTGAATACCAGTTTACCCGATTCCAGAATGAAGGGAGCGATGACAGCCACAACAGATGGAGGGAGTTCTCTGTTCTCCAGCCACGTTCCGTCCAGTTTAAAAATAGATATGGCTTTTGAACCGGCATCGAAAACCCAAACACGGTTCTGCGGGTCAATAGCTATTTCACTGGGAGTCTGGAACTCTCCGGGACCCTGACCTTTATGACCGAAAGAGGTCTGGTACTGACCGTCTTCATTGAATATCAAAACCCGGTACTCTGCAGGATCCAGGACGACGATGTGGTTTTCCTTGCTGACGGCGAAGCAGGAGTTCGTGCCCAGCATCTCATGGGACGCTCCATCTTCAGCACCGATGGATACAATCATTTCATTGGATAAACTGGCACTTATTTCAGGTGTTCTTCCATTGTCGATAGCTTGATTGGCCATGGTGACAGGCGCGAGAAATAAAAGTGTGAACAAGGTCTTCATATCAAACTCCATTGAGGTGGTTTAGAACCGATTTTCGGTTGATTTGGTGAAGCAGAATCCTCTGTTGCGCGAGTTCTTCCTTTACCTCCACCTTCGGATTATTGTACGTACAGATTTTTGCAAATAGTCTCAAAACAGCCTGAACGGTCTTTTAAATGCGCTGACCGGTCATCTTCATGCCGTGAAATGACGGACTTTTTTCGGGTTACAGCAGTTCGCGCAGCTTTTTTCCCGCTGAGCGCGATAAATCCAGTTGTTTCCCGTTTTTCATCGTCAGTGTGGAGGTGCTGTACTCAACGGCTTTCAGATAGTTCAAGTTGATCAGGGTTTGGCGGTTTGATTTAAAAAAACTCTTTCGATTGTGAATGGCTTCTTCCAGATTTTTTAAGGTCCAGGAGAGGAAGTACTGCTTTTCAAGGGTCCAAAGCTCCATGGAGCCCTCGTAAACGGTTGCGAAAACAATTTGATCTTCATCAATTAACACGTTCTTTCTTCCCAGCGGTATGCTGATTTTCCCCTTCAGGCTTGAAGGTTGATGCCCGTCGCGTATTTCTATTGTTTTCCTTGCTTTATCCAGGGCCTGAGCAAGGCGTTTGGGTCGGACAGGCTTGGTTAAGTAATCACAAGCGTTCAGGTCAAAAGCTTCCAGCGCGTGTTCACTGTAAGCCGAGACGAAAATGAACAACATACCCGAATCACCCAGGAACTCAGCTGTGTCAAGTCCCGTCAGTCCAGGCATTTGAATGTCCAGTAGAACCAGATTCACATCGAGTTTTTCGCATTGAGTCAAAACTTCTTCTCCATTCCGGGCCTCGCCCAGGATTTGTACGTCGGGAAGATCTTTTAAGAGGGTTTTCATCCTGGTTCGAGCGGGCTCTTCGTCGTCTGCAATTAGGATTTTCAGCATGATCCAATAGTCCTCCAGTAATGCTCCAATGACTAATCGCTCTTTCAAATGTGGCGATTAGCCGTAATAATACCCAGCCATTCTAACCAGTTTGACGCTATCTGTAACACAGATTTTTTTAGGTGGCAGGGCTTTTATCCATTGGACTGGAAAAGACGTTTTGGTTTTAAGGCTTTATACAGGCTGCAAGCCTGTATTACAATGACCACCATACAGAAACGAGCCTGTGAGATTAGACAATGAACCTGCTCTTTATCATGGACCCCATTGAAAAGGTAAAAGCCCATAAAGATACTTCCTACGCCCTTATTTGCGCTGCCTGTCAAAGGGGACACAAACTCTTTTACACACAGCACAGAGATATCGCTTTTGATGAAGGGGACGTGTTGACAAAAGCAGCCCGTGTTTTGCCGCCGGATAGTCCGGGTGGGCCACTAAGAACCGGCGAGCTGAAATCAGTGGCACTTGGAAGCATGCATGCGGTCTTCATCAGGACCGATCCGCCCTTTGACCGCCGCTACTTTTATCTGACCCTTTTGATGGATCTCCTGCCGCCGCATGTTCAGGTCATCAATCGGGCACAATCTTTGAGAGACTGGAACGAAAAACTGTCGTCACTGCTTTTCCCGCAAATAGCTCCTCAAACGATTGTGGCGCGCACCGTTGAAGATATTCTGGATTTTCAAAACAAGATCGCCAAAGTTCTCACCTTAAAGCCCATCGACGGTCATGGCGGCAGGGGAATTTTCTTTTTAGAGCCCAATGATCGCAACCGGGAGAGCATCATTGCCGCTGTGACTCGCGATGAATCTCACTGGGTTATCGCACAGGAATATCTGGACGCGGCAGTTGAAGGCGATAAGCGCATTTTACTTGTAAACGGTGAGCCTCTGGGCGCTATTTTGAGGGTTCACGCTGAGGGGAAAGACCTGAATAACCTCGACGCGGGGGGCACGGCGGTTCCAGCGGACCTGACTTCAAGGGAGCTGGACATTTGCAAGGAGTTAAAGCCCCACTTAATTCAAAAAGGTCTTCTTTTTACCGGTATCGATGTTATCGGTGAAAAACTGATAGAAATTAACGTCACAAGTCCTACCGGTATTCAGGAAATGTCGCGCTTTTTGGGTCGAAACTTGAGTATAGACGTTATCGCGGCGGTCGAGAAACAGGTTGAATCCGCACATTAGAAACAAGCAAGTGCCTTTTGGAACCCATCCTGGAGAGAAGTACCGCTGTTCAAGGTGCTGCAGGGGTTAAGTTTTCATCGAAACTGCCGATCATTGACCCTGAAAGCGATTTTGGATAGAATCCGTATCATATCCGATCAAGGTCGTGCGGCAGGTGAACCCTTGAATAACGAACACATAGCCCGACTCTTATTCAACTATAAAATGGCCACGAGAGAACAAATTCTTCACGCCATGAAACACGTCAATCAGGCTGTGAACCTGGGACAGGTTCTGGTGAGGCAAGGCGTCATCACGGAAGATATTTATCAAAAGTGTATGGCTCATTTAAAAAAAAGCCAGGCATCGCCTCAACAGTCAAAACCGCCGAAAGAAGAACCGTCCAGAGCAGTTGAGCATGAAGAAGTCGATCTCCCTCCTGTGACAGCAGAAAGTGATACAGATGCCAGAACGTCCTTGCCCGAGTCTTTTGAGCCGCAAACGGGTTTTGGTCAATTAAGTGTGAGCATTCCTCAAACCTGTCAAACCGGCAGCTCCCTGGATGAAATTTTCTGTTTTGCCAGAAAAAATCAGGCCTCGGATGTCCATATATGCCCGGGTATGCCGATCCAGGTTCGTCGTTTCGGGAAGTTGGTACCTGTCACAGAGGGTGTTCTCTCTCAATCAGAAATTGACAGGAAGTTAAGGCGTGCATTTGGTGAGAAGCGGCTCGATGAGTTTATGAAGTCCGGCGACATGGAGTTCATCCACACCATTGAAGGCGGAGGGCGTTTCCGTGTGACGCTGATGAGGGAAAACTTCGGGTTTGACTTGACCGCCCGGGTCATTCCCATGAGGGTGATGAGCTTTGAGGAGAGCGGCCTGCCTGAGGTGTGTAAAAGTCTTACTCGCTGGGCTCAGGGTATGGTGCTCGTTACAGGACCCATCGGATGCGGAAAGACGAGTACCATGGCCGTTTTGGTGGACTTGGTCAATCAGAACAAAAACGACCACATTGTCACGATCGAGTCTCCCATTGAACTGATTTATCAGCCCGCGCGCTGTCAAATTACGCAGCGTGAACTCAACCTGCATACACTTTCACAGGGAAATGCCCTCAAAGCGGCGCTCCGTCAGGATCCGGACATTCTGGTCATCAGTGAGTTGCGGGACCTGGACAGCATTCAATTGGCGGTATCGGCAGCGGAAACCGGTCATCTGGTTTTTGCCACCATGAATACAGCCAGTGCCATGCGGACCATTTATCGACTAATTGATTCCTTTCCGCCTGAGGAACAGGATATCATCAGGAACATGGTCTCCCTGTCCTTGCGAGGCATTATTTCACAGCAGTTGATACCCAAAAAAGACGGTTCCGGCGTGGTGCCTGCCTTTGAAGTGCTGATGGTCAACAATGCCATTTCCAACTTGATCAGAAAGAACAACAGTCACTTAATTGAGTCCGCCATGATTACCGGAAAGTCGCAGGGCATGGTGCTATTGGACGACTCTCTGGAAGACCTTTACAAGGCGGGTGTCATTGAGGGAAAAGAGGCCTTTTATCGCGCCATCAATCAAAAGAGATTCCAGGCGATTAAGGACAAATAGAGGATGCCATGGCTGAAATAGATGTTCTGTTCAACGCAATGCTTGAAAAAGACGGGTCCGATTTACACCTGGAAGAAACCCAGTTCCCGAAAATAAGGCAGCACGGTTCGCTGACCGTTTTGGATGGGTTCCCCAGGTTGACCCGACAGTCCATGTCGCGCTATTTATCCGAAATAGCAGGAGAAACATCCTGGAAGGAGTTTCAAAAAACAGGAGATCTTGACTTTGCCTATGCCATGGGAACCAAATCCCGTTTTCGAGCCAACTATTTTCGGCACTTTTTCGGTCTTGGCGCCATTTTCAGAACCATTCCCACTAAAATTCTGACACTTGATCAAATCGACGCGCCGTCAGTTTTTAAACAATTTGCGGACCTGAGATCCGGGATGGTTCTGGTGACAGGACCAACCGGAAGCGGTAAGTCGACAACTCTGGCTGCCATCATTGATTACATTAACGACAATTACAAATACAAAATTGTGACCATTGAAGAGCCAGTGGAGTTTGTACATCACAACAAGAAGAGTCTTATTGTGCATCGTGAAGTGGGAAAAGACACCCGAAGCTTCACAAGTGGTTTGCAAGGCGCCTTGAAAAGCGATGCCAATGTCATTTTAGTAGGGGAAATGCGCGATCGTGAGACCATTGAGCTGGCTCTGACAGCTGTGGAAATGGGCATCCTGGTTTTCGGTACACTGCATACCAACTCCGCCAGTAAAACCATCGACCGCATTATCGATGTCTTTCCCGCCAATAAAAAGAACCAAATCAGATCCGTCCTGTCCAACGCGCTGAAAGGGGTGGTATCGCAACAGCTATTGAAAAGTGCTGACGGTAGTAGACGCTGGGCAGCTCATGAAATTCTCCTCTATACCAGCGCGCTGCCGGGTATTATCCGCAGCGGTGAATCCAACAAGCTGGACTCCCTGTTACAGACAAATAGAGCAATGGGAATGATTGCGATGGATGATCGTTTACTGGAGCTGGTCAGTGAAGGCAAGGTCGGCAAAGAAGCCGCTCTGGAAAAAGCGCTCGATAAAGCCCGGTTCAAATAGAAGTCAGCCAAGCACTTTGAGAATGCGGTAGCTGTCCGCTATTTGGTGAAGCGTCTCAATGGTTTTCGTTCTTGGACGCCATCTGGAAGCCTTGGGTTTGGCGTAGAATTTCGGAGATCGTTGTAAAGCGATAGCCTTTCTGCTTTGCCCGTCTGATAAACTCACCGAGAATATGGTGGGGCCTCTCCTTCAATTCTCTTTTCGAGCCCAAATGCATAAGGATGATTTTATGGCCTGGCTTATCCAGGTGTTTTTCCAATCGTGTGAGCAGTTTAGCAGGAGATAGGTAGTATTTTCCATTGGGGTTGACCATCCAATCCATGCTGTCGCAGCCTCGAGTCCAACCAATGTGGAGATAGCCGCTGGAGTAGGCCCATGTTCTGATTTTGAGGTTGTGTTCTCCAAAAGGAGCGCGCCAATAGGGGCTGAACGATTGACCCGTTACGGATTGATAGACTTTGGCGGTTTTTTCCAGCTGGCTTATAAACTGAGTTCGAGTCATGGATTTTCTGGTTCTGTGAGTGCGTGTGTTTTCATAGTCAGTCAAATGGGGGTGATTCCATGTGTGGTTGCCTATTTCATGGCCGTGTGACACTATTTTTCTGACACCTTCAGGGAAAAGCTTGATGAATTTACCCGTCAAAAAAACATTAGCCTTCACATTGTTCTCAGCCAGTATCTGCATAATGGGGTCAAGGCAGTTGTCCAGGTGGTCACCGTCAAAGCTGAGAGTAATGAACTTTTTATCGGTCGGAACGCTTTCTAAATGGTACTTTTTGAAACGATTGCCGTTGAGAATATGGCTTGACATGCTGTTGTTCCGCTTTTGCCGGTTCTTGTCTTGTCTGGTGCTTTTGGCGAGCGCGGAGGGTTTTATTTTTTCTTCTGCTTGTTTGGCAATGGCGATGCTTTTGGAATCTTTTATCTCGGTGGCTTTTTTTTGAACGACTGCGGAGCTCGCAGTTGAGCTTTTTTCTTCCTTTTTTTCTTTTAACTCCAAAAAGGCAGACGTATTCAGTTTGTCGGGTTGTGTCAATAGGTAGTGATACATATCGGGATACATGGAAGGCACTAGAATCTGAACTTGAGTCAATTCCATTCGATCGCTATCTTTTTGCTGTTCTTTAAATGGGGCGTTTCTTAAAAGATTGGCTTTATCCTCAGGGGAGTCACTGGTGGGAACAGAGATACTGTTGACCTCTGCAACTCGTCTATCTACAGCAAAAGGGGTAATGCTCACATTTTTCTGTTCAAAACACACTGTCGACTGCTCTGCGGCAACAGATCCTGTTTGTGTCTTATCCCGATTGTCACGAGGTGCCTTGATTTGCTTTTCAGTATCTAAAATGAAGAGCGAAATAAACAGGAAGCAGACTAGAGAGAAAGCGAGAAGCAGACTGACTTTGGAGGGCAGAAAGAGACGAGCAGCTTGATAAAGAAACGGCTTTGTCTGTTTCTTTTTATTCAAACCTTTTGTTGCTAGATCTGACTTTCTTTTACATGCGCTGCAGAGAGTGCCCTCTTCTGTGCATTGCCGGCAGATGGCCTTCTTACAGGAAGAACAAACGTGAAAGGTCAACCTGGAAGGGTGCAATTCACATTGTTTGGCATGTTTTAAGGAACTCAACTCGATGCTCCACGCTTAGTTTCAGTCATCATACAACAGAATGTCGGCAAATCAGAAAAAATTGACAGTTACCTCGCCCTGTCAGTCAGTCGGGAACCTAATTCGGTTGTCTCGCCTTCATAAGTTTGTTATAGTCAGCTGTTAACAGGAACCAATTATTAATCTGTTAAACAACTGGTTGAGCTGTGTGATCGTTCAACCGATCTGTTTTTAGGAGAGTGTTTCATGCCAAATGTCGTGGTAGTCGGTGCCCAATGGGGTGATGAAGGAAAAGGAAAGGTTGTCGATTTACTTGCTTCCAACTTTAAAAACGTCGTGCGTTTTCAAGGTGGTCACAATGCCGGACACACTGTGGTGGTGGATGGGAAGAAGTTTGCCCTGCACTTGCTTCCCAGTGGCGTAATAAGAAAAAATACTGAAAACCTGATCGCCAACGGGGTTGTCATCGATCCCATTGCACTATGTCGTGAAATGGACAGTATCGAAGAAAAAGGCGTTACCATTACACCTGGCGTTTTAACAATAAGTGACCGCGCCCACATGATCTTACCGTTTCACGGTATTCTCGACCGCTACAGAGAGCAGGTAGCGTCAAGCGGGAACAACGAGTCCCCGAAAATTGGAACTACGGGAAGGGGAATAGGGCCGGCTTATGAGTGGAAAGCAGGCCGCAGAGGCTTCCGATTCTGCGATATCGAAGATTTGAAATTTTTCACACAAAAGCTTAGTTCTGAAATCAACTATGTTAAAAGTCAGTTTTCCCATGTTGAGCCCATAAAGAGTCTGAAAACAGAGGAAGTGATTGCCGCGGTACTGCCCTGTGTCGAAAGGTTGAGGCCCTTTGTCGTAGATGGTGTTTACTCACTCAATCAGGCAATTGCAAAGGGCGATGTCTTGTTTGAAGGAGCTCAGGCCACCTTGCTCGATATTGATTTTGGAACCTACCCCTATGTCACTTCTTCCAACTCCAGTGTGGCCGGTGTCTTTAATGGCGCGGGCGTTTCCTATAAAGCAATTGATCGGGTTGTTGGCATTACCAAAGCCTATGCCACACGAGTTGGTGAAGGACCCTTCCCCACAGAGGATTTCTCCGAAGACGGTGAGAAACTCCGTAAGGAGGGCAATGAATACGGCACAACCACAGGCAGGCCTCGAAGGTGTGGATGGCTTGACTTGGTGGCATTGAAATATACACGTATTATCAACGGTTTTGACTCGGTAGCCGTTATGAAACTGGATGTACTCAATTCATTCCCTGAAATTAAAGTCTGTACCGGTTATGCCCTTGGAAACAAGACAACAGCCAGGTTCCCTGCCCGGCTCGAGACCTTACAGTCGGTGAAACCCGTATTCAAGGTGTTGCCCGGTTGGCAGTGCAGCCTCGAAGGGATCGATCAATACGAAAAGCTTCCGGTTGAAGCTCGCAACTATATCGAGTTCATCGAGTCTTACATAGACTGTCAGGTGTCCACCATCAGCATAGGTCCGGATCGGTCTGAAACTATTTTGAGAAATAACTGAAAAAAATACTTGATTCAGGACTCTGAAAAACAGAAGATAGACATCATAAAAGGGAAAAGCAACTGGGAGGTCATTATGGCAATATTTAATCCTGAACAAGCTATGGTCAATGTTAAAAGGGAGTTTGGTGAGCATGGCGGTGTTGCGCCATCTATTGAGCGTTCGTCTACCTTTTCCGTATTGGAGCCCGGAACGATGCCGAAGATCTTTCAGGGAGAGAAAACTCCCGAAGTGGGTGGCTGCTATCTCTACAGCCGGCACTTCAATCCGACGGTCGATGTTCTTGCCCGTTATTTGGCGGCCATGGATGGTGCCGAAATGGGTATCTGCACGGCAACGGGCATGGGAGCCATTTCCTCGGCGATTCTGCAAATATGTAAAAAAGGCTCACACCTGGTATCCAGTAACACCGTTTATGGCGGAACTCACGCCTTTATGACCGAAATGCTGCCTGAAATGGGTGTTGAGGCTACCTTGGTGGATCCAACGGATGTGGAAGCCTTCAGAAAGTCCATCAAACCCAATACCAAAATGCTCTATACCGAAGTCATGGGGAATCCCATCCTCAACATTGCCGATATCAGGAAACTGTCGGCACTGGCCAAAGAGCACGGCCTCAAATTAGTTGTGGACAACACATTTACACCGGTGATGGTATCGCCCAAAATGTTAGGAGCCGACATGGTCGTGTATTCACTGACCAAGTTCATCAACGGAGCCAGTGATCTCATGGGTGGAGCCATCCTTGCCGATAAGGAGTTTATTTTTGAACTCATGGACCTTCATACAGGTCGTGTCATGTTACTTGGCCCATCCATGGACTCAAGAGTTGCCTTTGATGTGACTCAGCGTCTGCCCCACCTGCCGCTTCGGATGAAAGAGCATTCACACCGCACCATGGCTATAGCCAAAATGCTTAAAGAAATGGGTGCTGCTGTATCCTATCCGGGCTTAACCTGTCATCCCCAGCACGAACTGCTGAAATCCATGCTGAACGAGGAGTACGGCTTCGGAGGATTGCTGACTATTGATGCCAAAACCCCTGAAAAAGCCAATGAGTTGATGTCGTATCTGCAAAATAAAGAGAACTTCGGATACATCGCTGTTTCACTGGGCTACTTTGATACTTTAATGTCCTGCTCGGGTTCATCCACCTCATCGGAAATTTCCGAAGAAGACCAGAAAGAAATGGGTCTCTCTCCCGGATTGTTGCGCATCTCTATCGGTCTTACAGGCAGTCTGGACGATCGACTGGAGCAAATGAAAAGAGCGGTTGAAGGTGTTGGACTGGTATAAATCTGTAAAACGGATAAAAAAATAAAAACATACTCATACAACTTTGCATTCTGACGATAGGTGATTGTATAATCTGAGGCAGTACTGCTTTCGGGGGTGATTTAGTGAAAATTCTCACGGTAGATGATTCGAATACAATGAGACGTATCATCATCAATACTCTTTCAAGACTGGGATATAAAGACGTTGTTCAGGCCGATAACGGAAAAACAGGTCTGCAAAAACTCGAAGAGGGTGGAGTGGAACTCATCATTACAGACTGGAACATGCCGGAAATGGATGGTCTTGAATTTGTAAAACACGTGAAATCCGGGCCCTATAAAGATTTACCCATTTTAATGGTTACAACCAATGCCGCCAAAGAAGACATTGTGCAAGCACTCCAAGCCGGTGTTAATAATTACGTTGTAAAACCTTTTACACCTGAAACATTGAAAAGTAAAATCGAATTGCTCATTAGTTAGACTGGGAATACAATATGCAAGTCTTTGCTTTTTTGGCTGTAGTAATTGGCTTTTTCAATACCTTTTTACTTGCTGTCGTGCTGTATGTTATCAAACAGCCCGATCCCAATGTCCATAAAGAGTTCACAGAGTTTGAGATGATCAAAAATCAAATTGAAGAACTGGTGAAACACATATCCAGGATTGAAAAGCGCATTGAAAGTGTGATTGTGGAATCCAAGAGAGAGAATCTTACCAAACTAGAATCATTTAACAAGGAAGTAGGGAAAAAGCTACAGCATATTCAGGACAATCTTTAACAGGAGGACTGTTTGAATAAGGACTTTTTGAAAAAGACAGCCCTGTTTGAGGATTTAACAGAAGACGAGCTTGTTGAAATTATACTAATTGGGCAGCAGAAAACCTTTCAGAAGGGTCAGTTTATCTTTTCCGAAGACGATCCGGGCAACTCCCTTTTTCTCATTGTAGATGGCTCCGTACGTATTTCCAAAATCCAGGCCGGTGGAGAAGAAGCCCTGGCTGTTTTAAAAGCCAACAGCTATTTTGGGGAGATGTCCTTGTTCCGGTTTGAGCCCCGCTCGGCCCATGCCATTGCCCACGAAAAAACGAGCCTGTTTGAGATACAAAATACCGCCCTGCTCAAACTGTTCGATCAAAACAGAGATATAGGCTTCAAGTTTCTCTGGTCCTTTTGCAAAACTCTGTCCAGCAGGCTTCGCAATACCAATGAAAAATTTAACCTTATCATGACTTTGGCAAATTTTTGCTGATGTCAACTTCCCATCGGATCAAATGTGCAAGCCGTGTGAGGTTCCCCTCTTGGAGTTCTGTTTCCAGCTTAGAGCCTAATGCGATGCATTCAGGTTGTCGTTTATTCTAACCTTATTGAAACGCCAGGTCTGGACTCCGTTGTACTGCAACATAAGGTCGGGGATGTGGTCTGTGTTGCCGTCTTTAACCGAGGGTAAGGGCGTATCGTTGATCATACAGAAGCCCACCTTCTCAAAGGGGAGCTGTTCCATTTCATTCCAGACATTTTTGAAAATATCCATAACCGGTTTTCTCTCCTGGGTAAAGGCGAGTACATCCTTTTTACCGTCGTGATCGACATCCAGGGAAAGCAACGCGTAGTAAGGTGCTTGGTGTTCAATCTCCTGAATCGGAAGGTATGAAAAATTCAGGTTCCCCTTGTTCTTGTAAATCCGCAAGTAAGATGTGTTTCTCTCTGGAAAATACAGAAAGGCAATTATATCGGGTAAGCCGTTTCCCGTTATATCCATGACCGTCATGGCTTGAAATTCTTCAGGAAGAGCGAGCTCTGTAAAGGAGTTGCGGCCTGAATTGATAAACGCTTTCCTTTGTCGTTTGGGGTTTTGAACGATCATGTCATTTAAACCATCTCCATCGAGGTCACAGAAGAGAACATGCTGCTTTTCCGCGATGATATCCAACGTTAAAGAGGTGGGAGTATCGGACAGGTAGTCGTAAACACAGTGAAGTTGGCCTGAACCTGAAAGATGGTTGCCAATTAAGTCCGGGAACTCATTTCCATTCAAGTCACAGGACATGGCATTTAATATCGTGAAAACAGCCGCGGTGTGGATGTATTCCGGAGAAGCGGCATAGGTTTCACCCTCATTTTTATAAACGGTCAGTCCCAAGCCACTGACGAGAATATCCAGATCACCATCGCGATCGATGTCGTATTGTTCAACCAGGGCGGGATTTTTTATGGAGCGGTTAATGGAATTTACGAGTTCCGGTGTGCGCATGTACCCTTTTTCTTCCCAAATCTTGAGTGTGGCGAATGAACCCGGAGCTACGACTTCGGTACTCACCCAATTCATTTGATCAGAGTATCTTGTTATGGTGTTTTCATAGGAACTGATGGCATCATCGTAATAAAGAAAAGCAGGGTTGGATCTTTTTTGGTTGGGTTCTGTGACCTCAACTGCCCAGGGGGCTATAAAATCGTCTATTCCATCTTTATTCCAATCGGTAACAATGCCATAACCAGTGCGATGGCTTATTGCCACAATACCGTCTTGGGACAGGCTCATCGTGCGCGTACAGGATGCAAGCTTTTGCTTTAAGAAAGCTGTTTGGGGATGTTCAACACCTGCCGTCAGACTGAGCTGTCCGATACCCAGATGGTCCGGCAGATTGTATTCACTGATAAAACGGCTGTTCTCCCATCTCAGATCCGCAATGTGAATGGCATCTCCGAACTGATTGTTTGCAGAAGATCCGAGTAGTGAAATGACGTCCTTTCTTCCATCGCCATCCATATCGACTTGGTAAATATCGAGAATGTAACCCAGTTCTCTTGGTACATACAGTGGCTCACCAATGTCATCTGTGGAACCATAGGAAAGAAAAGCGTGAAACCCGTCTTGCAGGGTTGTCAGCAGGTCGGGAATCGCATCGTCGTTGAGCAGATGGAACCGGCTTGCCCTTCCCGATGTGCGTAACTGCCAGGGAAAGGCATTGGTGAAATAGGGATTGTCAAGAGTGGCAAATGATTTGTAATAACCTCTGCCTGTTAAAATATCCAGGAAACCATCGCGATTGGTATCGGCAAAGCCCGTTATTTTGCCGGCTCCTTCCAGGTCGGGCAATTGATTTTGAAACAAAACCATTTCCTCATCGTTGAGGCGAGTGTAAATGTGAAGTTTTGTGTCCAGAATGAGGAATTCCATCAACCCGTCAGCGTTTAAATCCGCGATGGCCAGCTCAGCGGGAAGTGGACCTTCATTTTCAAAGAGCATGTCTTCATAACGGTATGCAATGACACGGTAATCGGATACCGGGTCGGCGATCAGGGTGATACCTTCTTCATTTGAGAGTACAAAATCCGCTTCTCCATTGCCGTTGATATCCCGATAGTAAAACCTTTGATCGATGTCCCAGAGTTGATCGTCCAGGCCGTTGATGTAAGCCAGGTGTATTTGTCCGTTCGAGACGCTTTTACCCAGCAGAGCGGCCAAACCCGTTTGATCGTGTTTCCCGATGAGCTGGAAAGTGTAAAAAGCATGATCCGATTCACACTCAAGCCAGGAAGACTGCGCAACGGGGTAACTCGTTTCGGGAATGAAACGAACCCTTTCTTTTGGCTGCAGGCTTACAGGATCGGATCGCAGGAGATTGCCCGAGTGGTCGTATTGATTGAGCTGAACCGTTACATTTTTATCCGCCGGGTTCAGCAGCGCAAGACCGGACCATGTTGCATCGTCTCCTGTGCGAGTGAAAATATGTCTTTTTGAAAAGAGGTTTGTAAGTGGCAAACCGCACAGGCTTTGCTCATTGGTGGTGCCAAAGAGTTCAAAACCCAGCAGAGACTGGCTGCTTTTAATTTCTGCCCACTCTGCTCCCGCGGGCGGTTCGAGAGCCGACAGCAACGTGGCGTACTTGCTTCCCGGTTCGATTTCCATTTGACTTGTTGACTGGGATCCGTTGCCAAGGTGCCAGGTGAATTCCACGTCGGCTGTATGAGAACCCGGGTTGAGCAGAACAAGACCTGTCCACCATGTATTCGTATCCGACGGGATATGGGGCAGAATGAGATAAGTGTCTTTAACAAAGTTCAAGGGTAAAGAAACACTTTGAGTTTCCTGAGTATTGTGAAAAACGTATCGACCCGCCGTTGTTTGTGAAATGCTGTTTAAATGACGCCAGGCCGTTGCACTATCTGACTCAAGGTGATCTTCGAGATTGATTAGGGCCGTACTGTGTGGCTCGGTTGCCGGCAGAACGGTATCCGCAAGAAAGACACGGCTCTTTGTTGAGGTGACCAGCATGGCTTTTGTTTCCCAGTAATCGGTTTGCTCGGCAATGTGAGGAAAATAAAGCGGGGTGGCAAACTCGGGAGCACCTGTCTGTTCATAGAAACTGGAGCCCTCTTCCCAGACCGCATCCACCAGGATGGCTCCGGGCGAATGAAACAGAACAGAGGTCTGAGAATCAGAAGGGGAAAACCAAATCAGTTTGTGTCTGGGCTCAAGCTGCTGGACCTCTTGCTGGAGGAGTTGACCGTCGAGATGATAGGAACGGATGACGACCTTCTGAGGCAATTCGGACGGGTTGACCAGGTGAAGTTCCGTCTGTGGCGAAAGGCCAACCATCCAGGTTTCGTATGCCTGAATTGGTGGCGCCAACAAAAACCAGAAGGCAAGTAGGGTAAGGAGAATTCGGTATCTCATAAACGCGTTCCTGTTTGCAAAAAATCATCGTGCGGACAGTGTAAAAACGGCTATGCACAGAGAAAGTCTAACACACAAGGATAAAAAACAAGGGATTAGTTGACGTTTCTGTGGTTAAAAAAACAGACAGGTTTTTTCAGGCATGAGAGATCGGAATCTGTTTTCGTGCCTTTCGTGTTTTATTTTTAGGCCCAGCGGTCTGAAACTTTATCTGCAGTGACCCAAAAAGGCGCTCTTCTCTGGGAAAACGCGGCTCTTTCAAGTTAGAATACAGGGGCATCTCAATTGCGTTGAAATGCTATTTTCGGGTTCAACAAGGTGAAGCTAAATGATAGTCATTGCAGGTGCAGGAATCGTTGGAGCAGCCATTGCCTACGCGCTCAGAGAGTCCGGGCATGACACGTTTATTCTTGAAAAAGAGCGGCACATGGGCTGCGGTATCAGCAGTCGCAACAGCGGTGTCATTCACGCGGGATTGTATTATCCCCGTGAGAGTTTGAAGGAAGAACTCTGTCATGCAGGCCGGCAGCGGCTTTACGCTTTCTGTCGGGAACACAAGGTTCCTCACAAGAAAACTGGAAAATACGTGGTTGCCCAAAACACAGGGGAAGAAGAGATTCTGTATGACATACTGAAGCATGCGGGCCATCGCGTTCCGCTGAATCTGACCACGGAACTTCCCGAAGGGGTTCGAGGTACCAAGGCTCTGTTCTCACCGGAAACGGGTATTTTGGACGTCACTTCCGCCATTGAAAAGATGATCGAGTTAAGTGGAGCAACATTTCTGCCCGGTCAGAAGGTTGCGTGTGTGCAATCCAGTAATCGGCATGTGGCCTTCAAGGTGAATGGAGAAACTGAAACCTGTTCGTACTTCTTCAATGCCTGTGGATTGGGTGCTCCGCTGCTGGCGGGAATGCAGCAGCCAAAACCCCATGCCAAAGGATCCTATTTTCAAATTGCCGTTCAGCCGCCTCACCCCATCGCATCCCTCATCTACCCGGCTGTCCCCAGAAAGAGTTCCAGTTTGGGAACGCATTTAACCATCGACATGCAGGGCAGCCTGCTGCTGGGCCCTAATCTCCGTTGGGTCGATGAGTTGGACTACAAAGTGGATCTTTCTGAAAAGGAGGCCTTTTTCAAGTCGGCCAGCAGGTTCCTGCCCTGGTTGAAAATCGGGCATTTGGAACCCGGTTACGTGGGTTACAGACCTAAGCTGGCGGGTCCGGAATTTCGCGATTTTATGTTGAAAAAGCAGGGCCGAGTTCTGCACTGCCTGGGTATTGAGTCTCCCGGTATCACCTCCTCTCTTGCGTTGGGCGAAAAGGCAAGAGAGATGATGGGCCTGTAGGAATCGCGTTAATTGACATAGGTGCTATTGGCTTTTACCTGTCGCGATGGCGGCTGCAGGCTTTCAGCTTGAAATGGCTTTAGAGCCGTCACAGAGAATACAGAACCTTTCAAATACTCCTGGCGAACAGGTCGACCTTGTGGAGTATAAGAGCCGGAAATTCGAGGTGAGGGATGTGCCGGCAGTTTGGTATCAGCATCAGGTCACTCCGTCCGCTGACGTTTTCTGCAATGGTTTTGACTTGAGCGGCTTCGCCGTATTCGTCCAGTTCACCTTGAATGGCCAGAACCGGACAGGTAATGCAGGGCAACTCATTTAAGATGTTCCAATCCCGGAATCTCGGGTCTGTCCACGTTCGAGCCCAGCGCCAGAACATGCCATCGGTGGCATCACCGTGATAGACTTTCATTTTGTCTCTCAAGCTGCCGTTCTCATAAGCTGAAATGGCTTTTTTGATGCCTGCCAGGCTGGTTGGATCGCCCAATACGTGAGCTGCAACAGAGATGATACCGGCGGCTTTTTCAGGGTGTCCAGCAGCAAAAAGAAGGGCAATGGTTCCGCCGTCACTGTGCCCGTAGAAGAGCGCCCGCTCGATGCCGGTTTTATCCAGCATGACGGGAAGCACATCTCTGGCTTCACGCGCTTGATAGTGAGGGTCGGGCCTGCCATCCAGTTTCCCCGATTTCCCGTGTCCAAAACGCTCAAAAAGGTAGACATCTCTCCGTGTTCTTTTGGCCAGTTGTTCGGGAAAATCACGCCAGAGCTCCAGACACCCCAGCCCTTCGTGTAATAGCACAAAGGGAATTTTGTTTGCGGACTGGCTGTGGCGATAAGACCAGCATCGCAGAGTCATTTTATCTATTTTGATAACTTCTTCTTTTTTATACATTTTTCCTCGCGTATCGACCTCTCATTCTGAATTCATACTCATGAGACGCCCTGTTATTCAAACATATCAGCGAGTCAATCGCAAATGCGGTTCTTTGCGACAGAAACTCCTGCATTTGGCACCTGTGCCCTGAAGGTCAACGCTGTTTCTGATATGTGCGTTCGGGTTCAGACTTGAAAGGTTGCCTAAAAGGAGGAAAAGGCGAGTTCTGATAAAAAAAGAGCAGGGAATCCAGAAATCCCTTTTTTTTGAGTGAAAATAAGGTTACAATTGGGATTCGATGCTTCGATTACCACAGCCTAAGGTGTTTTTTGCTACGGTCTTGGTAACAGGGTAGAATTGGAAACTCTTCTGCCTCCCGTGTTTGGAAAGGAGCATACACCGGGAGGCGAGCCTCAAGCTCGCTTTTTTTATTTTACCCAGGCATTGTTCAAGACTGAAAACAAGGGGCAAGCCATGAAAATTCCCGGTAGTTATCAAAAGTTCAAGAAAAACCATCCTGACATTCTCAAAGCGTACGAAGCCTTTAACCGTTCTGTTCGCGAAGTGGGTGCGCTCTCGGAAAGAGAAGTTCACCTTGTTAAGCTGGCTCTGAGTGCCGGTGCCCAGATGGAAGGAACCATGGGGTCTCACATTCGCAAGGCACTTGAAGCAGGTGTGGATGAAGCGTCTCTGGAACAGATTGCCTTGCTCGCGATGCCTACCATTGGTTTCAGTCCAGGGATGAAAGCCTGGCGTGTCGTTCAGAAGAAGGGAGAAAAATAATGTCCGATCTAACCCTCTATCAAGCTCTGGATGTTATTGACAATCTGGTTTTAGAGAGCGAGACAAGGACCGAAGTCATACCTTTCGATCAGGCTGTGGGACGTATTCTGGCGGAAGATTTATACTGGGATCGAGCTCATCCGCCCTACAACAGAGCTGCCATGGATGGCTATGCTTTTCCACAGAACCCGGTCAAGGGTTCAAAGTGGGTTATTGTCGGTACTTCCCGCGCTGGTAAGAGATTTAAAGGCGAAGTAAAGTCCGGTCAATGCGTGAAGATCGCCACCGGAGCTCTGGTTCCAGATGCTTGCACAACGGTTGTTCCCTGGGAGAGGACCGCCTTCAATGAGAAGGAAGTGACCATTAACCAGGAAGTCAAACCCGGAGCGAATATTCACCTGAAAGGGTCCGATCTACAAAAGGGTGAGATGGCTGTCAAGAAAGGCACCTGTCTAACGGAAGGTCATGTGGCACTTCTCAGCACCATCGGAGCTCACAAGCTGCGTGTGCAGAAACCCGTTCGTCTTGCACTCTTGTCTACAGGCAGTGAACTTGTTGCCATTGACCAAAAGCCCGGCACCGAACAAGTAAGAGCTTCCAATTTTTACACCTTGAAAACACTGATCGACAGGAACAGAAAGGTAGAACTGGTTGCAGCTGAGTTTTTGGAGGATGATTTTGAAGCCCTGGAAAGATGGTTTGCATCCGTTGAGAATGCGGTAGATTGCTTCCTGGTGACGGGCGGTGTGGGTACATCGGACTACGATCTGGTTCCCGAATTATCGGAGAAACGAGGTTTTAAGACGCTCTTGCACGGTCTGGCCATTAAACCCGGACATCCTCTCTTTCTATCCCGTAAAGGAGATCAAGTCGTTTTGGGGCTTCCCGGTAACCCTGTCAGTGCGGTTGCCTGCTACACCATGTTCGCGACCAGACTCATTCGCAAACTCCAAAAGATCTCTAACCAGCCATTTGCTTCCTTTGAGGCAGGTGAAGATTTGGTGAATCGAGGTAAACGCCTGCTGATGCGACCCGTCCGCATGAACGGGAAATACGTCTATCCAGCTCGCTGGAATGGTTCGGGAGACGTGTCGGCTCTGGCCCATATCGATGGTTTCGCCCTGATTGAACCTCAATCTCAAATAAATAAGGGCTGCCTTGCCGAATGCATTGTGATGGGGTTGGAATGATTACTTCCAAAGGTCGACCGCTTGACTATCTGCGGGTAAGCCTCACCCCCAAATGCAATTTCAATTGCATCTACTGTATGCCGGATGAATACGGTTTGCCCGGCACGGATCAGGCGCTTTCCTCTCAAGAGTGGGTGCGTCTTCTCACCTATTTCATTACCAGGCAGGGTATTAAAACCATACGCTTTACGGGTGGAGAACCGCTGCTCTCTCCCCAATTGGAACCCATCCTCGAAGGCATTCGTCCATTCGATATAGACAGTTCGGTTACAACCAATGCCTTTTTATTGGAAGCTAAAGCGGAGAAACTGAAAATGCTGGGGTTGAAGAGATTGAACATTTCTCTGGATACGCTCGATGCCAACACGTTTAAACGCATTTCCGCAAGAGGTAACTTGGCAAAAGTGCTGCGGGGAATTGAGAAGAGCATGGAAGTGGGTTTTGAGCGTATTAAAATTAATTCGCTGCTTTTGAGAGGCATTAACGATTCAGAATGTGTCGATCTGGTGCGATGGGCCATGGATCGAGATCTGGAAATCAGGTTCATGGAACTCATGTCCATCGGGGTCATGTCCAGTCAGTCGGTAAACTACCGGATCACGACTCATGAAGTTCACGACAGGCTTTCAAAGCACTTTATGATTCGTCCAACCAAACGGCCAAAGGGTTCTCCCGCCACAACCTATCGCTTGACAGATCCTCACACAGGAAGGACCATACCCTTCGGTTTGATCAGCCCCGTTTCCGACAGTTTTTGCAGTGACTGCCGCCGGTTGCGCATTAATTACAAAGGCGAGTTGATTCCCTGCCTCATGCACGACAGCGGGCTGGACTTGAAACCACTTGCCCGAGGCCAAAGAGATGCCTACCCCGAAGGTCTACACGCAGCACTCATGCAATGCGCGGATCAAAAACCATGGTCCGAGCCCATTTATCAGGCCGAACGGTTGATGACTCAAATAGGAGGGTAAATTGTCTCTTACACATCTCGACGAAAAGGGTAAAGTGAAGATGGTGGATGTGAGCGAAAAGCAGACGACTACCAGAACCGCTGTATCTCGCGGAAGTATTGCCTTCAGTAAACAGGTGGCAGAGTCACTCAGAAAACAACCCAACACCTCTAAAGGCAATATTTTTGAATGCGCACGCGTTGCCGGAATCATGGCTGCCAAAAGGACATCGGAACTCATTCCCATGTGCCATCCACTTGTGATCTCATCTGTCAAACTGGAATTTGATTGGCTTGGAGACTCTGTTTGGGCGGAATGCAGTGTGAAATGCGAAGGGAAAACAGGCGTGGAGATGGAAGCGCTTCACGGTACATCCGTTGCCCTGCTCACCCTCTACGACATGACCAAGGCACTTGGCAAGGAAAGCGTGATTTCGGATCTTCATCTTGTCTCGAAGACCGGTGGCAAATCGGGAATATGGCACAAGGAAAAGGAGAAAAGTACAACATGAACTGCAAACCAGCGCTGCTAATCGGCGGCAAGTCCTCCCGAATGGGAAAAAATAAAGGCCTGCTCAATCGCTCCGGTCAGCCCCTTGGTCAATATCTGGCCGATTTACTTCAGGCTGAAACAGGAGAACAACCGGTTCTGCTGGGGGAAGGAGATATAGGATTAAACACCTCTCATTACAGGTGTCTGCCCGACCCTGAAAAGGGGCGCGGCCCTTTAGCTGGATTGGTTTCCTTCATTCAAGCCTATCCCGATTCCAATTTGATCCTGTTACCAACCGATCTCTACGCCATGGATGCCACAGCTCTGAGCTGGATGATTCAACAGGCGCGGCAGGCCGAGAAACCTGTGCTGTGGCCCAAACAGCCACAGCGAAAACACGGCGAACCCCTGGCCGCTGTCTACAGAAAAGAGGCCTTTCCCACTTTGCTGGATGCCTGGAATAAAGGGAAAAAAAGCCCCTGTCAGGCCATTCCACATGCAATGAGGTTAGAGCCTGAGATTCCCGAATCATTGAGGTTGGCTTTTGTCAACATCAATACACCTGAAGAATTAGAAGCTGTGAAAAGGGGATTAAAGCAGCAGTTTGAACCCGGTGATCGACAGCTCCTCTTTCCCGGCAGTACGAAAAGAGCCCATTGAGGAATAGCGATATGAAGATAAAATCCGTGTACTTTGCCTTGCTGAAAGAACAGGCGGGATTGAAGGAAGAGGAATGGGAGTTTCAAGGTGGAACGGCTGTAGATGCTTACCGTGAACTCAAAGAGAAACACCGTTTCACGCTGGACGAACACCAGGTAAAGATAGCCATTAACGACGCGTTCCAGCCTATGGATACGCCGGTGAAAGCAGGAGATAAACTGGTGTTCATTCCGCCTGTAGCAGGAGGATAAGATGTTTCAACTCTGCGATCAATCCCTGGATGTTCCAGCTCTTAAAAAAGAAATAGAAAACCCGCAATCGGGAGCCTGTGTTATTTTTGAAGGATGGGTTAGAAATCACAATGAAGGCCGATCTGTCGATGCATTGGCATACGAGGGTTATGCTGAACTCTGTCAAACGGAAGCGGAAAACATAATGGCGGAAGCGGCCTCTCGCTATCAGATCGAAAAGGGAATTTGCTGTCACCGAGTCGGTCATCTGGAGATTGGAGAGCTGGCTGTCTGGCTAGGTGTTACCGCAAGGCATCGAGGTACCGCTTTTGAGGCTTGCAGGTACATTATCGATCAAATCAAGTTACGTCTGCCTATCTGGAAGAAGGAATACTACTCAGACGGTCATGCTGAATGGGTGAACTGTCGGGAATGTGCCAAACACGGTCACAGCCATACACAGGTGCATTTTAATGAGGAAAAAACATTCAATTCCTATTACAAAAGGCAAATGCTGCTGCCCCAGGTCGGGTTAGCGGGTCAGCAGCAATTAAGGAACGCCAAGGTGATGGTTGTTGGTGCAGGCGGTCTCGGTTCGGCCGTTCTGCCGTATCTTGCCGGGGCGGGTGTGGGGCTGATCGGTATTTGCGATCACGACGAGGTCCAGCTGAGTAATTTGCACCGCCAAACACTTTACACTTACGAAGACCAACCTCTCTCTAAGGCCGAACTGGCAGCTGAACGCCTGAGAAAAGTGAACCCAATGATAGAGGTTGCCGCCTGGAAAGAACGCGTAGTTGCTGACAATGTGAACAGGCTTGTTGAGGGAAACGATCTCATCATCGACTGTACAGACAACTACGCCACCAAGTACCTGTTGCATGACGCGGCCTGGCTCAAAGGTATTCCTGTGGTCTTTTCGGGTCTCTACCAGTGGGAAGGTCAGTTGGCGGTTTTTCACCCTGAAGACAAAGGGAAGGGCTGCATGAGATGCCTTTGGCCTGAAATCCCTGATCCATTCAGCATGGGAACCTGTGCTCAAGTGGGAGTAATGGGTGTCGTAGCTGGCTCCATGGGGACACTGCAGGCGCTGGAAGCTGTTAAACTGTTGCTCGGGCTTGAAGTGACAGGCAAGTTGGTGCTGCAGGATTTTCTTGCCGGTGAACGCCATGCTTTTGATCGCATAAGACGCGTTTCCTGTCCACTTTGCGGTGATAATCCAAACATAACAGAGATTAAGGAAAGCAATTATCTTCCAAATCAAACTAAAGAACCATGGCAGCTCAGTGAAAAGGAAGCGGCTGATTCCAAGCTCAACCTGAAGCGTGTTGATATTCGCGAAGAGTTTGAAATTGACGAACCTCTATGTTGCGAGACAGTCCATATTCCCTTCAGCGAGATGATGTCGAATCCCGACAGGTTGAGTTCTGAACAGAATTACCTCTTTGTTTCACCTGATGGAATTAAGTGCGGCATGCTGGTCAGGAGCTTGAGAGAAAAGGGTATGGAAAACGTCTATTCTCTGCTATGACGCTTTGCTATGCCGGGGTGAGGATTTGTCGTCCAAGCCATTGAAGGCGGGCAGGCTCTTGTCTCGTTCTCCCTTCGAGGTGTGTGCGAGATCTATTCTGTGAAAGTGCTTCTGGTTCCATGGGTACGAACAGCATGAAAAAAAAGGAAGTTTAGCTTGTTATTTTTTATGGTCATACTGACAAGAAAAAACAAGTCAGGTGAAAAAAAGAACGGACCCAGCTGTGCCAGAATCAAACTGTCTTAACCAGAGAGCTTGATTGTGCCAGAAAGGGTGCCGTCACCAAGACAGCACAGAGAGATAACGAGACACAGCAAACAGTCTCTGAAACTGTGAATGGGTTCAACGCATCAACAATTGACAGATGGGATTAACTTCCGTTTCTTTTAAATTACCGCCGCCAGGTTTGTGGAAGGAAGAGCATGAGAACAGAGAAGAGTTCCAGACGGCCCATGATCATGTCGAAGTTCAGAACCCAAATGGCAAAGCTGTTGAAGTTGGCAAAGTTATCGGTTGGACCGACCTCTCCCAAGCCCGGACCGATGTTGCTGAGACAAGCCAGTACTGCCGTGGTCGCGGTGGTTAAGTCTACACCTGTCAGGGACAAGAGGAAAGAAGAGAACATGTGGATAAGTATAAAGGTGGCGAACAGGCCCAGGATATTGTGCAATACTTTATTGGGAACTCGGTTGCCGTCCATTTTTGCCAGGAAAACGCCAGCTGGATGAAGTTGCTGGTTGAGCAGCGTTTTCAGGTATTTGAGGAGTAAAATGACTCGTACAACCTTGAGGCCGCCGCCGGTACTGCCTGCACATCCTCCGACAACCATCAGGAAGAGCAGCGTAATTTGCGCGCCCGTGTGCCAAAGCTCAAAGTCGGCCGTTCCATAGCCGGTGGTGGTCATGATACTGACGACCTGAAACAGACACTCGCGCAGATTCTGTTCCCAGGGCAGCTGATCGGCAATCCTTGTCCAGTAAATGAAGATGGTGGCAAGGGCAATAATGGTGGCGTAGGCTTTTACTTCTGTGGGTTTAAAGTAGCACAGGGGTTTGCCCAGTAGAATGGCGCGGTAGTGTAGCGAGAAACTGATACCGCAGATAAACATAAAGAAGATAATGATGTATTCAATAAGCGGTGAGTGAAAGTGGCCGACTGAGGCGTTATAGGTTGAAAAACCGCCAGTCGCCACGGTGCCGAACATATGACAGGCGGCATCAAAGACCGACATTCCCGCAAGCCAGAGTAAGGTGAAACAGGCCAGACTGATGAGAACATAGACGAACCAGAGAAACTTGGCGGTTTCTTGAATTCGGGGACCCAGTTTATCCTTGGTTGGCCCTGGAGATTCCGCTTTAAACAGCTGCATGCCGCCCAGACCCAGAAAAGGCAGGATGGCGACGGAGAGCACAATGATACCCATTCCACCGAGCCAGTGCAGAAAGCTTCTCCAGAACAGAATGCCTTCCGGCAGGCCTTCAATTTCCCGCAGAATGGTCGAACCCGTTGTGGTTAAGCCCGAAGCGGACTCAAAAAAAGCGTAAGTAAATTCGGGTATGACTCCTGAAATCCAAAAGGGAAGTGCACCGAAAAAGGAGGCCGCAAACCAGCTTAACCCTACAATGCCAAAGCCTTCTCTGAGACCGAGTTCCTTAACGACCTTCTCCCTGGTTGACAGGAAAACACTGCCCCCTGCCAGCATGGTCAATACGGCAGAAATCGCAATGCTGGAGGCGCTGCCGTCATCAAACCAGAGTGAGACAGCGAGTGCTCCAAGCTGGGTTAGTCCGATAAAAAAAACAATGACACTGACAACGTGGTTTAAGAGCTTCAGATTCATGTGAACAGTTTTTCCAGTTTATGGTGATCTTTAGAGATGGTTATGGCCACAACGTGATCTTTTGGGCGGAGAACACTATCTCCTGAAGGAATAAAGTCATTGTAGTCCCGATGCACCATGGCCAGCATAACATCTCTGGGTAGCTTGAGGTCTCTCAGGGGTTTGCCTTCCACAAAGGAGCCTGCAGCCACTTCGAATTCCATTATTTCTGTCTGACTGTTTTGAATAGTTGCCACACTGGTGATATTACCCGTTCTGGCGTACTTCAAAATGGAATTCGTGACGGCGACCCGAGGTGAGACGGATGTGTTGACTCCCATTTTATTGAAAACGGGAAGATATTCCAGTTTCCCGAGCAGGGCTATAACGTATGGAACTTTTTTTTCACGTGCGAAAATTCCTGTCAGCATATTGTCTTCATCTCGCGGTGTCAGGGCGAGAAAACAATCGATATCACTGAGGCCTTCCTGTAAGAGAAGATCAAAATCTTTGACATCGCCATTGATAATGAGCGTATTGGTCAAATCTTCAGCCATGCGCTCCGCTTCAAACTCATCGGGAACAACAAGCGTGGCTTTGATGTTCTGTTTTTCCAGAATCTGGCATAAATACCTGGATACTTTTGAGCCTCCCAAAATCATAACGCGCTTGACGGGCTTTTTTTCAATGCCACAGAAGTCATAGACCTGATCGAGGTGATTGCGCTGGGCGATGAAATAGGCCTGATCACCCGCCTTTAAAACGGTGTGTCCTTTGGGTATAAAGGTTTCGGCCCCTCTGGAAATGGAGCCAACAAGAAAGTGGATGTCTTCAATGTCTTGTCTCAACTCCTGGAGTGAGCTTTTTAAACAGGGCGCACCCTCTGCAATGGACAACCCGAAGAGAAAAACATCACCGCCGGCAAATTCGGCATACTCAGAGGCACCCGGTATTTTAAGGAGATTGGCAACCTGAAGAGCGCATTCAAACTCGGGATTAATCAAAAGATCGGTGCCGAGGTTCTTGCCGCCGAGGTAGTTGTCCAGATCGTAGAAATGCATGTTGCTGACACGAGCGATTTTAAATGGGACATTGTATCTCGAGGCAGAAAGAGAGGCGACCATGTTGACTTCGTCCATGTTGGTAACGGCAAGGAAGAGGTCGCACTGGGCCAGACCGGCCTTCCTGAGAACTTCGGGAGAAGCTCCGTTGCCTTCGATGACCATGATATCCATTTCATCTTGAATGGACTGTGCTCGCTTGCTCTTTTCCTCGATTAATGTAATATCGTGATGCTCTTTGGAGAGGTGTCGGGCAAGGTGAACACCTACTTCTCCCGCGCCGATAATAATGATCTTCATACGTTCAATTCCTAAAGTTGATAGTTCAAATCAATAAAAGTATACCACCCTTTGATGGAACCGGAAAACTGGATTACTTCTCTGTTTTCATATCCAACGGTGTAGTTGATTTTCGAGTTGTTTCCAAACGGAATTTTGAAGTTCAAATTGATGGACTGGTAGTCATAGGATTTGGATTCATATTCCGGCAGGGGCTGATACTTATTGGTCCCTACATAGAGGTCGGGGTTGAGTTCGAAGTCGTTTTTAAACCTGTAGTGGAAGCCAAGAAGAAATCGTTGGCTCAGAAAATGTGTGTAACCATCGAGATACGAGTAAATGGCATTCTGATTGATACCCGCTTCCACACTGATGTGTCTTTTGACTTTGTAAGATGAGTATAGTTGGTAAGTCCAGTCATCCATTTCCCTGGTAACTGAAGCGCTGCCGAGTTGAAATTCGTATTCGTCATTTTTCTGACCCATTTTAATCAGGTAATGCCATCTGCGCCCTTTCTGGTTTCGGGCTCCGAGAAACAGCGTATAGGATTCTGAAACCTGCGGAACGACGCGGTTTTTGAATTCCGCCTCCATTCTGCCTATTTCTATGAATGGCCAGAACCTGACGTGTTTCTGGTAGGTTAAAGTCAGGGTTTGTTTTGAAAAAAAGCTGTTGTTATTCTCGAAGTGTTCGCTTTTTTGAGTATATTCTTTCTCGCTTTCAGAAGCCGATAAGTTGACGAAAAAACGCGGAGAGATTTGGAACATGCTGTCAAAACTAAAAATCGTTCGCCTGTTTTCGTTTCGTTCAATTAACTCGGAGTTGGTTCGTATTCTGTCCTTGGCAGAAGAATAACTTAGTTCGAAGTAGACCCGTTTGAAAAGACCGTAAAAAGCAACTGTGTTATCGGGATACCAGTCTCTTAAATGATCCAGATCCTTGTACCAGACATATTGACCTTGAGTGTGAAACTTGGCGATAAAATGAGGTGAGAAACGCAGAAAGCTCTTAAGGCCAACCCTGGGGGAAACAACAAAATCGCCCAATTCTTCTCCGTCTATAGAGGAAAAAATATTGCTGTCATAACCTATTTGACCCAAATTTGCTTCAAAGGTGCTTGAAAGCGGTCCCCAGTGCCACCTTGTGTCTTTGATACTGCTTGTTATTTTTTCGCGCTTGTTGAAAACTTCACTTTCCTGCCGCTTGCGATCGTTCATTTGAGCAAAAGACACCGTTCCAGCTATGAGTAGAATTAACAAAAAAACAGCCTGTATCCTGTGACGTTGCATTCTCTTCTTTCCTCCAATGAACCGCAGGGTCAGCCTATTCTAACTCAAAAAAGACAAGAGCTCTATGGCGTTCTTTTAATCTTGACACTTCGGGGCTTAACCCAAGAGGTACAGGTTGAGATGGGGAATGCCTTGCTCGTCTTAAAAATCCAACGATTACAGAGTTTTTTCAACCTGTCATTTCTGTCGTTTGGCTGTGAGATTTTATTGTGTTTCTATCAGGATGTGTTTTACTTTGGGCAGAGCATTTTCTTCGTAATATTGAAGATACGTGTTCCATTGAGCTAATTTGGCTTTGTCACGCGGGTTGTTGCGTTTTATCAGCCTTTTTCTGAGGACTTCCGGCTTGCATTTTAAATAATGGACTTCCACTGCCGCATTCAGGCGCACTTGAAGATCATTTAGCCAATGGGGGTTTCCGAGTTCCAGTGTGAAAGGTCCAACCAGAACGACATGGTTGAAAGGTAAATTGTCACACGCCAAGTCGAACATCTGTTCGTAAATGGGTTTTCTAAAGGTATTTTTAAAGTACAAGCTGTCTCGATCGGACTCGTTCCTGCCTTCACAACGGAGTGCCAGTTTGACCAGGCGCTCCGTTGAGGTGTCAATGTCGATCAGAACAGCTTTGTTCTGGGCGGCCAGCTTTCTTCCATAAGTGGTTTTTCCGGAAGCTGGTGAACCACAGACAATGAATGCCCTGTTCGGCGAATTCACCGGCATGAAATCAGTTTTCCAGTTCTCCTATCTTTTTGTCCAGGAAGTACAGTCCGCGTCCTTCCAAGCCAATGATATCGATCTGATCGAGAATGCTCTTGAAAAGTTTTTCTTCCTCATGCTGTTCCCCTACGTACCACTGCAGGAAGTTGAAGGTTGAGAAATCCTTTTCAGAGAGAGCCGCGTCGGCAAGTTTATTGATGCTCAAGGTGACCCACTTTTCGTGTTCGTAGGTTTGTTCGAAGACATCTTTAATATCCTTGAATTCATGAGGCGGCTTGTCCAGACGGTCAATAAGCGCTTGAGCGCCTGTTTCATTGATGTATCTGAATAGTCGCATCATGTGTTCCCGTTCTTCAATTGAATGCTTGGCGAGGAAAGATGCAGAGCCTTCAAACCCCTGGGCTTCACACCAGGAACTCATCTGCAGGTATAAATTGGAAGAATAAAACTCCACCGTAATTTGTTTGTTCAACATGTCCAACATTTTTTTACTTAACATAGTCATTGCTCCTTTTATTTGGCCTTGTTGACTTCAGATGATACCATAAAACACGTATTAAATGTTTTGAACCGTTCCCGCTTGTATTGAATGGCAACTGCCTGGAAGCAATCGCGCTTTGGAATTCAATTTGAACGCAGTTCTTCAGCCCTGCAAGGCAAAATAGAATAACCCTATTATGCTTACAAAATCGGAGGTATTCAAGTCTTTACGGTCGTGATGTTAAATAATCCTCCATCGACTCAGTTCTAAATGCTTTCAATGTCCGTGAAAATCGAGCATAATGTTGCCGGGAGACGGTATGCTTAAGATTATGGTTATCGGTTTTGGAGGTTTCTTCGGGGCTGTGATGCGCTATCTGGTCAGTAACTGGGTTCAAAATGCATCAACAGGCGGTAAATTCCCATGGGGAACCTTGACGGTCAACATGGTGGGCTGCCTGCTCATCGGGGTCCTGCTGCAGACAGCTGATACCAAGGCTATCTTTACAGAAACCGCTCGGAACTTTTTATTTATGGGCTTTTTGGGTGCTTTTACCACTTTTTCCACTTTTGGCAATGACACCGTTGTGTTGCTGCAAGACGGCAGAGAACTGGCTGCGCTTGGCAACATTTTTTTACACCTGAGTTTGGGCCTTTTGGCTGTTTATTTAGGTCGCTACAGTGTGAATTACCTCGTGAGTTGAGCGCAAGGACGCGGATTGCGATATGGGCCTCCCAATGGAGCCGACTCTGGAGCTGGAAGTAACTCTGATCTTCTTGACGCGTTTAGAGGTGCCTTCACCGGGTATACAAAAAAAGAGACGGCTGCGTGCCGTCTCTTTCCTGCTTTCTTGTGAACTCGAATCCTATTGATTTTTGAGTTCTTTCGCCATGAGGGCTTTTAAGCGCTCGACAATGTAGGGTCTCATTTTACTGGCTGGTATGATTTTGTCCACGGAACCCACCTTTTCAGCGCGTTGAACAGAGTGGATGCTATCGAACTTGGTGGCCATTTTACCCAGCTCTTCGGAGTGAACGGCTTCGTAGAGGTCGTTCCATTGCGCTCTCAGGCGCACCTTTTTGGCTCCTTTCGCTGTGGCAATTTGCTTTTCAAGTTCTTTGATTTGTGGATTCTCCCTGGTTTGCTTGGCAACTTCCCGGGCGAATACAACAGCCGCAGCCGGTGAACCGCCAATGACAGAGGCATAGGTGCCTTCCAGGGCAATGACTTCCATGTTGTCATTCAGAGCGTTGGAGAACACCACAAAAGCACCGCCGTGATAGCGCGATATCACTACGAAGACGATGGGTCCTTTGAAGTTGACAACGGCTCGGCCAATTTCCGCTCCGTTTTCCAATTGCCACTGACGCATGGACTCAGGTGAACCGTCAAAACCGGAGAGGTTGGCCAGAACGACCAGCGGCCGATTGTTACTTGCCGAATTAATGGAGCGTGCAATTTTTTTAGAGGCCAGAGGGAAGAGCGTACCCGAAGTCCAGTTAGCAGGGCCGTCAGCGGGCACAAACCGCAATCGCCTTAATGGTTGTGATTCAAAACCAAGCATGCAAACCGGAATTCCCCCAACATGGGCATCCCAAACAACGGCTATTTCGGCATCTTGCATGCCAAACCAGCGTTCGAGCGGTTTATGGTCCTGATCGACGGTGGCCTGCATGACCTTGCGGATCTCAAAGGGACGTTTCCTGCCAGGATTTGTTTCATCTGAAAAGATTTCCCCAACCACCTTGAAACTGTTGCCGTGGGGGTAGTTGCAGATATCTCGAGAAATGGGATCATCCGTAGGTTTCGATCGCGGGAATCGCTCTCCTGGCAGACGATAGGAATGCTCGTAATACTGGAAGAGTATGTTGCAGGCTTCTCCGATGTTTCTGGCAAAATACTGCGCTTGTCCGTTGGGACCCATGACGCGTTCATAACCGCCAATTCCCAGGTTGTCCTCTGCCGAAACACCACCGGAATAATCCAATGCCCGTTTGCCCGTTAGAACCATGGAGCCCTTGGGTGTCATGATAAGAATGCCCTTTGTGTGCATTAACATGGTGGCTTCCGCGTTGAAATAGGGCTGGGCTCCAACGGTTATGCCGTTGACGACTATGTGAATGTTGCGGCCTTCCTGGGTAAACTCGATGATTTTTCTCAGGGTAAGGCCAATCCAGTCCATGTTCTCGGTTCCACTTTGCATGGAGATCAGTGCTCCCGCCGATACAGCCATCCACTCCACCGGTACATCGAGTTTCCGAGCCAGCTCGAGACCTTCGTTAATGCGACGGCATTCGGGTTCGGCCAAAGAACCCATGGCCCGGCTGGGGTCTCCCAAAAGAATAACCCGCTTCATACCCTCGGGATATTTCAATGTGGTATTGGTAATGACACCAACGATGATATTGGCGGTGTTGAGACCCGGTTCCCGATGGACAGGAACCAGCTTGTTCTGGTCATCCAGGTCGTATTCCTGGAAAGAACCAGGCGGGAACTTGCTCTGGGTGTCGTCGGCTGAAGGGGTTAGCATTTTAATCAATTCGTAGGGATAGACCATGCCTCGCTGCTGCAATTTGACCACTTTGTTCGTATAAGCTGTCAGCGGCTGAATTGGCGTGACGATGGGGTCTTTGAATTGTGTTACCAATCCGCCGCCTGCGGGGTTGGATATATCGATAATTTGTTCTTTCAGTTCGCCATTCTCTCCTTGAGGACGAAGCACACGAACAACGACCTTCTCAATGGCGAGGTTCCTGGTTGCACGAACGAGCCTGGACACCAGTTCTTTGATTTCACTAAGTTGAAGATCGAAAACGGGCCAGACATATAGGTATATTCGATTCCAGACGAATCGCTGTCTTAATGGCTGTTGCGATTGAATGTCACGCATAGAAGAAAAGATTTCCATAAGCGTTCGTTCAAGGCTCGGCAGGCTGATACGGTTACCCGAGCTGCGACGAACTATGGTCAAGTCGCGTATTTCAGCAAATGCAAACAGGCGCCGATCTTTTGGATTGGAATGAGCTGTTCCGCGGAAAAGATACACATCTTCAATAGAGGGCAAGCGTTCAATTTCAAAATGCTGCAGCCGGTTGATGTGCAGACGGTCATAGATAATGGGGTGCAGATCGCGATAGATGAGCTGCTCTGCGTAGGCACCGTTTTCATCGCGATAGTAGGTAAACAATCTGACGCTTTTCTCGACGCGTTTTCTATTGGGGATGGCCACGCCAATGAAAATACGATAAATGGATTTGGGGAACCGCTCCCTGTTTAAAAACGCTTCCATAGGCGGCATCAGTGATTCGGGATCCTGATGTTCGGTGTAGAAATCGATCATTACCTCATCGCCTTTCGGCAGACCTTTGATGACCTGTCTCAAGTTGTTGATTCCTCTTGAGAAGTTTTCCAGATTGACATAGGTCGTAATGACATGGTAGCGCTTGCCTTCGTAGTTATAATCCGCCATGGCAAGACATTGACCGTTCTCGATGCGTGTCTGAATGTTTTTCAGCTCTCGCAGGCGATAGTAGCGTCGCATCATGACTTCGAGCATGACTTGCCGCAAAGTCAAATCCGCGGTGGAGAAGCGAACGGTTAAATGGGTCATCAATGAAAGCGGGGAACCGACCAGCGTTTGAATCTTCTTCTGCCTTCTTTCGTGTTGCGGGTACTTTTCCAGGAAGGCCAGGGAGGAATTAACCTGATCGAGATCCTGTTGAAGTGCTTTTTCAAGGAGGGGTTTGGTGAAATAGTGATAGCGAACTTGAATGGCCAGTTCATTAACCTTTGGGAACCGGTCCTGAGTCTCTATGATAAGGCGGTCAAGCAGAAACATGAGCGTTTCGTCAACGTGTTTTTTTAACACATCGACATTTTCCAGACGCCTTTCAAGAATGCTTAAGATGGGTGCAACTTGTTGAGCCATGCGCTGATGTGATTTCGAGATGCGGAACAGACCGAAATCCAAATCGGGAGAGGGTTGGATATCTTGGATATCGTAATGCAACAGGGCGCGTTTGAGCTTGGTGATGAAACTTTCCGGCATGAGCTGCATTCCCTCTTCCGGGTTGACCAGGAAGGCGAGCAGGTATTCCTGAGTACTCAAAGGACCTTCTGTTTCGATGGAGGGGTCGCTGCGGAAGAGGGAAATGAAATCCACAAAGATAGTTAGCAACTCATCTTCTTTCTCCATAAGTGTAAGGTCGTCAGCGGGAATAAAGTGACATAATTCACTTCGTTCTTCCATGAGACGTTTAATTTCCGAAGCATCTTCATCAAAACCGCGAATTAAACTCTTCAGTTCTTCCATGTTCTGGGCACACTTTTGCTGTGTATCCTGCTGACTGTCAATGGGTGGACCAAAACGGTCAAAGGTAATGTTGCCGCTGTCTACCATGGGCTGTTTTTGGCGGTCGGGTTCGATTAATATCAGGGGTTCTTGAGGTGGCACCTGCATGTAGTTTCTAACCAAAACTTTTACAATCGTTCCCGAGTAGGATGCCGTCAGAGCCATCTCCATTTTCATGGCTTCCATGACAATCAACCGGTCGCCTGCTTTCACTCGATCGCCTTCTTTCACAAGAACGGAGGCAACCACAGCTGGTGCTGGAGCACGCAGCATACTGCCCTGACTGCGTGAAATTCGATAGGGAACACCTTCAACCTGAACCCAGTAATTGTGGTCCAGTCTCAGGGAGTGTATTCTAAAACGCTCAGACCCAATGGTGAGATTCCATTCGGTTCCACCCAGTGGTTCCAGTCTCAGATAAATGCGTTTGCCCTGCATATCGATTCGAAAATGATAGACACCCAGGCGGTAAATTGAAAAAGCGTAGTTGTGATTGTGGTATTCCAGTTCCACATCGACTCCACTGTCCTTGCGGAGTTCGGGTCTGCCTCGTTTGGCGGAGTTCAGGAACCGAGCCGTTTCGGTTTCCATACTGGTCAAATAATCCTCGATTCCGGCTTGGAGAATGGCAACATCGGCGTGGGCATGGGACATGTGTCTGTCTTCCTGAACCAGCTCATCCAACCACAAGGTGTGATAATCGCTATGGCGAACTTCTTCCATGTCCAGTAGTTCACAGAGGAAGCCCTTGTTGCTGGCGCCTCCGCGGATGATGATGAACATTTGAGCTAAAACGCGTTTCAAACGCGCAAGTGCTTCATTGCGGTTCCGGCCATAGGCCATAATTTTTGCGATATTGGAGTCAAATTCCGCTGGAATGGCATCTCCCTCCATGATGCCCGTATCAATACGAACGCCAGGACCTGCAGGAAAGCGGAACTTCTCCACCAAACCAGGTGACGCGGCAAATCGCAAGGCGGGATCTTCGGCATTTAATCGAACTTCAATAGCGTGACCTTTTGCGACAGGAGCTTCACCTTCCAGCCTGCCTCCTCTTGCAATGAAGAACTGAGTTTTGACAAGATCCAAACCGGTGGTTAATTCGGTTATGGGGTGTTCTACCTGCAGACGGGTATTGACCTCCAGGAAGTAGAGGTTTCGCGTTTGAGGTTCGAACAGGAACTCTATGGTTCCAACATTTTCGTAGTTGACCTGTTTGCAAAGATCCGTTGCATACCGACGGAGCGTTTGTTCTTCTTCAGCGGTTAAAACAGGAGAAGGCGATTCTTCCATAATCTTTTGAAAGTGCCTTTGAATGGAACAATCCCTGACGCCCATGGCCCAAATGGTTCCATGTTGGTCGCCTATCATTTGCACCTCTACATGACGGGCATTTTCAATACGGCGCTCCAGGAACACGCGGCCGTCGCCGAAGTACTTCAGGGCTTCTTGTCGAGCGATATCAAATTGAGTGGCGAGTTCTTCTTCGTTGTCAACCATGCGGATGCCGCGGCCACCGCCTCCTGCGCTGGCTTTGATCATAAGAGGGTAGCCCAGGCGATGGGCCTGTTCTTTAGCCTCTTCAAGACTTGAAACTTCACCCTCACTCCAGGCCGCCAATGGTACATCAGCGAGAGCCGCGTATTTTTTAGAGGAAATTTTGTCTCCCAGTTTCCTCATTACCGTTGCGCTCGGGCCTATAAAGGTCATGCCATTCTTTTCGCATAAATCCACAAATTCAGCATGTTCTGCTACAAACCCCCAACCGGCCCAAACGGCATCGGCCTTTGTTTGCTTCAAGGCTTGTTCCAGGCGGTTGTAATTGAGGTAGCTGGGTTTGACGACTCCGTCTCTGGAGTCGAGAAAGGTCGCATCACCTATGCTGTAGCTCTCGTCGGCTTTTCGATAGAACAGGGCATTCTTGTCTGAATCGACATGAAAGGCAATGGACTTTATGTCCGTTCCGTGTTCAAGGTTGTACTCGCGAATAGCGTGAATGGCCCGCATGGCGGGTTCGCCTCGATTAATAATGGCGACTCGTTTAAATTTTAATTCCATTTTCATCTCCAGTGATTTGAAGTTCAGTCGTCACACGTTGGGGCTATCGATCCAATAACAGTGAGCTTATGAATGGCAGCTACAGGGTAACATTGGACGGTGAAAATGTATTCATTCATCGATAGCCCGTTCAAGCAGTCAGAGCATGAGTTTAATGGCTTTGAAACAATACATCAATCTTAAACGGAGTAAAAAAATAGCTTTTTTCAAGTTGTCGTCTTGGTTCTGATACCAACAGTGATAGAATACAGGATCCTAGGTGTATTACTTTTAGTAGCTTATCTGAAACAAGCCAATGAATGACAGAGCAAAAGGCCATGGATCTTCTTAACGAGTTCAAACAATTAGTTGCGGAATTCCACCAAGAGAAAATGGAGTACGCATTATGTGGTGGTTTAGCCATGGCATTGTATGCTTTCCCAAGAGCTACTTTGGATATCGATGTACTCATTGAACCGGAAGCCCTGGAAAAAGCCAAGTCACTGGCTAAAAAATGCGGTTTTGTATGGGACGCGGGCTTGATGAGCTTTAGTAAAGGGTCTATAAAGATATACAGATTGACAAAAATTGATCCTGACAGCAGGGAACCTTTGATGCTCGATATGTTACTGACGACACCTGAGATAAGAGATGTGTGGGATTCCAGGCAGATCTTAACCTGGGATGAAGGGTCTTTGCAGGTTGTTTCACCAAAAGGGCTCATTAAACTCAAGTCAATGCGATCAAGTGGACAAGACCTGGATGACATCAAAAATCTGGAGCGTATCATCCATGAAAGTTGACATGTCACCCCACGCCATTACCATGAGGATCAAAAAAGTGAGTGAACTCAGACGCTTGTGTCTTGCTTTGGGTGGTGACCGACTGAGAAAAAAAATGCAGAGTCCTCAATTTCGAAGGCGTAAAACTCCCATCACCAGTTCCGGTTCAAATAGGAAATGAACAGGTGAAACAGGAAAAACGGCACACAATAAGGGTTCTCTATTCGACAGCCGAACACGCGGCGGTCTATCTGTTGAAGGTATCGCTTGTTAACTTGTTTCTTGTGAACGGGAAAAAACGACCTTGTAATTTCGATCAAACATCAGGCAGGTTGAAAAGATTTCTCCCTTTTTGTTGATAAAGCCGCTTAACTCGCCTGTTTGACCGTTAATCAACAGTTCTTCGGCAATTTCAACGGTTATTTCTTTTTGGGCCACTTTCTTCCAGATGACGAATAGACAGCCCTGTTTCCAGCGGTCACAACCGAAACCCCTTTTGTTTTCTACAACCCGACCTTGATCGCACAGGGGACAGTCGCCCAGGATTACGGCTGGTGTCGAAGGTGTTTGCTCCTTCTCGGGAAAATGGAAAACGACTTTCAACTGTTTGTCGAGCTTGAGACAGGCATTAAAGCTGCGGCCGTTTCGACTCTTAAAGCCGCGAATGAGCTCCGTACAGCCTTGCCGTAACAGCATTCTTACGTGCTGTTTGGAAATGGTTTTACTGGAAATAACCTTCCACACAACAAAATCACAACCTGATTTCCAGCCATTGCAGCTATAGGCTTTAGGGTTGTCGACAATGAGCCCTTTGTTGCACTTAGGGCAAACACCAAGGTTGGTTTTACTCTTTTTTGTGTTGGTCATAGAACTATTTTATTTGCCAAGACAGTCCGTTTTTCTTCCACTTTGCAATGCGTTCATTCCATAGTATCTGATTGCCTGTGTCAAGCCCGTGATCGGTTTCTGTGTCATAGCTTTCATTGATGTTATCAATCAGTTTTTGCACTTTTCGATACGCCTTATTTATTTTTTTATACAATCCGGTTTTGGTTTCGGCTTGTTCACACGATATGATCTCTAACGCATGCTGAGCAGCGATTCCTACAATATCGAAATGACCCTGCTCATGCCTGAGGAGTTCCTCTGACTTTGCTGATTTGAGCACCCATGACTTTGCCTTATCCACATTCACGGCAATAGTTAACTTGGTGCACAGGTAATAATCACCATCCTCGCTTTTCTTTACAACTCGGCTGGTCTCTTTATATGTAGTATAAGTGAAGGCTGTGTAGCCCTTTACTGGAGGTGTTTCCCTGGAGGTCAAATCACTCCACTGAAGATCTTTCGGATATCCGCTCAAAAAATGAGAGGTCATTTTGCGCTCCTACCAGTCCACACGATGCGATATTTTTTCTTTGTTCTCATCGCTTATGGGATAAAAGGTACGTATGCGGCAGTGCCAGCAGGTTGTAAGTGTTTTGTCATTCATATCAATGATGACATTGGAAAGAATGCCTTTGTCCTTGTAAGTCTTTTTCTCTCCTGGCACGTTAAGATAGATTTGGGGTTGCTTATAGGGGATTCTGAATTTGAATTGGGAGATATCGGGATCCATGTGCCAGAGTGTTACTTCCAGATCCCTCTTTTTATTGGGGATTTGCAAAGCGGGATGAGCGGCATTGAACATGCGCGGATGCATTATCAGTTCGTGAGCGGGAAGTCTCCCAAAAAGGTCTTGCCTGGAATAGCCATAAACATATTCCGGCAGCGGTTTTTGAGGAACCAGCTCATTCATTTTGCCCAGAAGTTTTTCAGCCAAAAATGCCGTCCTGGGAAACCAGTTGTAGTGTCTCCAGTCAAAACAGGCGGGGATGGGTTGGAAATGCCAGTCCAGATAATGTGGGCTTTGTAGCCGTTCGGGTGTAAGAAGATCATGAGCCATTTCCACTCTTGGTAAAGGGGTTCCATGGTGTTCGGGTTTCAGTTTCATTAGGTAACCCTTCCCGAGCGGGTTTCTCCTGTAGCGATTGAAATTGAGGAAATGAAGGTCTTTGTTGAAAGATTCACTGAAGTTTTTCAAATCCCACACATCGCCGGTGTCTTCATTGTGAAGATCGTGCCCTCCGTAGGCCTCCTCCCAGGTGAGAGGCACTTTTTGGAAGGGCTCCGGACTGCTGAAAGAAACTCTTCCGCCCTCTATTTTTATGTTTCGTTGACCAAAAACGCGAATACCGCACTGCCGTTTGGAAATTTCAATTCCAGCGTCGAGTACGGAAACAGATTGATAACCGGGAGGGTAGACATGCGCTCTCAGAATAACGTCTGTGAACTCTTTTTTTGGATAGAGTTCACACTCTTCAATGAGTCTGTGATTCTGTTCATCGGGCTTTTGCAGGATTTCCGGAGGTTTGATTTCCTGTGTGATGGTTCCTTGCCGGATGTTGAACTTTTTCTTGAGTGTGATGACGTGCAGATTGCCTCTGCTTGCGCGATAATCTGTATACATCAGACAACCTGCCCATATGGACTATATCCAAGTCCCGGCAGAGTGGACCCGGAACCTGAACCGCTTCCCGATGCATTTCCCGCGCTGCTCCCGGACGAGCTGGCTCCACTGCTTCCTGAAGACCCGGAAGAGCTTGCACTGGATGAGCCGGAAGCTGAACTCGATGGTGAAGCTGTGGCAGAAGATGAGGCATTAGCCGCAGAACTGGATGTACTGGCTTTTCCCGAAGGAGCACCTGGGGCTTGACCTGTTGCACGATCAATAGCTTGTTGAATGGGAACGCTGTCCTTGTGTCCTGAAGGCCAAATGCTGATGTCAAACTGAGAACCGAGTGCCAGTGTACCAGCGAAAATTTCACCGAATTTCCAAGGTAGAATTTTACAAAAGCCTTCCAGGGCAGCCTGTGAAAGTGTTTCGGCCTGCATATTGACAAACCCTCCAACGATGTCACCAAAGGTCAGACCGGACCAGTCTTGCTGTTGAGTGGGAATCATGGGAATACCCGAATGAGGGCCGCCTAATCCGCATGGGACATTTCCGCTGAGAACTAAACCGGAACAAAAAGGCAGCACCTCTGTACTTACCGGCTTGCCGTTTCTTAAATCCCTGCTGGAAGAGAAGGTGGGTTTCATGGCGCTGCATGCGGTTGCAAGGGCAGAGGTAAGTGCTGAATTGGCAGGTGTGGCGGGAGGTGCAGGAGGAGGCGGGACGGGACTGAGGTCGATGAGTACATGGGGCCGACCCATACCGGCATCGTGAGTCAGTATGGGTGGCGTGTTGATTGAAATGGGGCCGAGGAAACACTTTTTATCAAATTTCCAGGTTCCGCATCCAAGTGCACAATGAGTACCTGTAGAAATTCCAAATGCAGGGACAAGCACACCAAAGTGACATTCTGCAATGGTCACGAAATCCAATGCTGCTAATACGCGCCACATCATGACGACACCTCCCTGAGTATAACTTTTCGCTCCTGCCTGGGCTCCAGCTTAAAAGAACCCGCAGCGCGATACTTTAAACCGAAACAGTTTTCATGGGCGAAGATGCAAAGTCCGTCCAGCGTGATGGGCAAAAGCTCTTCTTTCCCGTTGATGCTGACAACGGCTTCCAACTTGTTTTCAGGTACGATCACCTTCAAATCGTGTTGCTGCGGGTGCATACCGTGAAGACAGAGCATGGTTCCCGGGTCGAGTCGATCCATCATCAGGTCGGGATGTGCCTGACCAAAATACAAGTGACTGTCTTCTCCGGCAAAGTCCTTCATTTTTCCGTCCACCATAAGAGGTTCATAGCGCAGTTTTCCGCTAAAGGGGTAAGGTGCCATGCACGTCGTGGGAGGCTGATCCTTGGGCGATTTAATTCGCTGATCCGGTCTCTCGATGTTGGGGAGATGGATGCCTTCCGCTTCAACGCCTTTCAAGATAAAGCCCTTGCCTTCCGGGTTGTCCAGGCACGCAATATCGCCGCCCTCGTGGGGAGACTTCCCTCCGAAGGCATTCTGAAGTGTCAGGGGCATTTGGGTAAAGGGCTCCGGGTCGGTAAATTTATAACCGAAAGCCCTTTTCTTCCATTTGCGATTGCCCAGAATGGTTTGATTGTAGTGAAATTGACCAATGGACAGGGATACGTGCATTTCTCTGGTCGCCCGTCCGCCGGACGCGAAGGCAAACCCGCAAACCATGACATCCATTTTGGCTGTCGGAAAATGATGATCAAAAGGAAAGACAGCCAAGTCTGTTTTCAATTCCTGCAAGCTGACGGGCCAGACAAAGCCAGGCGTGATTTTAGGGTGGAGCGGCAGCGTTTTTTTGATGATAAGAGCCGTGCCGTGATCTTCGGGCCCGTTGGGACCGTGAATGAGTTCGGCTTCATAAGGTGTTTGATTGTCGAGCAGCATCCTTACCAGTCCTTCCTTTCCACCGGTTCTCCAGGCTTGAGCTTTTTGGGGCCGTTGGGGTTGTGGGCAGAACATTTCATAAACTCGCCAAATGTTCTGGCTTTCTCAAGTTGTTCCAGTACTTCTTCTTCATGCGGAACATTGTGCAGTATACGCAAGCCCTTTAAGTCCAGATCGTCTGTAGCGGAAACCGAAAAACCACCACGTACAGCGTCAATGCTGCCGGCTTGGGCTTTCATGTGAATATCGTCTCTCACATCCAGATTCATGTTCCCCGCAATGCGCTGTGAACAGGTTCCGCCAATGTCCATATTCATGTTACCGGATGTCTTCATTTCAATGGTTTTTGCCTCCAGTGAGAGGCAACCGGTGTTTTTGAACACGACTTTGGGAGCATTCATTTCGATGACCGGTCCTTCGGCCGTCATTTTAATGACCATGGGCGATCCGTTGTCAGACAGGAAGGTCACTTCTTGTCCTCGATGGGAGATTTGAAGATGGTAACCATGCGCTAGTGGTACTATTTGGGTGGTTGATTCTTTGTTGCTCATTGTAAAACTGATTAACCTCTTCAGCAGTTGTGCTTGATTAGACCCTTTAGTGTCACCGTTGGACCGCTGATGGTAATACCAGATCCATTAAGTTTTATTTCACTTCCACCGGTGGTCAAGGTAATCTCGTCAGACAGAATCTTTACGTTTTTGCCCTGTATGGAAATAGATCCTTTAGATATTTGTATGATTTCCGCTGCAGACAGCATTATTTTACCTGATGCCATGATAGCATGGTCACTATCGGAACTGCTTATGAGACTACCACCAGTCCAGTTAAGATGGTTTGACGTAGTAAACACGCCTGAACTCTTCGAACAAGTTATGAACATGTCGCCTTTGACGTTTGTTAACATGGAGCTTTTGACGTTAGTGCTCATAAGCCCTTTGATATCGGTAAAGCTTTGCCCTGTGATATTGGTTATTTTATTACCCTTGACAGTTTGGTCGAAGCTTGCGCCAACTTCAAGGCTTTTATTGCTTCCTATACTTACTATCTGGTTCGTTTTAATTGTAGTGTCCTGGTTGTTTCCAACGCTGATATTTTCATCATTGCCGACGGACAGGGATTTGTTGTTAATTACCGTTGTGGTCATGTTTTTCTGTGCGCGAATATTGACTTCTTCCTTGCCGTCTTCGGCATCGAAGATCATATGGTTGTCTTTGATATCCTTGAGGATGTTTTGCCACTTATTCACCGGCCCCAGAGGCGCGGTGTTGAAATCGTTGTAGACGCGGCCAACGACTACCGGTAAGTCCGGATCGCTGTTGATAAAATCAACTAACACCTCGTGCCCCACTCGGGGGATCCACTGAACACCGTAATCCTTTCCCGCATAGCCGTTGGATACGCGAACCCACATGGAGGAACGATCATTCAGCTTACCGGTTCGATCCCAGTGAAACTGCACTTTACATCGACCCATTTCATCCAGGTAAACTTTGGAACCACTCGGACCGGTGACAATGGCAGTTTGCAAACCCTGTACCAGGGGTTTCCTGGTCTTGCGTTCAGGACGGTAGACCTGGTCAGCTTTATAGGCCGTGAAATAACAGCTGTAATTACCCTGTTCTGCTGTTATAGAAACAGAGGTAAGGAGCCATTTGCAGTTGAATTCATTGCGAAAATGGAGCTCCATTTCCATCACATTGCCCGTTTCAAAAGAACGCGCCGAGGTGTGACCATCCGCTGTCCGAATTCTGGTCATCTCTTCTTCTAAATGCAGACTCGAATAGTCTTTTCCCTCTCCCGCATCTTTGTAGGGTAAACGATGATTGTATTGTTCCAAATTGCTCAGGCAAGGCAATTCTGCATTGTTTTTGTCGGCATCGATCTTGACCTGTGAGGTGTTGTAATTGTAATGGTTGACAGTGAATTGACCCGTTCCTAGTTCTTCGTGATATTGGAAATCACTGATGATCTCATAGGCACCGTAACCAAAGAAATTACCCGAGTCTTCAATATAGGGAATCTTGGGATTGGGTTTACAGTCTGGAAATCCTCCAGAGTGATTGGTGAATACGACTTTCTTGTCCTTTTGATTGAAAAAGAAGGAAATACCCTCATCTTCAAGGAGCCGTGAAATGAAATTAAAATCGGTTTCATTGTATTGAACACAAAATTCCCTTGTCTTTGGACTTCCGCGAAGGTCCCATTTCTTCTCGACTCCATGGTCACCGAGTACTTCGTCGACAATGTCTTTAGCGTTTTTTTCCTGAAAGACTTTCGTATTGGTTCGCTTGGTCAGGAGCCAGAGCCTGGGGCGAATTTCCACCTCATAGGTATAACTCTCTTTGGTCGCATTGGGAAGATTGCCGTGTCTTGTGCGCTGCTGATGGAAACGGGTAATTATGCCCGAAAAGTGGCGATCCACATCAAAGTGCTTGCCTGTTTTCAGAATAATAGAAGCCTCTGCATTCAACATATCAGAAAAGGAAATGCCCTTTTTTGTCGACTTCAATTCAGCTGATGTCATGTACAGTTCAGAAAGAGCCTGACTGGTGGTAAAGTGAACGACTTCGAGCTTCCCTCCCGGACCATCCCAAAAAATATCAGCCACATTGTGTTTTTTACTGGAGCCCATGCTTCACCATCCCTAGTTTTTATTAAATTGTTTCACTCTATCATGGAGTAAATTGACGAAAATGTAAACCGTTTTTACGATATTTTTTACTAGATATTTAAAAATGTAGTCTGTTTCGTCTTTTCACCTTTCATTAAAGGAAGTCGAGTAGCATCAAAAAAGACGATGGTTTTTCTCGTCGGACAGAGAAGGGAACCCGATTTTTCAAGATGGTTCAGATACGGCAAGAAAGCTGGCTTAACGCCTCTGGTTTGCTTTGCGTGGATTTCCAGAGCGCGTTGCTTGTGTGCCTGGAGTTTTGTAAGAGCGGGATGCGGAAATCGCCAGCTACGAACGGGTATAAACGCAGCTTTCCTTCAGATGAGCCCCGTTTTCTTCGATATAGGCACAGAGCGCTTCATCCCAGGGCAACAAGTCCGCACCTGTCAACGCTTGAAACTTGGAACAGTCCAGTATGGAGTACTGAGGCCGATTTAAACTCGACTGGAACTGATTTCTGGATACAGGCTTGACAGGTATGTCTATGTCAAGCTGTTTGAGGAAAAGCACCGCAAAATCGTACCAGGTTGTCTGGCCGCCCTGAGTAATATGGAAAACACCTTTTCCCTCTGCTTCCATAAGAGCTTTAATCCCCCTTGCCAGTTCCATCGTATAAGTTGGGGCCACTATTTCATCGTTGACGATGGTCAATTCATCTTTAATTTGCGTTTGTTTTAAAATGTTAGTCAGAAAATTGCCTTTTTTGGCAACGGTGGGCACTTTGCCATACAAGCCGCAGCTTCTTACAATGCTGTAGGAATCGGCGTAAGCCTGGACCATGTACTCGCCGGCCATTTTGGAAACGGCATAGCTGTTAAGCGGCCGGGGTAGATCTTCTTCGCTGTAGGGTGAGCCTTTTTCACCGTCAAAAACGTAATCCGTACTGATGTGGCATAGGTGAAGGTGAAGATAAGAGCAGATTTCGGCCAGGTTTCTAACGCCGACTGCATTGACTTTAAAGGCCTCTTCCGGGAACTCTTCGCAAGAGGGAACATGGTGGTAGGCAGCGGTATTGACGATGGCTGTAATGGGTTGTTTTTTAATGAATTCAAAAGCCTGATCTTTGTTGGAAATATCAAAATCGGAGTAAAATGCCGGAATAGCCCTGGACCCTAACAGCTCCACTAAATCCGTTCCGAGTGCTCCGTTCCCCCCAACGATCAACCACCGTTCTTTTGTCATACTTTCCACCTTCTTCAACCTGCTCTCTTCACCTTGTTTGAGAAGAGCTGTCGCTGAAATACTAACACATTCAAGACAATTATAACCAGGAACGGGCTCTTTTGGCAGTCTTTGAATAAAAGAAGCGGTTGACCTGCTGCTTTTCACGTATAATTCAGCAAAGGTTACCGAGTAACGGTCCTAAACTGAAATGGGGGCTTTCCGCGGGCATATGGGAACATGTGTTTTTGGACAGCCGGCATCAACATCACTGACCAGGAAACATACTTGCAAAAACCCTATTTAACCTATCGAGCCTTTCTTCAACAAAAATACTCTCAGCGGATTCAGAAAATATCTATCGATGCGGGATTCTCTTGCCCCAACAGGGACGGAAGCAAGGGCAAAGGCGGCTGTACCTACTGTGTGCCGAGAAGTTTCACACCGGCCTATGTCCAAGCGGTTCAGTCTGTTTCTGAACAACTGGAAAAAGGCAAGGTCCTTTTGAGAAAACGCTATAAACCCGATGCTTATATTGCCTATTTCCAATCTTTTAGCAACACGTATGCCGAGTTGAGCAAGCTGAAAGAGCTCTATTTAGAGGCTCTTGCGGATAGAGAAGTTGTGGGGCTTGCCATAGGTACGCGGCCCGATTGCGTTGACGATGAGAAACTCGACTTTATAGCGGGCTTGAGTCAACAATACGATGTGACTATTGAATACGGCCTGGAGTCTTCCCATAACATCACTTTGGAACGTATCAACAGGAAAGACACTGTGGAATCATTCAAAAGAGCCGTCAACAGCACCGCTAAAAGGGGTATACAGGTAGGAGCGCATGTCATTCTGGGTCTGCCGGGCGAGACCAGGAAAATGATGATGGAGACAGCGCGGTTCCTTGCCGGGTTACCCATTCAATTTGTGAAAATACATCACCTTCACCTTGTCAAAGGTACCCTTTTAGCAAAGGAGTACAGAAACAACAGCTTCCCGCTGTTTTCATTGAACGACTATCTGGACCACGCCGCGGAATTTATCAGGAACCTCAGACATGATATGGTACTGCAAAGAGTGGTAGGGGAAACCCACCCAAGACATCTTGTCGGTCCAAACTGGGGTCTGCGATCCTATGAAGTGGCCTCCAGACTGGAGGAGATGATGATCCAAAAAGGTTGGCGTCAGGGAGATCTTTTCCCACACAATCCATGACCGTTCATTTCAGATCTCTTCGGTTAAACTGATCTCACAACTGGAGCTCAAACTTTTCTCCGACATTTTCTTTAACTTCGTTTACCAAAGCTGTTCGATTGCCTTCGTAGTTTCTCTTGTGGTTCTTGACGTGATGCTTAAAGAGCCTTGATTGGGTGCGTCCCCAAATGAGACCCAGTTTTTTGACGATCCAGGGTGCGGCTTCTTTTGCAGGCGACAGAATGGAGATGATGTTTTTATAGGCGGCCTTATTTTTTATTCGGTGTGGCTTGACCAAATTGAGAGTATGACAGAGGAGTTGTGTCTCCGCTTCAAAAATCTCTTTATTGTGAAGGTAAATTTGATACTTGATCCGGGAAGGTATGTACCTTTTTTCTTTGAACCCCTTGTAGACCTTTGCCGTGAAGAGTTTTAACAGATCCTTGGGTATGCTGATGTCTTTTTTTCTGGTCGATTCAAAGAAGTCGGTCATCAGTGTTTGTCGGAGGTTGTAGGCCACACAGAAGCGTTTGATATCCTCCATATTGACCTCGTCGAGAAAGTCATAAAGGGTTCGCAGCTTTTCAATATCATTGATGTTAATGGTGATGTCGAGGTAATCGGAATCCTTTTCAGCTCCATAGCGATTTTGCATGAGAATGAGTTTCTTCAGCCCTGCGTTGACTTTTGGGAGAATACGGTTGAGGTCATTGAAGTTTTCGCCTAAATCGTGTTCCAGATAGCTCAGCAGCTGCACATCAATGACATCTTTTGATTGCAGTTCCTTTAAGTGTTTGTATGCGCTGCTTTGGGGTCGGGTTTGCTTCTGCGCTTGAATAATTTGAGCTTCCAGATTCTCCATGGTCTTGATTATGTGTTCGAGTTCGCGTTGATTAGCCGCTCTGGGAGCGAGTTCCATCAGAGCGTGAAAGCTGTTCTCCAGGCTGTTTGCAAGGTAATCGGAAAAACCGAATACTTCAAAACGGATACGCCTGCTTTGATATTGAGAGCCGGCCAGGTTTTCCCTCAGTTCGTTGCGAATGTTGTCGGTAAGAGTTTGCAGGCTTTCATCATTGTGATCGATAAAGGTCTTCTTCTCGTTGATTTCATCTTCTTCGAGGTCTTTCTCCCAGTCTTTTAAAGCGTGCAGAAGTTGGCGGGCTTTTGGGATTCCCTGGATGATCTGCATGATGAAGTCTAACCTGGCGATGGTCTCCTCTTTCTCTTCCTCGAGAGCCGCATTAAATTGACCGCTGTAAAGATCGGCTTCAATGGAACTGTAATCGCACTTCTTGATACTCAGTAAAATCTGGTTGAGGTGGAGGGAAATGAACCACTGAAAGGGCTCCTCTTTCAGTTCAGAAAGTTTGAATGCCTGCTTGAGCGAAAGCACTTCCTGTTCACATTCAATCCTGAGCTTTTCCAGTCCTTCCTCCATTTTCATCAATTCCATGACCTTGTTTTCATATTCAATGAAATCGGGATAGGATTCGCGAAGTCGGCGGTGAAGCTCCACGTTTTTGATTGAAATGAAGTTACGCTGCTTTTCTAATCTGGCGGTGAACTGTTGAGCTTGAGCCAGGAATTCTGCCGGGTTTTCCTGTTTTTTCGCGAGCAGGTCGCGGTACTCCTGCTCAAAGCAGGATAAATCAAGCTGACTGAAATCCTGTGTTAACTGCTTTTTGTGAGACTCTTTGTCCTCCCTCATTGAATTCTGTACTTGTGCAATGATGGTTTCCAGCTCTTCAGGTACAGCTAAATCTGGATTAGCTTGTTTCAGTTCGGATAGTGTGTCGTAGATGTCGAGCATCAATTCCTTCAGTTTCATCAGGTTACTTGAAACCCACTGATAGGCCTGCTTCTTTTCACTTTTACTGAGAAGACTGCGGTTGTAGTCTGCCTCGATTGCTGCGACTACTTGGCTTTTAGAGCCTACAGACTGTGTGATTTTCTCCTGGATATCCATGAATAGCCTTGATAGGGCCTCTGCTTTACTGGCTTGATCTCTGGTGTTGAGAATGATGCCGTCTTTTTCTGCGATGAGGCGGTCAGAGTCCCATCGAATCCGCACCATGGTGTAGGTCAGTCGTTTAATCAGTTGTTCTCTTTGATCATCAGCTATGAAGCTGGAAATAAAATCCTCACCTCGAAGTGTTGCTTCACCCAGTGTGTACCAGTTTTTATCCAGGTCGAGTTGGGAGAAGTCGCGATTGATAGCAAGCCCCGAAAGGTCTTCAATGAGATCGAAAACAACTTCAGATTGAGATTCCAGGAGTTGAATTTTAGCCATGCACTGGTTCTGGAAGGCTGGAATATCACCCGCGTTTTCGGATTGATTGATCCAATCGATGGCTTCTACGTGTTTGTTGTTGTTTCGATCTGCAAGAATGCGCAGCATAATCATAACTTCTGAACGTATGCGAGCCGGTATTTTGATTGAATTAAAGAGAATGTCCAGTTTGCGTCCACCACCCTTGACCATGTCGGCCATTTTTCGGTGTCTTTTCATTTCCAACGCCGCGAATTTGACTTTCAGGTCGATATTAAACTGCCTGGGTTTCATAACCTTTTCCATGATGTTTTCACGTTCAAGGTTGGACAGGATCCGCCGGTGCTCACTGTTCAAGTGCCTTTTCGTTCTCTTTAACAGCAAGAGTAAAGGACGTCTGAGATGACTGTGGAGACGAATGAGGTAATCGACATCACAGGGTGTGGGATTATTTTGACTTCGCAGGTTGAAATAGACTAAATTGCCCGCTTGAGATTTGAGTTCATCGAGATCAATGCCGCTTAAATCATTGATATTGGTCCTGTTGAGGGCCACAACAATATCTGACATTGTGAGAATGTACTTTTGAGATGTTCTGGCTTCGTAAATGGCATAATCCGCAGCAAGGTCACTTAGTTGATCGAGGTCAGATGGAGTCATTTGAGGCTTCATTCTTGATTTTACTTTGCCTTTCTTGTCTTGATTACGACTTTTCCTGCTTTTTGAGTGATTTCAAACTCCACTGTTCGTGCCCCCCGTTTTTGGAATTTTGAAGTTTGAGACTGGATGAAGTTTTGAAAGTTGCCGAAACCGATCTGTTTTTTTGATCCCGTTTTGATATTCAACCGGATGTACTGGTCGTAAAGACTGACAATGCTCTCTCTTTCCGTGTTTGCGTTTGTAATCTGCACAAGACCCGGTTTGGTAGGTGGAGCGATCTTTGTGGCATGATGATCAGTTTCAGCAGGTTTTGGGCTCTCTGTTCCCCGTTTCTCCTGAAACTTGTCCTTGAGCCTGTTTTGCTTGCGCTCGAGCTGTTTATCCCAGAGCCTTAAGTGGCTGTGTACCTTGGATATTAAATTGTCTGCTTGAAAGATTTCAGAAGGTTTTATTTTGGTCATGGAACCCAAAAGGCGAATCTGCTTTTCGAGATAAGCCCTTTTGTCAACAGGTTCCTTAGGGGTGCTGCCGGAGAAGTAGAGGATATAATCTCTCTGTAACAATGAAAACTCATGTTGAATGAGTGCAATGGTTTCCGAGGCTCTGCTCATCACATCCTTCCCTTACCTGCCAAAGAGTCTTGCAAAAAACCCCTTCTTTTTTTTCGTGCCTTCCTTTACTTTGGACTGCGAAGACTGGAAGTACCTTTGAAAGATGAGCTTAACTTCTGGATACGTTTCAGCTTCGGCATATTGGTCTTGCTTTGATGGCGACAATTGATCTTTTTCCAGTAAGCGGCCTTCTTTGATCCATCGATCCAGGGTGATCAGATTGATATTCGGGTAAACGGTTCCATCAATTGAAACATCAAATACACCGTCCTCTGAAGAATCGTCTTCAGCGTCAGGGTCGGGTACTTCAATTTCGGGCTCCAGAGGTTGAAATTCGGGTACAGCCTGGACTGGAATATCGAGATTTGACGTAAATGGTGACTCTACTTCTTCCGTCTCTTCAAACAAGGAAGGGACCTCTTCCTTCTCATCAAGAGAACTCTCATTGACTGAAGTGATGTCAAATCCGAAATTACCCGTATCTGACAGAGGGTCCATGTTGTCCTCTTCTACTTGCGAAGAGGAACTGTCTGCAGCCGGGCTTGTATGAGTTTCAAAGGCTCCTTGAAGACGACCCCCTGGATCGTTTTCAGTGCCGCTTTCGTTTGATGGTTCTTTAAAACCGATGGAAAAACCGCTGTCTTCTGGCTGTTCTTCTTTCGCTGGTGCTGGCTCTAGCGGCTTGTCATGACCTGCTGAAGGGTCCTCGAATTGCTTTTTAATGGCTTCCTGAAGGGCAGATGCATCGACTCTGACAGTCGAATGGACAATGCCGGTGGTTGACATCGCCTGGGTAGAGAGCTTGTCGGACACTTCCGTTTTCTGGGGCTTTTGATCTTGCTGTTTGGGTTTGATCTTCAGTCTTTTATACGTTCCATCAGGGTACGTGCGAAAGGCTGTTTTACATTTTTTACATCGGACATTTTTTCCTTTTTCGGCAACCAGGCTGTCCTTGACGTTATAGCGTGCCTTGCATTCGGGACAAGTAATGATCATTTCTGCTCCTTATTAAAAAGCTAAGCCTATTTATATCGCAGGATAAAACGATATGCAAGAGAGCTTTTCACGCCAGGTTCCAGGTGCCATGTCAATCTGGAGCGTGTGACCGCAGGCTGATCGCACCGCATTCCACTTCTGTTGTTTTGTATCTCGTCTCCGTACAGGAAGATATCCTTCTCGATAAAGTGATGCGGCAAGGTTTGGCGTGTTAACCACAGGGCGATGCAGGTGGTTTTTACGTTATCAGCTGCCAAGAGATCCATTCTCATCAGGTTTTAAGGACTTGATTCTGGGAAAAACGGGCTAGGCACAAGAACTGTCTTGCGTGTAGAATAGCTGTCTGGAAAGGAATTTATGCCAAGATACACCGCCAAACTCTCATCAGGTGATGGATCCATCATTTACAAGCAATTACATGCTCATACCGCGAAAGATGTCTTTGTGTACTTTCGTGAGGAGGGTTATTTTGTATTTTCAGTGAAGCGAAATTTTAAATGGGAAAAAAAGGTTTCACTTAAAGACTTCCTTCTTTTTAACCGAGAGCTGATTGGCCTCCTTCAAGCGGGACTTCCCATTGTGGATGGTTTGGCCATTCTCCTAAAAAAAATGCCAAGCTCTGCCATGAAAAGTATGCTTACTCAGGTGCAGAGTAAATTGGTGAAAGGGGCATCTCTTTCAGAATCATTCAGGGCGTTTACTCATCTCATTCCATCTTATTATCCCACACTTGTCTATTCGGGTGAGCAGAGTGGACAGCTGGTTTCTGTGCTGCAGAAGTTTATCATTCAGGAGGACCGCAAGAGGCAGGCCATTAAACGGTTCAAGCAGGCCTTGACCTATCCCGCTATCTTAATGGCAGTTGCCGCCGTGGCTTTATACGTTATTCTTGGCAGAGCCATGCCGGAGTTCACAGCCCTGTATGCCGATTCGGGAAAAGAACTTCCTGTGGTGACTCAGGCCGTCATTGTTCTTTCCAATTATGTAACAGCCTATTCACCTTATCTCCTGCTGGCCATTGTCGCTCTTTTGTTCTTGAGACCTCTGATGCGCCATGGTGGTATTTTGAACGCCAGTGCGGAGAAATTGATCATGTGGCTTCCCGTTTTGGGTTCGGTTTGGCGGCTTCACAATCAGAACAGTTTTATCTCCACGCTCAAACTCCTTTTACAGGGTGGTATTCCCATGGCTAAGGCGCTTAAGACCATTCGAACCGCTATACCCTCCAATCTCCTGTCTGATGAACTTGAAAAGGTTTGGAACGATGTTCTCTGTGGACAGGAGTTAAGTGCCGCCCTTGAAAAACACACATTCTTCGAAAGCCGAGTCATCGAGATGGTCAGAATAGGGGAAACATCGGGAACTCTGGAGGATATGCTGGAGCACTTGATGGTTTACGGAGAGGAGAAACTGGACGATCACCTGGAGTGGGTTTCAGGAATCGTTGCACCTGTCATCTTGCTTGTCGTCGGCGCCTTTATCGCCTTGTTGATCCTGGCCATGTACCTGCCAATGTTTCAGGCTGCCGATCTTATTTCACAATAAAAGAACTAGTTTTCAGCTTGAAAGCTGGCAATAATGGCATCCACATCCACAGCCTCTTTCCCGTCGACATTGGTTTTGCGGTCGAGAATTTTATCTTGAGTTGCCTTGTGATGCTCCGACAACTGAAGCGTTTCCATGTCTTCATTTTTCATGTTAAAGATGTTGAGCAGGTTGTTCATCCCTGTTTGCAATTCTTTCAGTAAGCCGATCACCTTGCTGATTTTTTGCCTGGTGATGTCCTGGAATTGCAAGAGATTCATGATGTCAAAGGTGTGATCCTGAAGCTCAGCACTTCTCCTTGAGAGTTCGTCCATAGCTTGACGCACAGATTCTGAATTGCTGAGTTTCTTTTTTGCTTCTGATGCTTCCAGGGCGATGAAATCCATGGCCTCCTGCATGGTTTGATCTCTGTCTGTTTCCTGTAGGAGTTTTTCAAAAAAAGAACTTATTTCAGAGTAGTGCTTTTGGTCCGATTCAAGGCGTTCCAGCGATTCGGTCCTGAGTCGTTCAATGCTTTCAGCCTGTTGGTCGGAGGTCTCCAGCATGGCATCTAGCTTCTCCAGTACTTGTTGTGTGGCCGTTTCTGTTTCCCGGGTGATTTGGTCCAGGTGGGCGGCTAGTTCAGGTACTTTTTCGGATTCCTGGTGCACCGACTGATCCAGCTGCTGAAGCTTCTTTTGAGTTTCATTGATTGCTTTAAACAGACGCCCCACTTCACCTTTCAATTCGCTGTCAACGGTGTGTTCAACTTGACCTTCAAGCATGGACTCCGCTGCATATACCAGCTCTTTCAGGTGTGAAATCTGTTTTAAATCACTCTTTAAGTCAGACAGGGAAAGCAGTAACCCCTTGAATTTGGCTTCAACATCGTCGGCGAATGTTTCAATAGTCGAGAGGACATGAGATAAGTCAGAGTTTCTTCTTTCTTCGGACATGGGTCTTCCTTAATACGCACTTAAAGGTATGGGCTTAACTAAAACCCTATCGTTTTCTGAAATTTGAAATTGCTGCATAATGCCTTTGGGAATCAGTATATGATTGTCGGGTATTTGTTCTTTCACAATGGATTTTACTTGCCCGTAAAGTAACTTTTGGGTGTGGATTTCAACAATGTCGACTCCTGAATACAACGCTGATTCACGGTCCCAGTCGTCCATGATCTTTTCAGAAATAACCACCTCTTTCGGGCTTTTAAAGAGGGACTTCCTGGGGTGAACTTCAAGTAATTTATAGATGTTGACGCGTTTGAGATCCCCACGCTGTTCCAACTCGTAGATGGTATGAAGGGTTTCAAATTCACCTTCTCCCACTTTGTCAATCATCTGTTGGATGTCGGAAACACCGTCAAGCAGTGAGAACATTTTTTTTTCCAGGGGTGAATACTTTTTTGCAATGGAGGGAATGCGCACATCCACCAGGGGTAGATAAATGATGTTGTTGTGACTGATGCGGGTTCGAATGTTCTGGATGGTGTCTTTTCTTCTCGCCGCTTCCAAAACCAGATCGTGTATTGTTTTGTGGATGACCCTGGATCGATTGTGGTTTTCATTGTGAAAACGAAACAAGCCGGAAGACTGTCCAAGTAAAACGTAAGCGGCTCCAAGCCCGCTCAGACTGTGAACCTGAGCATCACAAATTTCGCCATTGCTAAAAAAGACAATGCCCTTGGTTTCCTTGTTGTCAATAAGAAGGCTCCCCGTCGACTTATTGATATTTAAGAGCTGAACGACATCCTGAATATCAACACTGGTTAAGCTTCCTTCTATTGCCATAATCTCGATCCTCAAACCATTTTGTAGAACGCGTTCGGTGCTGACAATTATGATTCCGTAATTGCTTTGCAAGTTGCTCTACAAAACACTTTGAAGCCAATATATCATGTAATGATGCTTCTGTAAGCATGGTTTTTGCTCCGCTCGATAAAACCGTTTTCTTCGAGTGACAAGGGGAATAAGGTATCTGTCAAGGGTTTTGCGCAAGACAAGCTGGGCGCTGTTGTTAATTATCAGGTGGACGCCATCGTGGTGCTCCCTATAAAAGAGACGTCTGCCTGGAGTACCAATGCCTGCATTAACTGCGGATCCCGCTGGAAGTACCCGGACCCATCGAGATAAAACAGAATGCGTAACCAGGCTCCTTAAAGATGGCAGCAGACGTGTGGAAAACCACTGGAGAGCGATAAACGATGTACAGACCGGAGCAACGCTCCGGCTTTGTGTGTTTAGGGAAAGAAAGTAAACAGGGCTGTAAGCTGCAGCGCGTCTGCTATCGGGAGGTCTTTTTGCTCGATGCGCTATGCCGCTTTTTTTGCCGGTGCTATAACGGCAACCATGTCCAGGATGGAAATGATGTGGGCGCTGTTGTCAGGGCTGGGCTGAAGCCACAGCTCTATAAGCTGCCAGAGAGCATCTGATGTTTGTTGTGGGGTCAGGCTGGTCTGCAAGGGCGATAGAAAATGGGTCCGCGCAGTTGGCCCATCTATGTTTCCTGTCGAATCCACAATGAATTTAGAGGAAATCGCAAATTCACCGTCGTTGAAATCCTGCAGGATAACGCCTGTGTCTCCGTAAGAGACACCGTCTCCCGTGTCATCAGTTCCATCAGCCGTTCCACCGTTTGAATCGTCGTGGTAGTAAAGCTGATTGCTGTTGGCAATGCCTTCATAGCTGCCAATTTGAACAATGTTCCAGTTGTCACGGGAAAATTGAAACCACAGACTGCTTAAATCTGATTGGCTGAAGAAGATATGGGAGAGATCTTCAGGTACACCATCGATATCTACATTCTGAATTTGAGGACAACTGAACTGAACGCCAGATCCCTCTGGAGATAAATCCACACTCACTCTGACTTTTTCCACCCCGTATTCAGGGTCTAGACTCATGGCACCACTGGGAAAAGCGAGCATGCCGTTGTAATAGTGATTTTCAAGTACCATGTCAAAAGAAATGGTCAAGTAGGTAATAACTCCCTCTACCTGTCGAAGAACGCGAATGGGGCCTTCCACCAGGTGAACCTGATCCGGGGTAAAATGATCTTCATTGACACTGTAGGGAATGAAGAAAGCCGTTCCTTCAGCGCGCATCTTTTCGCGATCTAGCAGATCGTCTGACCATTGAGTGCCTTCCCATACCTGGATTCGATCCATCCGCCGATTACTCGCGTCAAAGCCAATGATGTAATGATCGCATGACACTTCATCTGTGCCCTGATCGTACTGAATATAAGAGGTGCTGGAGGGCGTCGGTGGTGTGCTGCTCTGGAAAAGGTAGATGTAAGTTTCCTGGCCCATTAGAGGATCTGTGACATGAACTTCAACTCGGGGATGGAGATTGGCGCCCGGGAAGGAGCCGAAGTTGCCGATAAGCGTTTTGTTGCCGCCATCTGAAGGATTCACAACCCATTCGTCGTTTTCATCAAAAAGTCCATCGTCCGGTTGAAAATAGGACCCCTCTGTGTCTTTTTCATCAACTTGAAACGGAATGACTGTCCAGTTGCCGTCCGCGTAAATGGCCGAAAAAAGCTGCTCAACAGGCTGATTCTGAAAAGCGGGTAACTGCTCTCCGGTTAGAACAACTGGCTCAAAAGGTCGAAACTCCTGAAGAAATAGTGTAAAGGCTAAAAAGGTTATCATCGTCAATCCTCACAAAAACAAATGGAAACACGGCTCCGCGCTTGAATAAAGCTGAATTGCCATTGTTCCAATTGGTCATTATACGTTGCTCGCGCACGCATGTCTAAGGGAATGTCCCCCTTCAATCCCTGTTCTGAGAAAAAGTAACGTAAAAGATCTTAGTGCACTTGACTAATATTATCTTAGTGTGTATATTTAAGAATAAAAATGGAGGGAGGGATTATGAACCCGGAAATGATGACCCTTAAAACGCAGGAAGCCATTCAGCAGGCCTATCAATTGGCGGTGGACGGCAGGCACACTGAAATCACGGAAGATCACTTGGCGTTAGCTCTTGTTCAGCAGAGCGAAAGTGTGGCGCGACCCATGATTGAGAAAACGGGAGCGCCCATTGGAACCTTGGAAGCGGAGCTGAAGCAAGCTCTCGACAGCTTGGCAAAGGTAACGGGTTCGGATGTCGAGCCGGCCCTGGCCAGGAGTTGTTCGCAACTGCTGCGTCAGGCGCACAAGAAAGCCTTGCAAATGAAGGACAAATACACTTCCACCGAACACCTGGTTTTGGCTTTTACAGCGCAGAAGCACGGTATTTTCGCCAACTGGCTGCGAAGGCACGGTTTAACGGAAGAGAGTCTGTTGTTGAGTTTAAAAGAAGTCAGGGGAAAGGCTGTTGTCGATTCCCAGTCGCCTGAAAACGGCTATCAGGTTTTGGAGAAGTACACCACCGATCTCACCGAGAGAGCCAGAGATCACAAGATGGATCCCATCATTGGTCGGGAATCCGAAATCAGGCGGGTAATTCAGGTTCTTTCCAGAAAGACCAAGAACAATCCCGTTTTAATTGGTGAACCGGGAGTGGGGAAAACGGCCATTGCGGAGGGTTTGGCCCAGCGTATTGTCAATGGCGATGTACCGGAGAGCTTGAAGGAAAAGCGGCTGCTCTCCCTTGAAATGGGAGCCTTGTTGGCTGGAGCCAAGTTCAGAGGTGAGTTTGAAGAGCGGCTCAAGGCTCTTTTAAAGGAAGTCACCTCGTCCATGGGTGAAATCATCCTGTTTATCGACGAGCTGCACACCATCGTCGGAGCGGGTGCCACGGGCGGCTCACTGGATGCCTCCAACATGTTGAAACCCGCTCTGGCCCGGGGGGAACTGCACTGTGTGGGCGCTACGACCATCAACGAATACAAGAAACACATCGAGAAAGATGCCGCTTTGGAGCGCCGTTTCCAGCCCGTCATGGTGGCGGAGCCCGATGAAACGGCGGCGCTCACCATTCTCAGAGGGTTGAAGGAGCGCTACGAACTATTCCACGGCATTACCATTCGCGACAGCGCGCTGGTTGCGGCCGTTCATCTTTCCCAGAGGTACATTTCGGATCGTTTCCTGCCGGACAAAGCCATTGACTTGATAGACGAGGCGGCATCGACCTTGCGAACGCAGATCGATTCCATGCCCATTGAGATCGATACCCTGGTACGGCAGGAGCGGCAGAAAGAGATAGAAAAGGCCGCGCTCATGTTGGAGAACAGTCCGGAGAGTGTGGAGCGTCTGCACGAACTTGAGAGGGAAATGGCTGAGTTGAGAGAAGAGCTCACTGTGCTGAAACACCGCTGGGAAAACGAGAAGAAGCAAATCCAACAGCTGAGGGACATGAAAGAGCGGGTAGAGGCGTTGAAAGTTCAAGCCAAGCAGGCTGAAAGCGACGGCAATCTTCAACTGGCTGCCGAGATCCAGTACGATCGCCTGCCGAAAATGGAAAAGCAGATGGAAACGGCCGAAGAGCGCCTGCAGGAACTTCAGAAGCAGGGCAGCCTGTTGAGAGAGGAAGTCACGGAAAACGATGTGGCCCAGATCATCGCCCATTGGACCAAGATTCCCGTGGAGAAAATGCTCGAGTCGGAAATAGAGAAATTGCTTCACATGGAAGACCGCATGCATCAACGGGTGGTAGGGCAGGATGAAGCGTTAAAGGCCGTCTCCAATGCCATTCGCCGTTCCAGGTCGGGATTACAGGATCCCGATCGTCCCATGGGCAGTTTCCTCTTTCTGGGACCAACGGGTGTGGGGAAGACGGAGCTCGCGCGCACACTGACGGATTTACTCTTTGACTCCGAGCAGAAAATGATCCGCCTCGATATGTCCGAATACATGGAGCGCCATGCCGTCTCACGGCTCATTGGTTCACCTCCTGGCTATGTCGGTCACGAAGAGGGAGGCCAGTTGACCGAGCGTGTCCGCAGGTCGCCCTTTGCGGTCATTCTCTTTGATGAAATAGAGAAGGCTCACCCGGATGTGTTCAATGTGCTGCTGCAGATCCTGGATGACGGGCGTCTGACAGATGGGAAAGGACGATCCGTGAATTTCAGGAACACCGTCATTATCATGACCAGCAATCTTGGCACGGAAGTCCTGCAGGATGCGTCGCTGTCTGATGAAGACAAGCGCGCGGCGGTCGATGGCATTCTGAAGAGCTCCTTCAGACCTGAATTCCTCAACAGGATCGATGAAACCATTTTCTTTGAAACCCTGACTAAAGACATGATTCGCTCCATTGTCAGCATTCAAATTGAACGGGTCAACAAGCGCTTCAAGCAGAGAAAGAAGAAACTCGAGTTGACAGAACGAGCCATCGATTTCATCGCGGATCGCGGTTTTGAACCCGCCTTCGGAGCGCGTCCTGTCAAAAGGGTCATTCAGCAATTACTCTTGAACCCGCTCTCCACAGCCATCCTCTCGGGACAGTTCAGTGATGAACAGGTCATTCTGGTCGATGTGGAAGCAGACCAGTTGGTCTTTCACTCAAAGTAAAATCTTTCAAAAAAGACAGGTCGGGCTTCAGGCCAACAGAGGTGGACTGATTGTTCAACTCGAAGTCATTCCCTTGCTTTTCTTGAGGGCCAAGGCGAGCAGGATAAAAAGAGACGCGAAAATGAAAAGGCCCTTTTTACTCATGCTAAATTGCCTATATCCTTTCTAACTAACACAAAAAGAGTATATTAAGGGACACTTCTCCCTAAACCATACAATCCTAATTAAACTTTCAGGCTGTTCCAGGCCGCCGGGGCAACCAGCGACCTTATTTTTCCTGCCTGCTTCTGCTAGATCCGTCCCAATGTCATCCCATCTCCATTTTGATTCCCCTCGGAAAAACAAATAATTTGCCTGTCAACAATCAACAAAACCCGGTTTTGGAAGAAAACACCCTGAGTTCCTTGTTGTAAATTTTTTTCAGATTTTCAACTAACTCAGTATGTGGCAAACGTGGAAGAATTATTTAAGTGTCCCAAATTGGCTATTGCGGCTCGTTAGCCGCTATAGCTCAATTATTGACTGTTTTCCTTTAAAAGACCTTTTCTTTCATCAGTGAATGTCCACCATGGCAATGCCTCACCATTTTCCATAAAATGAACAACAGACATAAACGTATCAATGATACAAGGGTCATGCCTTTTCTTTGTTAGTTTACAAAGCTGATCATACAACTCTATGGGGTCTTTTCCTATCAACTTTTTTGGATGATCAATGTCAATTAACCGAAGTTTGGCTGCTATTGCTTTTCCGACATTTGGAAGACTTTCAAGTTTTGTAATTGTCTCTCTGTCCATTTTTTTCATAATCTCAGTCAGGTTAACGCAGAGTTCATCGGCGAGTGAAACAAATCCGCTGAGCGGAGACAGCGGACACCGTATTTTTGAAATCATGCCATTGTAGCCTCTTGTTTTATAGCAGTCTATCCAAAATCGATGACATAACCACATCCACCGGCTTCATGGCATGATTGAATGGGGCCGAACTGTTTAAGCAGGAAACGAAAAAGCAGTGTTCTTCATGTTCATTATGACTTATGTTGCCTGTTTGAAACGCGCCTGCGTTTGTCATCAACTTTTACGCCCAAAGTCTGCGGGTATTTCCCCCCAGCTGCGGGTTTTCCATTTTTTGAGCTGTAATTCGGGGTGTTGCTGTAACATGTTTTTAATTATGGTTGCCATTTTGACAATCATGGCTCGCTCTCTTACAGCTTGTCCGATCCGAAGTGTTTGTATCCAGCCCATGGCTATTTTAGAGTCCGTCCACAGAATGTGGGTTTCCCTGGACTGGATGGCGTATTTGACCATGGCGCCAATGCCCGCCAATTCAGCGTAATTGTTGGAGTGAACACCCAGTTTTTTGTGGAGAATGGTGTTGCCGATTATATCGGATACCTGGTATTCAGCTTGGCCGGGGTTACCTCTTGTTCCGCCATCCGAGCAGAGACCCTCTGTGGGGTAGTCGCCTTTCTTTCCTGAAAAAGCAGGTTTCCTGCATTGCTCTTTATTGGTCGGCTTGATGGCTTTCATTCGCCGCAGTTTATTCAATGCCTGCTCGTAAGTGAGCCCACCGGCAAATTTCAGCGGTGTGCCCTTGACTGCTTTTTCACAGTCCGGCCAGGTGGAGAAAGTTCTCAATTCGCCGTCAGGCATTTGTACGAGGTAAACTTTTTTCTTGACAGCCAAAATGAGCTCCCGACTTTATTCACGCAAAAAAAGTAGCCAGCCAGGAAATACCGATGAAGGCTCCCAGAGCTGAACCGAGTGTCGACGCCACAGTCACAAGCAATACTCGTGTGACAGGGTTGCGGTAGACCCCCTTGATATCCTTGACATCATCATTAACACGTTCAAAATCTTCAACTTTAGGCTTTCTCAGCCAGGCCTCTACAAGGCCGACAACCATACCGGCACCTAACATGGGATTCAGAGAGGTGACAGGGGAAGCGAAAAAGGCGGTGATGATGGAAAGAACTTTTCCGCCAGCCAGGAGTGTCAAAAGAGCTGCAAAGATGGCATTTGGCAGGATCCAGGCTTGTAACATGTCAACCAGAGTACTGTCTTCGTATTTAAAGTAACCATAGGAAAAGGCCAGCAATACCAGTGTTGGAATAATCCATTTGAGTAAGCCCAGCCATTTGGAAGGTGGTGGAATGACTGTGAGTTCTTCCAGGTCGATATCTTTACCGAAATAGGAGGTCATGCCTTCAACGTGCCCCGCGCCAACCACCGCGACGACTTTCGGGCCTTTGGCTTTTTCGATACTCGCCATGAGGTAGCGGTCGCGTTCATCGATCAGGGGTTCCTGGATTGAAGGGAGTTCTTTGGCGAATTCCTTCATTATGGAAGAGACTTGATCTTTTTCTTTCATTTTCTCTAACTCTTCTTCCGATAGCTCCTCATCGGCAAAAAAACTCTCGAATAGACCGCCGAGAACGGTTATTTTTTTCAGAAAGGGGATGTTTCTCCAGGTGCGCTTCAGTGTGGCCTGCACATTGCGGTCTGCCAGGACCAGTTCGGCACCTATTTCTTCCGCTTTCTCGATGGCTATTTTCATTTCGGCACCGGGTTTGACACCCAGTTTCTCACCCATTTTCTTTTGAAAGGAAGACAGTGCGAGATTGGCCAGCAAAAACAGCGTTTTCCCCTGGCGAATGATCTGAAAGATATCCAGGTTCTTCCATTGATTGTTATCGGTCATGGCTTTGAAGCGCATTTCACAGAGTTCGACGCAGACCGAGTCGGGTTGAATTTGTTCAATAAGCTGTTCTACTTCGTCAACACTCTTTTGCGAGATGTGAGCTGTGCCGATGATGTAGTATGTTTTCCCCTTCGCTTCGAGCAGGGTGACATTTTCCGAGAGGGTAGACGGCTTCGTGTTCTCTTTATTATAGTCCAAAAATTTCTCCTAAGAACTTGAGTAACAGATGGTTGAATTCTTTTGCCTTTTCCATGTTCACCATGTGACCGGCTCCCTGGATGACATCGAGCCGGCAATGTCCCATCGTTTGTTCTATTTCTCGAGCATACTGCAGAGGGATAGCCTTATCACCGTCCGCGTGAAGGATCCAGCCGGGATAGGCAAAGCCACTTAAGGTGTGATAGCGTTCCATTCTCATTTTCATGGCATTCAATCCGTCAATGAGACCCTGGTCGCTGGTATGTTGCATCCAGTTTCGGACAAGTTGAATCAGATCTGGACTCTTGTTGGGCGTGTCATCTGAAAACAAGACCGACTCAAAGGCCGATACCAGTTTTTCTTTTTGGCCCTGTTTTACTGCCGTGATGAGATCGGATCTTTTTTGTTTGCCGGCTTCATCATCAGCTTGAGCACGAGTTGCAATCAGGAGTGCCGCTTCAAATTTCTCGGGATATCGAGCCATGAACTCCTGTAAGACATAACCTCCCATGGACATGCCTGCAATGATGGCCTTTGGGATGCGCAGGTGGTTCATCAGCTTGAGAAGGACTTCGGCGTAATCAGACATTTTGGAAATCGGCATGGGATCACTATCCCCGAAACCGGGAAGGTCAAAGGTGATGACTCGATAGCCGCTGGCGACCAGAGTGCCTGTTTGAGGCCCCCACATGGCTTTGCAAAGTGGAAACCCGTGAATAAAAATAATTTCTGGTCCATGTCCAATGTCATCATAGGCAATGGAAAAATCACCCATTTTAAAATGCATGTCTGCTCCTTGGTTTTTTCTTCAGGTTATCACTTGTCATTAAAGACGATTTTAAAGACATCATCGATATCTTTTACAGGAATAAAGTGGCAGCTTTCTCGGATTTCTTCGGGAATATCTTCTATGTCGTTTTGATTTTGGTGTGGGAAAACGACATTTTCGATACCCGCTCTAATGGCCGCCATCGCTTTTTCTTTAAGGCCGCCAATGGGAAGTACTTCACCTCTCAGTGTCAGTTCACCTGTCATGGCCACATCGCAGCGAACCTTTGTTTCGGTGAAGACAGATTTCAGAACAGAGGCGATGGTGATGCCGGCGCTCGGACCATCTTTGGGTATGGCTCCCTCGGGAAAGTGAATGTGAATATCGAATTTTTGAAATTTCTCCTCTGCGATGCCGTACTCCTTTGCTCGGGATCGAATGAGTGAAAGTGCGATTTGAGCGCTTTCCTTCATGACATCACCCAATTGACCTGTGAGATTGAGATCTCCTCTTCCACCTTCCAGAAGCGTGGCTTCCACAAACAGGACTTCACCGCCAACTGATGTCCAGGCAAGGCCGGCAGCGATGCCTTCAGTATGTTTTTTCAAACGCTGATCTTGAAAAATTTTGGGTGACCCCAGAAAATCGGACAGGTTCTTTTTGGAGACAGTAATTTTCTTTTCAGCCCCATCGGCTATTTTTCGCGCGGTTTTACGGCAGAGTTTGGCAATCAGTCGTTCCATTTGCCTCAAACCGGACTCCCTTGTGTGAGAAGAGATCAAGCTGATTAAAGCTGCTTTGGTGAAGTGAAGCAGTTTTTTTGTAAGACCGTGTTCTTTGAGTTGTTTAGGTATGATATAGCGTCTGGCTATTTTGAGTTTTTCTTCCAGGGTGTAACTGCCGAGTTCGATGATTTCCAGGCGGTCCCGAAAGGCCGGCTGAAGCGTATCCAGGGTATTGGCCGTCAAGATAAACATTACCTTGGTCAGGTCGAAAGGGACGCCGAGATAGTGGTCCCGGAAGTTAATATTCTGCTCTGGGTCGAGAACTTCCAGTAAGGCTGAACTGGGATCTCCTCTAAAATCCAGGCCCATTTTGTCAATTTCGTCCAGGACAAAGACGGGATTGTTACTGCCGGCAATGTGAATGCCCTGAATGATTCTTCCGGGCATGGCGCCCACATAGGTTCTGCGGTGTCCCCGTATTTCCGCTTCATCCCGAACACCACCCAGTGAGATCCGAACGTAATTTCGATTCAAAGCACGGGCAATGGAACGACCCAGAGAGGTTTTACCCACTCCCGGAGGACCCACGAAACAGAGGATGGGATTTTTGAGTTCAGGGTTGAGTTTTCGAACACTGAGAAACTCGAGGATGCGTTCCTTGATTTCTTTCAGTCCATAATGGTCTTCATCCAAGACGTTCAATGCGTTTTTGATGTTCAGATTGTCTTCTGTATGGTTGTTCCAGGGGAGCTCGGTCATCCAGTCCAGGTAAGTGCGGATCACAGCGGTTTCTGCTGTGTCCGGGTGCATGTTTTCCAAGCGGCGCAGCTGCTTTGATATTTCTTTTCCTGCTTCCTCCGGAAGGTTGAGATCCTTAATTTTTTCTCTATAAGACTGGATTTCCTCTTGAAGTTCGGTTCCCTCTCCCAGCTCTTCCTGAATGACCTTCAGCTGTTGACGAAGGTAATAATCTCTCTGGGAGCGATCCATTTCACCGCGCGCCTGATTGCTTATTTGTTGTTGTATTTCCAGCAGGGATATTTCCCTGATCAGCAATTCATTGACTCTTTTCAAGCGTTTGATGACCTGAAGCTCTTCCAGTATATGCTGAGCCTCATGGACCTTTAACTGGATGTTACTGGCTACAAGGTCCGCCAATCGTCCGGGATTTTCCATGCTGTTTGCGATCACCAGGACTTCCGATGAAAGGGTTTTGCCGAGAGAGGTGCTTCTCTCTAGCATATCTTTAACATGCCGCATCAAGGCTTCAACTTCAAGATTACTGTCTTCCGATATTTCGTCATCAAGGACTGTTATTTTTGCTTCACGGAAGGGTTCTTTTAAGGTGAAGTACTCAATTTTACACCGGCTGAGACCTTGAACCAGGACGCGCATCTTCCCGTCTGGCAGTTTGAGCATGCGCATAATCATGGCAACAGTTCCGTATTCGTACAAATCACCTTCTTCCGGAGTTTCTTTAGAACCGTCTTTTTGTCCTGTTAATATGATTTTCCGGTGATCACTGAGAGCGGCTTCAATGGCTGCCACAGATTGCTCTCTGCCTATTGAAAGAGGAACAATAATGAAGGGGTAGACGATTAAATCCCTTATGGGAATGACGGGTAAAATCTCCGGGATACTGAGATCCTGTTCTATTTCTTTTTCGATACCGGATTCCTTATTGGATTCTTTTGCTGTCATGTGTGTCTTCTCCAAGTCCAGGTGACTGACAAACCCATTGAGGTTTGAATTGGCGGTAGCTGGCTATTTTAACAGGTTGGTTCGTGAATTGGTACTGTTCACAAGGGCAATTGACGCTGCTTCTGTTCAACAAAGGATTCCTGCAGAATCAAACCAAAGGACAAGCAAGGTGTTTCTGTTCTACCTTTCTGAAACGTTGTACTGTATGGTATGTAAATGTTTAATTATAAAGGATTACTTCTTTTCCATGAGGGGCTTGAGTTCCCCAATAAATTCGGTTACGTCTTTAAATTCCCGGTAAACAGAGGCAAATCGGACATAAGCGACAGAGTCGAGGTTTCTCAACCTGCTCATGACCATTTCACCGATTTCATTACTTGAAATCTCCTTATCGGATTTTTCATACAGGCTGGCTAGAACATCGTTGACAATATTTTGACAGTCTAAAGGTCGGACGGGTCTTTTTTGACAGGCAGCCATAATGCCGCTGAGCAGTTTTTGTCGATCAAAGAGTTCCCGTTCACCGTCTTTTTTGACAACCATGAATTGAATTTCTTCCAGGCGTTCGTAACTGGTGAATCGTCTTTCACAGCCAAGACATGCCCGTCGACGACGAATATGATCACCTTCCTTGCTTTCCCGGGAATCGACCACTCTGTCCTCGAGATGTCCGCAATATGGACACTTCATAATGCCTCCATTCTTGAACCGCTCCCGATCGAGACTGAGCATCCCCTCTTAAAGGAGCGGTACATCCCTGTGATTATACTCATTAATAGGCTCAAGCCTAACAGTATTTTGTCTGGAGTGGAATTTAGGGAACTTCTGAAACCAGACTCTTTATGCTTGTGACGATATCAGAGAGTTGAGGAACGGAAGCTTTTTCCAGATTGGGATGAAGCCCGACACCCGGTACATCGGCTCCGGCGAGCAGCTTGGGTTTGGCCAGAAGTTCGTAGAAACAACGGTCGGTTATGTGACGGATCAGGTGTTCACCGAAATTGGTGACAGGTGTATCTTCGTTGAGTGCCAGTACACGGCCTGTTTTTCTAACAGAATTGAAAACCGTTTCTCTGTCCCACGGATAAATGGTTCTCAAATCAATGACTTCAACGGAAATTCCTTCCTTCTTCAATTGTTTGGCTGCCTGTTTTGCCATGAGAGCATGTCTGGCATAAGTGATGACCGTGCAGTCTTTTCCTTCGCAGAGTATTTTGGCTTTGCCAATGGGAACCCGATAGTCGGTCAACCCTTCCGGCCATTGGGGTTTCCAGTCCTTCCTGATTTTGATGATGTCGTACAGAGTGGCTCCGGAAGGCGCGTCAATGGTCTTTTTAAGGGTACGGTAATCGGGGACGCCCGGTATTTTTTCATTACCCTTGACGCGAATGAGTGCTTTGGGGTAGAGGTAGAGCACGGGGTTGTCATCGATCATGGCCGAAATCATCAAACCATAGGCATCCTTGGGTGTCGAGGGCAGCACGATTTTCCAACCCGGAATTCTCGTGGCCATGGATTCAAAGCTGTGGGAGTGATAGATAGAGCCGTGGATTCCTGCTCCAACAGGGGTCATGCAAACCAGCGGTACTTTAAACTCGCCATTGGTGCTCCAATGGGTGTTGCCGACCATTTTCATCAAGTCAATGGTGTTGAAAATATAGTCGGCAAACTGAATTTCACATACGGGTCTCTGACCTGCTAAAGCCAGGCCCATGGCGCTGCCAATGATGCCCCGTTCATCAAGCGGGGTGTTCCATGCTTTGTCTAAACCCTGCGTGCAGGTAAAGACACCGCCAAGAGGGGCGCCAACATCCTCCCCAAATATATCTGTTATTCCAAGGTGTGTTTCACCGTAGTGCAGAGCCAATCGAATTGCTTGTGCCATGTTTGCCATAACTCTATTCCCCCTCACTGAAAATATGATTGTAGATGGATTCCGGTTCTGGTGCCGGCTCTTTTTTGACTTCATCCAGTATGGAGGCCATGCGTTTGGTTTCTGACTTGTATAATTTGTCATAAGTTTCACGAGAGATGAGGCTATCAGAAATACAGCGCTTCATCCATAATTCCAGGGGATCCGGTTCAATTTCTGAAGGGACTCGATTGGCGCCAGAGCTGGAAGAGTGACCGAATAAGCGGGCGACGCTGACTTCCAGTAAAAAAGGTCTGCGTTTGGTTCGTACGAACTCCATCGCTTCCTTGAGAGCGTTATAGGATTCTTCCACATCAAAACCATTCACTTTCTTGCCCGGAATTCCATAGGCTTTGCCGTAGTCGGCAATGGGCGGTTCGCCTCTTACTTCATAAAAGCTGGTTGAGATACCGTATTCGTTATTGGTGATGATCCAGAGAATAGGCAATTCCCACTCTGGCAGCGTACTCCAATTCAAGCCAACATGGAAGTCGCCTTCCGCTGTGCCTGCATCTCCCGCTGTCACAATGGTTATGCCATCACCGTCATGCCGTTTCTGGGCGCGTGCGATGCCTGGTGCAATGCAGCATTGGGTTTGTATGGTTGAGCATACCGGCATGACATTCCAGTCTTTGCGTGCATAGTGGTTACAGAAATTTCTGCCACCGGAGAAAGGGTCCGTAGCCCGGTTGTTCATTTGACGAATTTCATCTTTTGGATCCATTCCCATGGCTAACATGGTTCCGGAGTTTCGATAGTGGAAATAAAAATAATCGTAATCCAGACCACAGCCCTTTTTGGCCAGATAACCCAGGGGTACATTGACGGCTTCTTCTCCTGCTCCTCCAATCCAAAAATATCCATCCGATGATTTGGCCATTTTAATCATTCGCTCTTCTAAACAGCGAGCCGTTACCATGGTTTTCAGTATGCCAAGTTTCAGGTCATTATCCATGTGTCAATCCTTTTACCGTTAATTTGTCAATTTACAGTTCAAACGGAGAGACGGTGTAGACATCTCCATTCAACTGTTGAGTTTTCAGTCTTGAACTATTATTTCATAAACCAAAGCTGTCGTCAGTTTAAATAAATCAGGTGCGTTCTTCGTGTCTTGTCATATCTGATACAATTGCAAGTAAATAAACGCTATATGACGTTGTAAAGTCTTTGTTAACTGTGTTTTTCCATGACCTTTGAGCTTGCACAAATGCTTCGTTTGGCTTAAAGTTATAACTGGGAATTTGAAGTGAGATAGTTGCACTATGATACACGATTCGAATAAACAAGCCGATGGCAACCCTGAAACAAGTCATAAGCTGGGTGCTCGTATAGCTCAACTACCTTCTTTTCGAAAAAAAATGCCACAGGCAGTATCAACACTTTCTCAAACCCTGAAAATCCTGCCCAAACGATACAACATCAAGAATGCAGGCAAAGAATCCTATCTCACTTGTGTTGAGTCACCCAATATAAGAGTTTTTGTTGACAGGCAGTTTTGCGTTACCAATGCCGCTGCAAAGAAGTATCCCGAGGGCAGTATTTTTCTGGATGGGGCCGCCAAGGGAGAGCCGTTTTTGGATGTTCAGAAAAAAATATACAACATGGATCATCACGAAGGTTGTGTAAGAGCCTTTACGCTTTCTACCTGTGAACAGGCGTTCATTCTCATCATGAAGGGATTGGATTTAGGAGTGGGAGACTGGTGTGTTTATGCCAATGAACCCGACCTGGACACCGTTCTGGCAATTTGGCTGATTTTGAACCACATGAGGGTTCGGGCGGAAGATCCCGAAATTAGAAAAGAGCTTTTACCGCTGCTGAGACTGCAGGGGATTATAGACAGTCACGGCTTTGAAATGACGGAATTTACAGGTTTCCCCGATGACCTGCAAGAAACAACCCTTCAACAGATCAAAAAACTGCGGGAGAGCGAACTCGAGTTAAAGAGCGAGGGCAAATGGGCAACTGTCAATGAATTGGAATATGTCAGCTCGATTCTACGCTCTTTGGATGAAAGCGTTTATTCCTCCAGACATTTTGATGGAGTTGGGCAGGTTGAAGAGCTCTTTCGCATCAAAATTGGGTCCGATAAAATAGCTGTTGCTTGTTCTTCAGAGTTTGGGATCTATGAAACAGAAGAAATGTTAAAAAAGACCCACGGCTCCAGGTTGGGTTTGATTTTCCTTAAAAAGTCGGAAGATACTTATACCATAAGGCAGGTTGATCCCTTTCTGCCCACCAACCTCAATCGCCTGTATGACCGATTGAATATTTTGGACCCCAACACATCCTCATCAGCGAACTGGGCTGGTTCTGAAGAAATTGGAGGTTCACCGAGAGGTGTGGGAACGGGACTTGATATTCAAAAAATCAAACAGGCTTGTCAGTGGGTCTACAATAAACAGAGTTTTTTAGAAAGAGCGAGAGGTACTTTTTGGTCCACGAGTCTGGCCTTTGTCATTCTTGGTTCCGCTTTTACTATTTCCCATCTTCTTTATCCCACTCTGTCAGGGTGGCAGATTGAAGCAACCACCCATGTAAAAGGACTGCTCTCTTTTAATTTAACCGTTTTGGCCCTTTCTCTGTTCTACATGATCCTGGATAGAAACTACACTTTCAAGTTTTTTGGACTCGGACCTGTAAGGGGCAATTGGTGGCTGTTATTTCTTCCTTTAACAGTTGGAGCCTCGGTCTTAAATGGAATGATTCCGCGATATCCCTTTCAAATAGAGGGTGCCGCACTGATTACAGGTCTGCTTGTAACCGCGCCTTTTGCCTGGGAATTCCTGTTTCGAGGGGTGGTTCACGGTATGCTGGTTAAATCCCACTACACCATGTGTCATGGAGGCAGGTGGTTTCTGTCAGGACCCACTGTGATTTCCTCCCTGTTGGCTGTCTTGGCGATGGGTCTCCTCTTTCAATGTAACCCGCTTATTAGCAGCTTAATTCCGATACCCAAGGTGATTTGTCTATTGGGAGTCTTCACTTCTGGTTTAGCTTATGGAGTTGTCCGTGAACGCACACAGAGCGTTATTAGTTGTAGTTTGTTACATACCTTCTCTGTCCTGATTGTGGCCTTTGGCAGTCAGTTCATCGCATAGAGCACCATTCAGGTGTAACTGCCTGGTTCAGGACAAAACAAGTGGTGGATGTGTCGGGTTAATTAGTCATGTCATTCAGAAAGGGAAACTTTTTTCTCGTTTCGTGAACGACAGATGCATCAATCTCAACGGAAAAAATGCCCTCTTTGCTTTCACAGTTCAGGAGCAGCTCTCCTTGAGGAGAGTAAACGACCGAATGACCGCTGTAGTACAATCCATTGCCGTCGAGTCCCAGCCTGTTCACTCCAACCACAAAAGCCTGATTTTCGATGGCACGTGCCGGTAAAAGCCGGTCCCAATGGCTTTGTCTTGACTGGGGCCAATTAGCTGAAAACACCATTAAATCTGCTTTGGGCGCGACATGACGGCAAAGTTCAGGGAAGCGCAGTTCGTAACAAATCAGAGGGGCGATTTTGAAGTCCTCAATCTGCCATATGACCTGTTGATCTCCATGACCGTAAGACTTGTGTTCTCCGGCGTAGGTGAACAGTTTGCGTTTGGAATAAAAGCCGACTTTCTCACCCTTTCTGTTAAATAGAACCAGCCTGTTTTCCTGCTTTTGGGTTTGCCGGTTGTATTCTGGAATCCCGCCAAGCAGGAACAGGTTTCTTTCAGCAGCCAGTTGCCCCAGGAAACCAGATACGCCTGTACATGCTCGGTGGATATCGGGATTCATGGTGAACCCCGAAGCCCAAAGTTCCGGCATGATCAGCAAATCGCATGGAGCCGATTGAGCCAGTAAGGCAATTAGGTGTTCGCAATTTTTTGCTGGATCTTCCCAAAAGAGTTTTGTCTGAAGGAGTGCGATCTTCATAGCGTATCCTCGTTCGTGTTATTTCATGATCTTTTTTAACCTGGCAAGACCTTCGACCAGAGTTTCCTCTTCCTTTGCGAAACAAAAACGCAACAGTGTTTGCGGTGCCTTTTGGGGATTCAGGTAAAACCCGGATACCGGAATGGTGGCCACACCTTGAGTTTGTTTAATCAAGTGAACCGCGAAATCGTTGTCCTTCATATTGGATTGATGTGCATAGTTGGCTATGAGGAAGAATGTCCCTTGCGGCGCAAAGACCTCAAAACCTATATCTTCAAGACCCTGAACGAGTAAGTCCCTGTTGTGTCGCAGTTTCTTCATGAGAGGTGTAACGGCTCGCTGCCAGTTTTGGACTGCTTCCGCCATGCCATGTTGAAGGGGTTTTGCCACACAGAAGCAGACTAATTGATGGAGTTTCCTCATGAGATCAGTCGCTTCTGCCGGAGCCAGAATATAGCCGATTTTCCAGCCGGTCATTGAGAAGGTTTTAGCTGTTGAGGAAATTGTCACCGTGCGTTCTCGCATTCCATCCAGAGAAGCTAAGCTGATGTGGTTACCCTCAAAAATGAGATGTTCGTAGACTTCATCTGTAATGGCAATGAGATTGTGCTGAACACACATCTTTTGAATGGCTGTCAACTCTCCACTATTGAAAACGCGTCCTGTCGGGTTGTGAGGTGTGTTGATCAGAATGGCTCTGGTTCGTTTTGAAAGCGATGAAGCCAGGTTGTTCACCGAGAAACTGAACAATGGCGGTTGAAGCTGAACACCAACAGGTGTAGCGCCTGCCCTTCGAATAATAGGCGCATAAACATCATAAGCCGGTTCGAAAATAATGACTTCGTCTCCCGGTTTACAAAGGGCAGACAGTGTCAGGTAAAGAGCTTCAGAAGCTCCGTTGGTGATGATAATTTCGCTGTCTGGATTGTAGTCGACGCCATAGAGTACACTGTATTTCTCGGCAAGAGCACATCGCAACGAATAGATGCCCGCCATGTTGGCGTATTGATTGGGCTTTTCCATAATTGCCTTACAGGCTGCTTCTTTTACCCACGACGGTCCATCAAAATCAGGATAGCCCTGGCCGAGATTGACGGCTTGGTGTTGAAAGGCCAGCTTACTCATAATGGCAAAAATACTGTCTTCTATCTCAGAATGGCTTGAACGGTTCCACTGAATCATAAAACGCCTCGTACGTAAAATAGGGTCGACTTTGGTCGATATGCTATTCTAGCAGGGTGTTTTGGATTCTGAAATGAGGGTGTTATTTTCAATTCGGTGCCGTTTCAAACCAAAAAAAACATAAAAAATGCCTGTGAAAGGCTCTAACCCTCAAAACGAGTACAATATTTTTCATTTTTTTTATAAAATGATGTAAGCATTCTTAAATGGGAACATCACTCTATTGAAACTCCCAATGTGGGGATTCAAAAAAGGGCAACCATTGAGAAATCTCACCGAGGTGAGAAGGAGGACATTCCATGAAGAATACAAATGACACGCACCCGATCCTGTTTATGCTGGCAGGCTTTCTGTTATCTGCAACGGCACTTTTCGGGCAGTACGACCCCTGGGCGCATACCGAAGAAACTCAGAATTTTGTTAAAATAGTCAAGAAAGACAATTACCGATCAAGGGTTGATCACCTCCACGATTACGTGATGGTGGAAGCCGAAGGCGCGGCTGATCCCAGAAAAGTACTCAGTCAGGCTCACGCGCGGACACTCGCTCTTAAAACGGCTCGGGCTCTGGCTTACGAGAAATTGATGGAAACGGTAGAAGGTCTTAAAATGACCAGTAACACCATCTACAAAGACGAGCTTCTTAAATGGTCCTTTATCGTTACCAGGGTCAAGGGCATGATTAAGAACGCGGAAGTGTTGGATGAGAATGTGACCGATCTGGATGACGGTTCGGTTCTGGCCAAAGTCCGTCTGGTGTATCGGCTTCATGGGCAGGGAGGCATCATGATGCCTGTCATTGAGGAAATGCTTCGATCACCAGCCGTAGTAAAGGAGCGAAAGTCTTTTGAAGTTAACAACCCTCCCAGGAAGAAAGGAAACAGCAAATACACGGGAGTTTTGCTCAAGATCAGGGGACTGAAGTGGGATCCGCCAGAGTTTTGGAAAATCAAGACACCTTCCAGCCAAACCGTATGGGATACGCGTTTTGTAGATTGGGAATACGCCAATACGGAAATTACCTATGGAACCTGGAACCTCTTTAAAAAAGACAAAAAGCTGGCTAAAAAGTACGGTCGTATTGGAGACTCCCCTCTGGAAATTAAAGTCAAGCAGATTACCGAAGCTGGTAACCTGGTTATTTCCGAAAAGGATGCCCTGAAACTAAGACAGACCAATAACGAGTTCTTATACGAAAATCGCATTGCTGTTATCTACTCAAAGAAGTAGTATTTTTCCCGGTTTAAATAAGTATCGATAAAGGTGGTCCCACGTGGACCACTTTGTTCTTGTGAACCGGCCATAATTGAACGAGTAAAGAATGTTCTTTAAGCGCAAAGATCCAACTTCCTCTGAAGCAATAGGAGAAAGACTGACTGTTTTTGTGAAAAAAAACGCACAGCAGTTGATGTTTCGAGAGGTGTATTTCAAATCCATCGTGATTGTTCTGCCATTTGAGGCCGAAACCAGATGGAAACCCTACAGTGAAGAGCTCAGGTCAGCCCTTATTGAGCGACTGCAGACCAAATTAGGTCTGAACAAGGATGAGAACTATCAGCCTCAAATCATTTTTCGAACTGGAACGGAGAAGGGCTTGACGTTTTCGGGCTCTTTTGAATCACAGGATATTCCAGATGGGTGGTAACGCTGTCTTACTGATCTGCACTCCCTTTGCAAAGGACCGACTTCTTCCCATTCAACCCAACACGTATCGTCAGAAGCTGGATATTCCCGGATCCTGGGTTATTTCCAGTACCCGGCTCGATGCTCCTCTGCATTTACAGAATGAAACGGGAACGAGGCACAGTCTGTCCCCCGGCACTTTTTTTGAATGGCAGGACTTCACTCTATACTACGAAACCAGTTCCTCTCTTGGTCACAAGCTGGAAAACAGTTCGTGGAACAATTCTGCGGAAATAGAATATTTGGAAAAAATGGCTCTTGTTCTGGAACCTGCCCACTCCATGTTCTTTGCCCGTTACTTTCAGAAGAAAAGCTGCTGGATCAGGAGTATGTTTCATGCAGGTCGGGGTATTGGCTCTTCGTGTCATGAACCGATCAAAAAGAACCGGGTTTCCGATTACCTCTTTTTACTGATCTACCTGACCAAAGAAAAAGTCGATCCACAATTTATCGACAATATTTTTCAGGCGGCACGCATGGAATGTGAGGAGCATCCCGCATTATTCAATTGGTTTAAATCCTATCGGAAAAAGCATCAGGCCATGAGAGCTCTAAGCCTGGTCTTTGCGGAACCGGGCAGAACCGCTATCGAGCAGACACCTCTGCACAGCTATCATTGCAGTGCGTTTAAGTTGTTTTTTCCGCCCGCGACAGATTTAAAGTGGATCGGACTCTGTAGAGATACGCTTTTTAAAGCCATGAACCAACTCAACAGCTACATGCATGCAGTCCCGTTTTACGAAGTGTACCTGGCTGAACTGGAGCAGGCGGAAGATGTCATGAAAGGCGCGTTTTACAACGGACGCATTTTCATCAATTTGTTGCCTCTTTTAAAGGAAGGAGACATTCAGGTTTTCAGAAATACGGTTAAGCATGAATACATCCATTTGTTGAACCACCAGTTTGTGAAAAGCGATAAAAACCGGATCCTCCCGCGTTGGTTGGATGAGGGGTTGGCCTATGTGTTGGCGGGAAATTTGCACCTGACACATAGAGCGCCTGTCCAGGATATCAACATACTCGAGTCAAGACTCCAAATCCAGCTGAATCGATCGGTGGATCTGGATGCGCTCAGCGCAGCCAGTCAACTGGTCGAGTACCTTATTTCGATGCAAACGGAAGAAAAGCTTACTGCGGCCCGTCAGGTCCTGGAAAACTGGTCCGTACCTGGGAAAGAGCAGGAAATTAATCGAATTTTAAAATTGGTTTTCTGAACAGCGATGCTTTTACCATTAAGTTGAAGTTCGCGACGAACGATCCGCGTTCAGAGTCGTTGCAAAAGCGCTACTCACAAGACCAGGAAAGAGGGAGGTATGATTTAATCATGTTGAGGATGTTCCAGGTGCTTCCTTTGGCGTTCCAGTCTTCTATTTGGGAAGCTAACAGTGAGTCACAATCCATGGATTCAACCTTGAAGGAGTCATAATAGGCGTAAACATCCTCAGAGGGCGCCCAACTGTCGTCTCCGCCGCCGTGGAAAGTTTGAAACAAAAAGTACTTTAGAAGGTAATCATCGGGATTTGCGCCGGCAATGGCAAATTCAAAACCGGTCATGTTCAGCACCAATTCATCATCGATCCATGTTTGAATGGCACCGTTGCGAAGACCGGGATCGTTGAGCTTGACCCGCAGTTTCAATCGATACCATCGATCATCTTCAAACCGAACCACCGGCCAGGGACCGACGTAGTCGCGATCTTCGTAACCCAGGGTGAAGGTTTCATCGATATCTGGAAAGTAAATACTGGAATCCGCTTGAATCCGGGCTCTGGGACCGCCTTGCAGCAAGGGTAGATCCTGGCCATAAATTCCAGGCATATCGGTGTGATAGACGTAGAGGACAATGCGGGCGCGATTTTGGTCGTCGGCTTGACGCCACATAAAACGCACACTCATGCCGTCTCCGGGGACGGGGTCTGCGTTGGAATAGCAGTTGCGGCTGCAGAGACCGTGAAACTTACCACCTCTTACAAATTGAAAACCCGGCTCAAAATACGCGTCGAATTCCAATACCAATTCGCTGTGGGAACTGGAAAATTCAGAGCGCCAAATGGCTCCGGAACCTGTATCGGAGTAAAGTCCTTCCCGGTAAAGCACTCTCATCACGGTGCCTTTATCGGGCATTTGGGCTAGATAGGTGTTGAAAGGAAGAAGAGGCGCATTGAAAAAATTGGGATAATCACCAAAATCGACTTTTGCTTTAGAGAAGCTGTAACTCTGGTTGGGATCCCATTGATCAAAATCGACACCCTGCCACAGCAAACCTGCCTGCCTGGAGGAGGTGGGGGAATCCTGTTCTGCGGAGTAAATAAAGAGCACTGAAAGACAACAGAAGAGAAGCGAGAAAAAGGCTTTCATCATGACACCACCTGTTTTGGTATTTCGGCGGTGCGAAAAAAAACCTTGAATTATAAATGCCAGACAACCTGAAATAATAGAAAAATTAAGCATTTAAGATTCGTTGCCCAATACTGATACCTAGATGGCAGGGCATGTTAGAAGAATAAAAGGACTCAAGCTGCTTGTGATTTGATGATATTTGTACCTGTAGCAAAATAGTGTTTGGCAGTTGATTTTCAACGCGGGTCAGACATGCAGCAAGACACGGTATGATCTGTTAAAATGGACTTGTTTTCGCTTGCAATATCGAGTGGGCTGAGTTTTTACAAAATGGATCCAGTTAAGGATTTATCAGATATCAGAATGAGTTACTTTTTTCCCCAGTGAACGGCGATGGTTTGGAACATGAACTTTTTGTAACCTGTTTGAGTAAAACCGGCCAGTTGAAATGCCTTTTCCAGTTGATCTGCCGGAATAAAGCCCCGGGTTGATTCTGTCAGGTAACTGTATGCCCTCTTATCTTTTGCTATCAACCGTCCGAGAAGAGGGATTCCCATGGCGAAATGCAATTTGATGAAAGGGTAGAGCCAGGTTTTACCGGGAGGAGTGGTATCCAGGCAGACCATCATGCCGCCGGGTTTGAGAACGCGTCTGATTTCCCTGAGAACCCGGGCAACCTCTTCAACGTTCCTGAGAAGGTAGCCGTAGGTCACGGCATCAAAGGCGTTGTCCTCAAACGGAAGGTCGTTGGCGTCACAGGTTACCCATTCAATAGCCAGTGTTTCAAAGCGTTTTTGGGCGTGGTTGAGCATGTTCTGTGAAAAGTCTCCGCCTACGACCTCCATTTCAGGCCATTTTTGCTTGAAAAGAGCGGCAATATCACCTGTACCGGTTGCCAGATCCAGTACTTTGAGAGCGGAGCCAGGAAACCCCTCTTTGGCTTTGTGAATCACGAACTTGCGCCATTTCTGATCCTGACCAAAGGTCATGAGCCTGTTCATGAGGTCGTACCGCGGGGCGATGGCATCGAACATCGCCCGCACTTTCTTGCCTTTACTCACCGGCGTTTTCCTGACGGGTCTTCTGAGACAGAACCTTGATTTTCCGGATGGGTTTAGTCGAGACCCGGTTGCCCTTGGAAGAATAGCCCTTGACGAGCAGTTGACTGTAGTCTCTGTCCTCGTAGGTTACACGCACACGCTTCAGTTTGACATAGTAAGCGCGAACCATCGGTGCGGGATCGGGTGTCATCATGAGGACTTTCGCGTTTTCAGGCGTGTAGCTGTACTCCCGTTCCATGATGAACTTTTCAACCTTAAAGCGTTTCATGTAACCGATGCCGGTGGTCTGATCTCTGTAGAGGCAATTGAATATCTGATCTTTGTTGACAACGCCAAAGTGGAACAGGTCCTTGTCTACAAACAGTTTGTCCGGCACATTGATGACCTGGAAAACGCCATTTTTGATGATGAGAATTTTGTCCAGATTGGAAACAGAGATCGATTGTTCTCCTTTCACGTTGGTACCGAGGTAGCCCGTTTCGGCGTCGTAAGAGAGTTTCATGTTGCGATTGGCGACGTGACTCTTCTTCACCACATCAAAGGATTCTATGGTGGTTCTGCGCTCTCTTCCTTTTTTGTACTTGTCCAGGAGGTTGCATATATAGTGGATGGTTGTTCGGGTCATATTGGACAAGAGGTTCTTGACTTCCCCTATTCGGGTTGTAATTTCTTGAATTTCCTTTCTGTACTTGTTGATGTCAAATCGGGAAATGCGTTTAATTTTGATTTGAAGTAATCGCTCCACATCTTCATCTGTGACTTCCCTGAGAATTTGGTCTCTAAACGGAGCGAGTCCATGGTGAACCGCCGAGATTACTTTTTCATAGGTGGTTTGTTCTTCAATTTGCTTGTAAACGCGATTCTCGATGAAAATTTGTTCAAGTGTTTTCTGATGAAGTTTGTCCTGCAGGTTGCCCAGTTCTATTTCCAGTTCCCTTTGCAGGTCAGCCATAAGCTTGAGGGTATTGTGTTTAATGACATCGGTTACACTTAACTGCACGGGTTTGTTGTCTTTAATAACAAGCAGCTGAAGCGAGTGGGAAACCTGACAGTCGGTGAAGGCATAGAGCGCGTCCAGCACTTGATCCGCATAGACGTTGCGCGGGAGACTCAATTCAATTTCCATCTTCTCCGAGGAGTAATCCTGGATTTGACTGATTTTGATGCGTCCCTTTTTGACGGCTTTTTCAATGGAAGCGATCAGCTTTTCAGTGTTGGTTCCATAGGGAATCTCTTTGATAACCAGGTGTTTGTCGTCAGGTACGTCGATTTTTGCCCTTACGCGTACTTTACCGTTGCCGTCGTCGTACTCTGAGACGTCAATGGTGCCGCCCTGGACAAAATCGGGAAACAGTTGAAAGGGCTGCCCTTCCAGGAAGGCAATTTGTGCTTCCAGAACCTCGATGAAATTGTGAGGAAGAATGGATGTTGCCATTCCCACCGCAATACCGTCGGCACCATGCAGAAGCAGGTAGGGCACCTTGCAGGGCAGTGTGACCGGCTCTTTGTTCCGGCCGTCATAAGAGGGAATGAATTCTGTAATGTCTTTATTGAAAAGGACTTCCTTTGCAAGCGGGGTCAGACGGCACTCAATGTAGCGAGGCGCGGCCGCAATGTCACCGGTGAAAATATTTCCAAAATTTCCCTGTTTATCGATGAAGTAATCTTTATTGGCCAAAACAACCAAAGCCGACCCAATGGAGGCATCTCCATGAGGATGGTACTGCATGGTGCGGCCAACCACATTGGCGACTTTATTGAATTTGCCGTCATCTAATTCAGACATGGTGTGCAGGATTCTGCGTTGTACAGGCTTTAAACCATCGTCAATATGGGGAATGGCCCGTTCCTTGATGACATAACTGGCGTATTCCAGGTAGTTTTGATCAAGCAGTGATTTTAAGAACTCGCCCAACTTTGCCTCCTAAATGAGATGATCCATGATGTATTGACGGCGTTTGGGTGTGTTGCCGCCCATGTAGAAGGTCAACAGACGATCCACATCTTGAAGGTGGTCGACCTGAACCGGTACGATTTTCATGTCCGGCCCGATAAATTGACCGAATTCTTTCGGTGAAATTTCACCCAAACCCTTGAAGCGGGTAATTTCGGGGTTTTTAATGACTTGAAGCGCTTTTTCACGCTCATCATCGGAATAGCAGTAGAGGGTCTCCTTCTTGTTGCGAACCCGGAAGATGGGGGTTTCCAGAATGTAGAGATGTCCGCTGGTGACAAGTTCATCGAAGAAATGCAGAAAATAGGTGATGAGCAGGTTGCGGATGTGCAGCCCGTCCACGTCCGCATCCGTTGCGATGATGACCTTGTTGTAACGGAGGAACTCGATGCCCTCTTCAATGCCAAGTGCCTTCATGACATTGTAAAGCTCGTTGTTCTTGTAGATGGCCTCTCTTTTGGAACCGAAGACATTGAGCGGTTTACCCCTCAAACTGAAGAGAGCCTGGACGCGGGCATCCCTGCTGCTGACCATACTGCCCATGGCAGACTGCCCCTCTGTCAGAAAAATGCAGCTTTCCTCGCCGTATTTCTTGTCACCGAGGTGGTATTTGCAGTCTTTCAGACCCGGCACTTTAATGGAAACGGCCTTAGCCTTCTTTTTAGCTTCCTGCTTGACAGCGTGGAGCTGTTTTCTCAGTCTTTCATTGTTGCTGATTTTTTCGATAAGCGCCTTGGCATCATCCTGATTCTTGTGCAGAAAGTCCGAAACTTCCTGTTTAACCGCGTTGACAATCCAACTCTTGACATCGGTGTTGCCCAGCTTGTTTTTTGTTTGCGATTCAAATACCGGCTCTTTGATTTTAATGGCAATGGCTCCCACCATGCCGTCCCGAATGTCGACTCCCTGGAAACTCTTGCCCGCGTACTCGTTGATTCCCTTGGTCAAACCCTCTCTAAAAGCGGATAAATGCGTGCCGCCGTCATGGGTATGCTGACCGTTGACAAACGAAAAGAAGTTTTCACCGTATGAAGGGGTATGACAAAACGAAAATTCCAGGGTCGAATCTTTGTAGTAGATCGGTTCATAGGTGCTTGAATCTCCCACTTCAGCCTCGAGCAGATCTTTGAGTCCGTGCCTTGAATAAAAACGCTCACCGTTGAGAATCAATGTCAGACCGGTATTCAAATAGGCGTAATACTGAATTCTTTTCTTGAGAAAGTCGAGATTGATTTTGACTTTCTCCGGGAAAATGGTTCGATCGACGTCGAATTCAATGTATGTACCATTGCGTTCATCGGTTTTCTTGTATCGCGTGTTTTTTTTGCCTTGAAGCTCGCCGTAGTGAAAAATGGCCTCATTCATTTCACCGTCTCTGGTTGAGCGGGCCAGAAACCGACTTGATAAAGCATTGACCGCCTTGGTACCTACCCCGTTGAGACCGACACTGAACTGAAAGACATCGTCGTTGAACTTGCCGCCTGTATTGATAATGGATACACAATCCACCAGTTTCCCCAGGGGAATCCCGCGTCCGTAATCGCGAATTTTGACCCGATCCTTCGCTTCGTCACTTTTATCAACGGTTATCTCGATGCGCTTCCCGTGTCCCATGATGTATTCATCGATGCAATTGTCCACTATTTCCTTAATGAGGATGTAAATGCCATCGTCGGGATGGCTGCCTGTTCCCAGGCGTCCAATGTACATGCCTGGTCTGGTTCGGATGTGTATGAGCGAGGAGAGTGTTTTGATGGCATCTTCATCGTAATTGACTTTTTCGCCCCTCTTCCCCGTTACTCGATTTGTCAGTTTAACATCAGTGTGTTTCTTGTTCATTCGTCCTCAAATTCTCGTGGATTCATGTCATTGGCCGATCCATTTTTCAGCTTCAAATAAATCGGGTATCAAGGGTTTCCAGCAAACAACGGTGACCACAAGTGCTGTGGCCGCTTGTTACAGGAACCCATTGAAGCCATACACTATTATGACATTAATAGCCAGGTGTGCAATACAAGAATTCTCACAAAAACAGATAAAAAAAAAGCCATAAAAAGAACGGGAACTTCTAACTCCTTCAGAAATATAGGGATTGGCATTTTTGTGGCACAAACCACAATATGTTGTGCTTTTTTAACTTGACAACCACTAGATATGGGAATAGACTCCATCAAGCGCCCATAAAATTCTCGCGTATTTTTATTCGATGATCAAGGAGCCCCTGCCGTCTTTCATACTATATATTAAATTCAATCTGGCAGCATTATATCAATTTAGATTGAGGAGAAAAATCAGCTTATGAAATTCCAGCGTCTGTTTACCAAAAAAGGTCAATCGCCCTATGAAGGGATTCCCTTTATATCCCGCTCGTCGGAAATCAGAAATCCGGATGGCACCACTGTTTTCAGAGCCGAGGATGTTCGTGTTCCGCGATCGTGGTCACAGGTAGCGGTTGACATTCTGGCACAGAAGTACTTTCGCAAAGCGGGTATACCTGCTGTCTTGAAAAAGGTTTCAGAGAAAGGCGTTCCAAAATGGCTGCAAAGGTCTTCAGTTGAAGATGTGGCATTACAGAAGATAAACGAGTCTGAGCGCTACATTTCGGAGACCGATTCAAGGCAGGTATTTCACCGGTTAGCTGGTTGCTGGACGTATTGGGGCTGGAAACACAAGTACTTCGACTCTGAAGAAGACGCAAAGATTTTTTACGATGAATTGTGTTACATGCTGGCAACCCAGATGGTGGCACCCAACTCTCCACAGTGGTTCAACACCGGTTTAAATTGGGCATACGGAATTAATGGACCGGCTCAGGGCCACTATTACGTCGATCCAAAGACCGAGAAGCTGACCAAGGCAACCGATGCCTATACCCATCCTCAGCCACACGCCTGCTTTATTCAAAGTGTCGAAGACGATCTGGTCAATGAAAACGGAATTATGGATTTGTGGACGCGGGAAGCTCGACTGTTCAAATACGGCTCAGGTACAGGATCCAATTTCAGTAAAATCCGCGGGGCACTTGAACCGCTGTCGGGAGGAGGCTTCTCTTCTGGTTTAATGAGTTTCCTTAAAATAGGTGATCGCGCTGCCGGCGCCATTAAATCGGGCGGAACCACCCGACGCGCTGCCAAGATGGTTTCCCTGGATCTCGACCATCCTGATATTGTGGACTTCATTGAATGGAAAATGAACGAAGAACAGAAAGTTGCTGCCATGGTTGCAGGAAGTCGTGCCAGCAAGAAAGCACTCAAGCGGGTTCTCGATGCCTGTTGGTTGGAAGAGAATGCCGAAATCGATCCCAAGAAGAACCCCAAACTCAAATTGGCTATTAACCATGCCATTTCCCAGTTCATTCCTCAATCCTACATCCACCGAATCCTTCAATTGGCAAAGCAAAACTTCAGAAACATCCACTTTCCGGAGTACGATGTCAATTGGGAATCGGAAGCCTATGCGACTGTCAGCGGACAAAATTCCAATAACTCAGTTCGAGTGCCGAACAGCTTCATCCACGCGCTCCACAATGAGAGCGATTGGCACTTGACTTCTCGAACCACGGGTGAAAAGTTTAAAACCATTCCGGCCAGGGATCTTTGGGACCGCGTCGCTTTGGCGGCATGGAGCAGTGCCGATCCCGGCATTCAATTTGACACCACCATCAACGAATGGCACACCTGCCCCAACGATGGTCGTATTAACGCTTCCAACCCCTGCTCCGAGTACATGTTCCTCGATGACACGGCCTGCAATCTGGCTTCAATTAACCTGATGAAGTTTTACAATAAAGAGTTAAAACGCTTTGACGTTGAGAAATTTCAGTACACCTGTCGAGTATGGACGACCGTGTTGGAGCTCTCTGTTCTGATGGCTCAGTTCCCCAGCAGGAAAATTGCTCAGCAGTCCTTTGACTTCAGGACACTGGGCCTTGGTTACGCCAATATTGGCGCTCTTTTAATGGTTCAGGGAATTCCCTATCACTCTGATCGAGCCAATGCCATCACGGGAGCGATCACTTCCATTATGACCTCCACCGCTTACCTGACATCTACCGAGCTTGCCAGGGAACACGGCCCGTTCAAACGGTATGAAGCCAATAAAGAGGAAATGCTTCGCGTTATTCGAAACCACCGCAGGGCGGCCTATAATTCCGATAAAGCGGACTATGAAAAGCTGGAAGTCAAGCCGGTTGGCATCGATTCAGGACATTGTCCTTCCTATTTACTGGAGGCGGCGAAATCAACCTGGGACCGCGCTCTGGAAGGTGGTGAAAAGTACGGCTATCGAAACGCTCAAACAACGGTACTTGCTCCCACAGGAACCATTGGTCTGGTAATGGATTGTGATACCACAGGTATCGAGCCCGATTTCGCGTTGGTCAAATTCAAAAAACTAGCCGGTGGCGGTTATTTCAAAATCATTAACCGGGCGGTTCCTCAAGCTCTTGAGAATCTCGGCTACACCGAAAAGCAAATTGTCGATATTACCAATTACTGTAAAGGAACTGGCAGTCTGAAAGGGGCACCTCATATCAACCACGTTTCTCTTAAAGAGAAGGGTTTCACAGATGACGTGCTCAACAAACTGGAACAACACCTGCCAAGTGTCTTTGATATTAACTTTGCCTTCAATGCCCACATTTTAGGAGAAGATTTCCTGGCCAAGGCTTTGAAGTTGACCAGGGAACAGATTAGTGATTGGAATTTCGATCTTCTCTCGCATCTTGGTTTTTCCAAAGAGCAGTTCCAGGAAGCCAATGACTACTGTTGCGGAACCATGACCATCGAAGGTGCTCCACACTTAATTAAAGAGCACTATTCTGTATTCGACTGTGCCAATAAGTGCGGTGTTAAAGGAAAGCGCTATATTTCCTATGAAGGTCACTTGAATATCATGGCCGCCGCTCAGCCTTTCCTTTCCGGCGCTATCTCCAAAACCATCAATATGCCCAATGAAGCCAGTGTCACGGATGTCCAGGATGCCTATGAAAAGGCCTGGAACCTGGGCATTAAAGCCATTGCTCTTTACAGGGATGGATCCAAATTGAGCCAGCCGCTTTCTGTTGTTTCTGATACAGAGGTTATGGAACTCGAGAATATGGAGCCCGAATCCATGAGCGAAAAGGTCAAGCAAACCGCTAAGCAGATGGTTGTACGCAGCCGGGCTGAAAAGGAAGAGTTACCCAATCGAAGAACGGGTTACACCCAAAAAGTGGTCATTGGAGGGCATAAACTCTACATTCGAACGGGTGAATACCCCGATGGCCGGCTAGGTGAAATCTTTCTGGATATGCACCGTGAAGGGGCGGCCTTTAGAAGTGTCATGAACTGCTTTGCCATTGCCGTTTCAATGGGTCTTCAATACGGAGTACCTCTGGAAGAATTCCTCGATGCCTTTGTTTTTACAAAATTCGAACCATCTGGTCCTGTTGCCGGTCACGATCACATCAAATTTGCCGACTCCGTGATCGATCTGGTTTTCCGTGAGGTTGGCTTGACTTATCTGGCACGAACGCAGTATGCCCATGTCAAGCCGGAAAAGAAACCCGCACCTCCGGAAAAAAACGCTCATCTCGATCTCACCGATCTGGAATTCGCTCAGGTGATGAGGTCGACTGAGAAGGAGTTGACGAAGGATGGAGCTAAAACCTCTGCCGCCCCAAAGAAGACTCCGAGTGAAATTGCCAGACTCATCGGTTACGAAGGCGATGCCTGCACAGCTTGTGGGAATTTCACACTTGTGAGAAACGGTACCTGTAAGAAATGCGATACCTGTGGTGAGACAACGGGATGTAGTTGAGCTAACTGGATACACAAAAAAGGCTGTCAATATAACGTTTGACAGCCTTTTTTTATTCATGAACCCGAGGTCACACTTGTTCAATTTTCGAGTGTAAGTCAATGAATTACTGATTTTAAATACCCATCACGATCAAACATTTGTTATAGTGTGAACAATCAGCTGCTCTGTGAAGATGGAATCCATTTGTAGAGTTGACTGTGTTATGGGTATGTCACTATGGAATTTACAGGCAAAAATATTCTTGTTGTTCGTCTCTCCGCCCTTGGAGATGTCATCCGTACGACACCCACAATTCTGGGGCTTAAGAAAGCCTATCCCGATTCAAGGATCACCTGGCTGGTGGAAGATTCATCCGCGGGCTTATTTCCCGCGCTTGAAGATATTCCGCTGATCATACTGAGCCGCAAAAAACTGAAATCCAGAAATCCATTGGTTGTCCTGGCAGAAATATCGAGGATCGTCAAATTGATTCGAACTCAACATTTTGATTTGTGCCTGGACTTTCACGGTATTCTTAAAAGTGCGTTGATTCCGTATTTTGCTCGTATTCCCATTCGTATTGGTTTTTTACCTAAAGGCAGTAAAGAACATGCGCATTTTTTTTACACACATCGTGTTCCTTTAGAAAATCATCAAATATCACGCTATCTACGCAACTTGAAGTTGCTGGAACCCTATGACCCTTCCATTCAGTTGGAGAGTGTTTCTCTAGGCCTTTCCGACGAGACTCATCAATGGATTGCCGACATGATGAAGGAAAACCCTCTTCTGCTTATTCCGGGAACCTCCATGTTTGGCAGAAACAAGCAATGGCCGGCTGAATCGTGGGCGATGTTATACAAAAATCTAATTGAGCGGTTTCCTGTTAAATTTGTTTTTGGTCCTGCTGATGATCACTACCGGGAAAGCTTGAGCCGCTTGTTAAACGGAGATCCTCCAGCACTTCCCCCTTTGAGTATCCCCGAACTTGGACAGGCCTTGACCCATTCAAGGCTTGTGGTTGTTTGCGACACCGGTCCCATGCACCTTGGGTCCATTCTGCGCGTGCCTTTACTGGCTCTGATGGGACCTTCAGACCCCGTCTTAGCCCAACCTCTTTTAGATAAAAACGCTCACCCCCGATCCTCTATTTTTGTTCCTGATGTCCCTTGTGCCCCTTGTAGGAATCGTTCTTGCAAAGAATTGATCTGTCAGACTTTCACCAAGCCAAAAGATGTGTTTGATCGAATCGTCTTGGCATGTGGAGACACGGGGTAATCGCATGAAAAAAAACAAAATATTAATCAGAATGTCAAATTGGGTTGGCGATTTCATTATGAATATACCGGCTGCGGAACTCATACGAAGGACCTATCCGGAAGCGGAGATTCATTGGATTGGCCGACCCTATTTACGCGAGTTGAGTATCTTTCGATCGGATCTCTACGATCAGTACATCGATTTTGACGATAAAGGCGAACTTCGTCCTGTCAACAAGCTCATTTCGTTTGCCGTGAATTTGAGACACCAGAAATACAATAAAGCCTTTATTTTTACTTCCCATATCAAAGGGGCACTCATTTCGTGGCTGGGCAGAATTCCCGTGCGAATTGGCTATGCAAAACCCTTTTTTTCTTTCCTTTATACGGACCATGAAATACGCAACAGTCCAACGGCGGGTAAAGACGACTTTATTTCCATGTACCTGGAACTTTTGAAGAAAGATCAAATCGATATCAGTCAAGCCAGACTGCCAAAACTCAATAAAGTTGTGGGTCTTGAACAACAGGTTACGGAAACGTTTATCAGGGGAAAACAGGCACCCTTTCTGCTCATTCACGCCGGTGCGGCCTCCAGCAGCGCTAAAAGGTGGCTGCCTGAGCGTTTTGCTGAAGTGGCGGATCGCTTTCACAAAGAAACAGGTGGCACCAGTATCCTGATCGGGGTGAAGAGCGAAGCCGACATCAATAGAGAACTTATCAACGCACAGAAATACCCGGAAAGCACTTTGAATCTGGTAGGGCGGACCTCTCTGAAGCAGGCCATTGTACTGACAAGTACATGTCAATACGTTTTATCAAACGATTCGGGGTTCATGCACATTGCAGCTGCCTATGGCATACCCAGTGTTGCTGTCTTTGGCCCTACCGATCCCGCACTCTCTACTTATGGCAAAGCGAGGAATTTTTCGAGTGAAGTTGAGTGTTCGCCTTGTCATCTCAAGAAGTGTCCAAAGGCACATGAGTGCATGAAAGAAATTAAGGTCGATCGAGTTTGGCATGAAGGCTTATTGCCTCTTATTCGATCTGAAGAAAAGACTCAAAAAAAGACGGTTTTTGAAGCCAATTACAAGGAATCAAAGACTGGAGTTGTTTAACTGAAACCTTCGTTGTCGAAGGAGTGGATACCTGAATTTTAAAATGGAGCATTGAGATATGGAAAAAGCCAATCTTTTCATTGTTACGGCCCCGTCTGGAGCGGGAAAGACAACACTTTTAAAGAGGCTCTTGCGCGACATTGATAATTTGATTTTCTCTGTAAGCTATACCACTCGACCACCCAGAGATGGAGAAAGACATGGCCGGGATTATTTTTTCTCAACAGTGAAAGAATTCAAAGAACTGCGCGACCGTGGTGAGTTTCTTGAATGGGCCGAAGTGCATGGCAACTACTACGCAACATCCCGATCCTTTGTGATGTCACATATCAAAAAGGGCATAGATGTTGTTCTTGATATCGATGTGGCGGGTGCTGAACAGGTTCGTCAAAAAATGAAGGATGCCCTTTCTATCTTTATTGTACCTCCTAGTTTAGAGGCTCTCAGAGAAAGACTTGTCAACAGAAATAAAGACACAACAGAGGTTATTGAAAGAAGGCTGACCAACGCTTCTAGTGAACTCAAAATGGCTCGTGACTTTAACTTCATCCTGGTTAACGATGATCTGGATCGGTGTTATGCCAATCTGAAATCGGTTTTCTTGGTATCGAGGTTAAAAAAAGAACAAACGGTGAGAAAGATACAGCGAATGATTGAAAATTATTCCTGAGTGTGTAAGATAAAGGGTTCCACGCACGTTTGTGCCCAGCGAAACACAGTAAAAGAGAGAATAATTCATGATTGTTTCAAGCGAAATAAGAAGTAAGTACCGAATGATTGTACTGGCAGGTAAAAGAGTTGCTCAATTACAACAGGGAGCAACACCGCGAGTTGAAGGCATGTCCGATCAAAAGCCCACTCGAATTGCCATGGCAGAAATTGCTGCCGGGAAAATAGGATTCAGTGAGATAGAAGAATACGCCGACAAGCAGACATTGAGCTGATCAGGTTTGATGGACGATAAGAATTCAAAAGCTATTGGACTCGCCGTCTGTGGAGGCATTGCTGCCTATAAAGCAGCTGAATTAGCCAGCTTACTTGTCAAGCAGGGTTATTGCGTTTATCCCATCATGACGCCTTCCGCTACCGATTTTTTGGGGCCTTTAACCCTTGAAGCGCTTACGGGTAATAAAGTATTCATTTCATACCAAGACGCTCGAGAGCCAGGAGGAATGGACCATATCCATCTTGCTAAGCTGCTGGATCTTCTGGTAATTGCGCCTTTAACAGCCAATACCGCTTCCAAACTGGCTCATGGTATGGCCGATCACTTCCTGGGTGCAGCTTATCTCGCTTATCGCGGCCCCACTTTGGCATGCCCTGCTATGAACACGGCTATGCTGGAGCACCCTGCGAGCGTGCGTAACCTGAACATACTGGAGAATGACGGTGTTCAAATGTGCATGGGTGAGTCCGGATTGTTAGCATGTGGTGACGTTGGAATGGGCCGTATGGCAGAGCCCAAAGTGATTGTCGAGTTTATTCAGCAAATTTTGAGTCCCAAAATACCCGAGCTCTTTGGAAAAAAGGTACTCATTAATACAGGTCCTACGATAGAAGACATAGATCCTGTTCGGTTTTTATCCAACAGGAGCACTGGGAAAATGGGGTTTGCCCTGGCAAAGGCATTCAAGAATGCGGGAGCTGATGTTACCTGTGTTCATGGCCCCGTTCATGTTGAACCACCCACGGGTGTTGAACTGATTGCGGTTCGATCTGCGGGGCAGATGGCTGAACAGTGTTTGGCTATCGCACATCAAGCCGATATTGTTGTGCTGACGGCAGCCGTGGCGGATTTTTCACCTCGCCAATCGGAACAGAAGATCAAGAAAAACAGCTTTGACGGGCAACTTAAACTGGAACCTACGATCGATATTCTGAAAACCATAGGAGCCAGAAAGAAGTCTTCTCAAATTGTGGCCGGCTTTGCAGCCGAAACTCAAAATGTAGAGGCTCATGCCAAGTTAAAACTGAAACAGAAAAATATTGATCTCATCTTTTCAAATGATGTATCAGACCGCCGTTTCGGGTTTGCATCCGATGAAAATACCATCGTGGCCTTCACCAGGAATGGAGCGACGATCCAATTTCCTCCCGAAAAAAAGGAATCACTGGCAATTGACATGGTTCATTTCATATGTGAAGAGTTTTTATAAAACCGAAAACCAACATTATTCTATGGCTAGTATCACCCATGCGTTGGTTTTTTTAAAAAAACCGGGTATTCCTGTAAAAACGGGATGCCTGCATCAGGCGTCCCGGTGATTTTGGAACAGTGTGTCAGGGCCATCCCGACAAGTTCCATCGGGATGGCTTGTGTTAAAGACACTTTTGGGGTTAAAAAATACCCAGAGGAGAGTAGCTGTGCCCCGGGATGATGGTCTCTAACGCCGCTGAGTCGACACCTAAGTGGGTGGC